>CEUO01051006.1_pt1 | contig 14083 bp, 3 predicted proteins | sample 531391 | NCBI WGS metagenome assembly CEUO01 (sample SAMEA2622799, study PRJEB7988) | marine metagenome | isolation source: saline water (ENVO:00002010), including
TGCGGTTTGACTAGATGCTGCGGCTGTTGCTTTAGCTGTAGCAGTATTTGCTTGTGTAGTAGCAATTGCAGCTTGAGATGTTGCCGTGTTTGCAGCAATACCTGCTGATTCTCCATCTATTAATAAATCCCAATTACCTATACCAGCATTAGTTTTTAATGGTGCAAGACCAGTTGAGGTATGAGCTATCTTACATATATATACATTGTAATTAGTAGCATCTCTAACAATATCTCTTATGTTATAAGCAACACCTGCTGCCCAATCTCCTTTGTTAACACCTAGTTCTTGTGCTACTTGAAACTCACCTTGTGAATCAAAACCTAATATTTTACCAGCACGAGCATTAGCGTCTTCAGATATTTCTAAACTACCTATTGTATTAGTAAGAGAAAATCTAATTGATCTTTCTAATATTTCTTGTTGTTGCTGATGTAATATAACCGCTTTATCAAGAGCATCATTAATAACTTCTGGAAAGAATCCACCTTGGTTGGTTAAATCTGTTCCTTGTGTAGGTTGTACATCAGAGGTAATAATTAAATTAAATCCAGTTGCTAAATTTTGTGCCACACCACCAGATACGAGAGTAATGCTTCCTCCCGGATTGCTGTTCTGATCTGGGTTTAAGAGAACAGTATAATCAGTTTGTAATGTTAAAGTAGTTTCAGTACTGGTTGCAGTAGTAACTCTAACTACAACTATTTCTGACGCTGTAAATACTTTAAATGCAAACGGAAAAGTACTAGCACTTCCATTACCTACAAACAGGTTTGTCTTTCTTATTGTAGAATTTATCGTCATTAATTAGACGTAAAGTATCTTATCTAATTTACTAGCAGTATCCGGTGTTATGGTCACACTTTTAGTTTCTAGTTGCACTTGCTTTACCTGTTACTACACCCCTTATAAAGTCAAAAGGATTTTTTGGTCTAACATTACCAGACCTTACATCATATATATAACCAAATGTTCTACCTAATGGTGTTACTGGTATACCAAACATTGAGAACATAGTAGATACATCCATAATATCTCTTCCTTTTAATTCACCTTTAGCTATTTGTACAGGAAATTTAAAAAGTGTTTTTGAAGATGTTGCTAATGCTTCTATACCGGGACTAGATACAATATCGTCATTCCAAGGTTTGTCATCAAATTGATTAAAAGGTAATAAAGCAAGCTGACCTGCAACAGGTACAAGACCTGCCGTGTAATTAACAATATCTCCAAATGCTGCCCATGCCATATCATCGTGTATATAACCATCTTCGTCTTCATCTTCTATACGGTCATTTACGAGTCTCATAATAATACCTGCTACAATTGCTGGCATTACAACCGCATACATAGATGCATAAACTAATTGTTGTGAATTTTGTCCCTTAAATTTAAATCCTATTTCATCTTTCATTAGTTTTTGATATTGGGTAAATCCAAGGTTAGCAATCATATTAAAGTATCCAGTAAACTGCGTAAATGATTGTACGATAGGGTCCATATTTTGAAATGCTGCCCTGTCTTCTGGTAATAAACTATCTTGTGTCATACGCACATTGGCATCTGCTTGTTTTATTGCTTCTTTCATAATTGCTTCATCGCTCATATTTTTAGACAAAGTTTCATGTACTTGGTTATAAGTCCCCATCCAAACAATAGCGTCTGTAATTCCTTGAAAAGTTTGCTGTAAAAAGTATGAATGTTTAACACCCCAATTCTGCATTTTTTTCAAATTGCTTGGATTAACAACTAATTCATTTAATCTGCCTTGTATATCAAAGATTAAGTTAACTTGTCTATCTGCCATAAATGGAGAAGCTTCTGCAATCATTTGCATTGTCTTTTCTCTGTCAGTTATATACTTTATTAAACCTTGTTTTAAATATTTAGGTTTTACTTTTAATAAAGCAGGGAATAAACCTGTTAACTGTTGCAATGCGTTACCAACATTTCCAAACATAATTGCCATACCTGCTCTACGTTTAGTTGTAGAAATCAATGCATCTAACTGAGGGCCAAACATACTTGAAGCATAAGTTCTTTGAGTAGCAGCAGATTTTAACCAAGGCATTATCATTTCTTGCATTACTGTAGGATCTATAATTTTTAATTTATTTTCAAAATCTTTGTTTTTTAATATTTTTAATGTGTCTTTCAAGACAGGTTGTATATATGCATAACGTAAAGTGTCATCTATATGTTTAGTCATAAAGCCTAAATGCAAAGACAATGGCTGAAAGAATTGTTCTTTACGCTCTTTTGTCATACCGTTTTCAACTTTAGGTAAAGAATTTTTAAACTCCATTTTTAAAGCACTTATTTCTTCTTTTAAACTTATGTCTGTCATATTTGGATCACCTTTTGCAGGTACATATCCTCCTCTAAATTCACCAAAGCGATTAATAATAGGTCTTGGTTTTACCTCTTTAAAATAATAACCTTCCGTATCTTTATGTGCTCTTTGAAGTATTGGCAACATTTTTTGGTTTAAATCCCATACTGCCTGTACAAATTCATAATCAGCTTGTGTTAAATATCCTTCATCTTGCATACGTTTTTCAAATGCATCCCAATGTGTTCTGTTTAAACTTCCGTCTTCGTTTAAACTACCCCACCCTCTACCTAATAATAATTTTTTCAAATTACTATCATTACCTGTATGCAACAAAGCTCCTAACAATTCCACTCTTCCTCGGCCACCGCTTTCTGTTCCAAATGTATAAGCAGTAGAATTATCAGAAACTAGCTCAAATTCATTAGCTGTAATTAAACCTTTGCCAAAATCAACAGCACCTACTAAATCTGCATATTGTTTTGTAAATATTGTTTGTTGTACTCTGTATTCGTCTAATGCTGATCTCATTGGATACCATATGAAATTATAAAAATCTCCTAGTTTACCGCCTTCTAATTCAAGTACTGCTGATCCAGTTCCTTCTTTTATTTTTGATGCACCATCCATCATGTCAACCCAAGGCTCCATTCTTCTCATTTTTGAACCTAAGAATAAAAAGAATTTATTTAGTTGATATGATTTAGGTACAGCTTGTGTAGTTCCAATTGGTTGCTCTGCTAGTGCACTTAGTCTTTTATTTCTAGCAATCATAGTATCCAAACGAGAATTGAGCCTATCAACAATTGGTTGTAGATCTAATAATTTACCTTCATTTCTTATTTGTTCTTCTCGTTTAGATTGATACCATAATGTTTTTGCTAGATCATATAAATTTTGAAAATCTTCGTATGTTAAATCTGTAATTTCTTTTGTATTTTTACTTGCTTGATTATCTAAAATCATAGGCTCTAATTCTTGGTACAGATGCTCATCGTATTCCTTCATTTTTTCTATATATACCATTGGTGTTTCAACTTTAGGTCCTATTTTATAAGAGGCTAAAATAGCTCTACCTGCGTTAATTAAGTCTGAATTTCTTTTTTGTTCTACAATTAATTTTTGATCAGTTTTAAAGAAATCAGGGAAAAATTTATCTGCTTGTTTAAATTCTTTGTGTATCTCTATAGCAACTTTTGCTAATTGATTATTAATTAATTGTGATCGTTTTGCTTTTATAGCAGCCTTTCTATTACCTTTTTTCATAGCTGCTTCTGCTTCTTTTAATGCTCTTGCTTCTGCACGAGTAAATACGCTTGGCCTAATATCTGACATTTTATAATCTGCCAATATATCTCGTGCAACTTGATTTGCAGCCGCAACCATGTACCTTACAGGTTGCATAGATTTAGCTAGTGTATTTAACTCTACAGCTACAAATCTAGATCTAGCTTCATTATGCATTGCTTCTAGTATTTGTAACTCTAATACTTGTGGACTTACTAAATCACTATGTTCTGTTAATATACGCTCTTCTGTACGACTTTCTATAACATCTTTCATATCTTGTTTTTCTAGTAATGCATCTATCATTGATTGCCCATCTGCAAAACCAAACATATCTGCAATTACTTGTACTGGTAAACCATTCTTTTTACCAACCAATCCCCAGCGACCAGTACCTAACTCATTTACTAACTCGGTTAAATATGCCTGACCCATTTCACCTTTATATGGAACTAATTCTTTTAAACTTTCTATAGATATTTTGTTATCACCTTCAACTTTAAATTCGTTACCATTTTCGTCAAATGTAATACCACGTTTTAAAAATTCAAATAATCTATATACTGGTAGTTTTTGTACTTCTATAGTTTCTTCTTTTTTAATTTTTTTATATAATTTATTTTTTGTTATGTTTTGTTGATCTATTAACTGACCTCGTTTTTTTCTGATCCATTCTAATTGTTTCATACTTTGTTGTGCTAACAAAGCTAATGATTCGTCTTCTGCTTCTTGCAAAGATGTTTGATATGCAGCCCATTCTTTATCATTCATACCGCTTTGTTCCTGTGTTTGGAACATTGCTTTCATATCGTATATTGCATTAGCTTGTACTATTTGTTCGTCAGTAGCCAACATACGGTCCATTACACCTCTTACATCATCAGTAAGTATTGGCAAATCTTTTCCTGTTTCTTTTCTATATAAATTATTTAACCTTGTACTTACGTCTTTATAAATATCTTTTATAACTCTAGAAAATCTATTAAAAATTTTCTGTAAACCTTTTTCTGGTGCTTTCTTGTCAAATAAATATTGTTCAAAATTATATGCAAACGCTTCGTGATATTTACGTTTTTGCTGTAAATCAAATGTTTTCCATGTTTCTAAATCTTTAACACCCCAGAATTTTAATAATATATTAAAATCATTTATTAATTCTGGTGGTGCATTATCTGTCGAAACTATGTTTTCTAAAACAGTCAACATATAATGGGCTGTCTCATGAGCAAAAGTAGAAAAATCTGCTTCCTGAGTCAATATTGTCGTTAGCGTAGTTGGTTCAAATTGACCTCTTGGTCTATCAGATACTTGTCCAAACTCACCAGCTTTTACTTGAACAGTTCCTCCAGTTTTTCCAACATCGAGTCTGAAATCTCTTCGTCCGTTAGGGAATTCATTAACGAGACTAAGTCCAGCAGGGTCGATTCGGACGGCAATTGCTGTATTGCCAAGACCAATGTCTGCGATAGCTCTGGTGGTAAGGTTGACATTAGATTCTCCAGCACGGCCGAGTTGACCTGTAGCCTTGATTTGTTCTCCTGTTTTTCTATCGGTGTGGTAATAGAGGGTGACTGTTCCGTCTTCGTTAAGGGGGAGTCCTGTTCGCTCATCGGTGTTTGGTTGTTGTCTGAGGGTCCCATCATCTGTTCGTACCTCTCCTCTTCCTCCATCATCAGGTTGTGTTCCTGTTGATTGCTTAGTGGACTGTAACTCATCATCTACCTCCTTTATTGCAGATTGTATGTCTTCATCAGGTACACCCATTTTAGCAGCAAATGCAACAGCAGCATTGGCATAGTCAGGTGCTTCATTGTCATCGTAATTTGTTTCTACTTCTCGTTTTTTTAATTTTGCAGAATCATATAATTTTTTTTCTGGATACCAAACAAGTGCCTGTAAATCAGCCATTGTCAAAGAAGGATAATCCTTTTGCAAAACTTCTAGTACTTGTGCAAAAACTTTTTCTATATTTCTTCTTTCTGGAGCACCACTTGGTGCTTCTTTTTGACCATCATTATCTTTAGCTAATAAATTACCTCTTTTACGCAAGTAGTCACCAAGAGAAACTGTTTTGTCATCTTTTCTTGGTTTGCCACCAATCTCTACATATGTATCGTAATTTTTTTGATCTTCTTTAAAAGTGGCTATTTGTGCCATTAATTGTCGATTTTCTTCTGTGGTAGATGCTTTCTCAATATCAATAGCTAATTGATCAAGATCACCTAGTGTCAATTTTCTGCCAATAATTGCTTCAAACGCTTTTTTCTGTGGCTTAGTTAAAGCTTTAATTATTTGTTTTATCTGTGCTCTTTTTATTTTTGCTTGTTTTTCTTTGTTTAAAACTAACGTACCTGTCATGCGACCCCATGTACGAATAGCCCATCTGTCTAAAGTCAACTGATCATAATTGCCATTTAAATTTGCAAAAAAACCATTACCAATTTTTGGCCCCATTATTGCAGCACCATAAACCTGTTCATCTAATCCGTAACCACCACCTACTTTTATTTGCCTTCCATTTTTATATTTACCTACAAACTCATGCACTTCTCTTACAGTATGCATAGTTCTCATAAATTCTTCTAATTCTTTAAAAGATTTTCTATCAAATAATAAATTTAATATTTTAAAAGATTTTTCCATTGCGGCTCTAGCAGTTCCACCTGTTTTTTCTCCGTCTGCATTTAACATTTTTTCTGGCAGCCTGCCTTTTCCTTCGCCTAATTTTTCTTCAGATTCCAAAAATTTTCTATATACATCTGCTGCATACTCGTAATTTTTATCAACTTTTATACCATTAGATGTAGCTGCTAATGCCCATTTAAATACAAATTCATGCCTTTTATCAGTAGCAACTTTTGGAAATACTTTAGAAAGTATTCTTACTGCTTTAGATACTTTTTCATCGTACCAACCAACAGCATTACCGTTTTCTGTTAAAGCAAATCTTGCATCTTCTAATAAAGTTTTTACTAAATATTTTTCTGTCTCAACACTAAAGTCAGTTAATTTAACACCTGCTCTTTTAGCAGCAGCTTGAACACGAGCTTGTATTTCTAATTTAAAATCACGATTAGTAGCAAAAGGTTTACTTTTTGCAAAATCAAAATTTTCTATAATTCTTGCAATTTGAAATACTTCTTCTGATACTGGTTTGCCTTGTTTTTGTTTTGCACTTTTTTGTTCAAAAGTTTCTCTTTCTTGTTGTTCAAACAAGACGTTTATTTCGTCTGACCAATCTCCATTTTCGTTAGCTTCTTTTACATTGTCAGAATCAAAAATAACTATTTCTTCTGTTTCTCCGTTTGCATTTTTTACTATTATTCCGTCATGTCCTTCGTTAAGTAATTGTTCTCTGTAACCATCACCTGCTGTTTTACCTGCATCTTTTATTTCTGTTTTTTTATCAACAGTAATAGTTTTTGGATTTATTAACCGCACATATAATTTTGTAAGTTGTTGATCCTTATCTTTTTCAAAACTTCTATTTTCTTGGTGAAACTTTGCTAGTGTTTCATCGGGAGTTGTATATATTCCAATACCTGCAAAACCTGAGTCAGGACTTTTATTATTAAAATTAAAATACGAGAAACTATCTCTCGTAACATGATATACAACTTGTGGTTTGCCATCAGCTTTTTTTATTTTTGATTTGCCAAACCAATTTAAAAATAAATTTGAATCAGTTTTTATATTTCCTTTTTGGGTAAAAAATTGTTTTCCGTATGCTTTAATATCTGCATCTTTTACTATGTTATATGTGTATCTATTTATAAATTCTCTTGCAGTTATGTTTAAAGCTTTAGCATATGCATTAGCAAATGCAACAGGTAACTCTGCTAAAAATCTTGCATTTTCTGCAGTACTTATATTTTTTAAACCAAGTTGACGTAATTGTTTTGCAATTTGTGATTTTATAAATCTCGTATCTTTTTGTGCTTGTAAATATTCTTGTTTTCTTTTACCTAATTCTTCTCTAAATAATTCTAATTGTTCTGGTTGATCTTTTGCGAATTGCATCATTTCGCTTTGACTCATTTCGTTTTCACCAGTTTTAAGATGTTCTTTTAATGAATTACCTAAATCTGTACCAGAAATTTTTGCTATATATTCACCTGCTGCAATTTTTATTACTTTACCTATTTCACCTTCTTTTCTTGCTTTTATTAATTCATTAGCAAGTTCTGGTGAAAATTCTTGTAATTGCTCTTCAGTTATTTGATTATCATCTAATGCTTTTTGAAATGCATCTAGATTAAAATAAAAATCACTTACACCTGCCCGGTCAGCATTTAGCTGTTGGTAGGCTTGCCATTGGGTTATATTTCTTATTTTTGTTTTATCGTCTTTAGAAATATTTGCTAATCTTTCTAAAACGGCAGTATCATTTGCAGCTTTGTTTGCTTTTCTTACATTTCCAACATACGCAACACCGGGACCTACTAATCCAAATAAAATCATGCCTTTTACAGTTTCGGTTAAAGTTGTCCAAATTCTGTCTCCAAATTCTTTAGTAGTAATTTTTTCTATGTCTTCCTTGCTCATATCGGCAAACAAATTAATACCTGCAATTGCTATTGCTTCTTGTGCTAATTCTTGACCAGTTTCTGTTCCCAAAACTAATGCGTAATCTTTAGCAAATTGAAATGTTGCTGCATTCCATGTAAGTTTTGACCCATTTCTACTTAATGCATTTGTGCCTACTTGCCTTAATATTTTCTTTTTAAAAGTTTTTGCTAAAGCACTTTTGCCTAAACCAGAGCGTTGTAAAATACCGGTAGCTCCACCAAACGCTCTACCATATACTCCTCCTACAATATTTAATCCCCATCTTTCTATTAAAAAATTTGCTGCACCTACTGTATTCGCCCGGATTGCAGCATCTTTCATGTTATAACCTCTTGCCCTAGCTTCTAACCATGAATGACCTCCTTCTACAAAGTAAGTATCAAGAGATAATTTATTAGCAAACATATTCCAACCAGTAAATAATCCTACAAAATTACCAATAGTTCCACCTACTGCTTCACCAGCAAACATTAATGGCCCATCTGGAATTAAAAATCCTATGCCTGCACCTGCAAGGGTTTTTGCTTTCCACGATGCCACACCAGCAATAGCGGCTTCTGGTATTGAACTAGCATATTGACCAATAAAATAGCCTGACCCTTCAATAAAACCAACTCCGTTAGCATCATAATTAGCTATTGTTTGTTCTATTTGTTTTAGTCTTTCAAAATCTTTTACATCTTGTTCTGTAGGTTCATAACCTTCTTCAAAACCTTCTTCAGTACTTACTAATTTTGAACTTCTACGTTTAAATCTTTGAGCAATAAAACCCATTTCTCTGCTTAATACACCTTTTCGTATACCTTCCCATCCATCTTTTGGAGCATTTACAATAGTTCCCCATAAATTTTCATATGATTTTAATCTTGGTAAATTGTCATGTGCTATAGCTGCAAAATTAGGATCACGCAATTGTTGAGCCAATATAGGATTGACCATTGCAAAATCAGATGCTTGATTTAAATATTGTCTTTTTTTCTCCTTCAACATTTCTAAAGTGTCGGAGCTATTTATAATCGTGCCTTTTGGCAGTCCTAATTCTTCAGCTAATCGTTGTGCTTCACCTGTTCCGTCTGGATCATTATCAGCAACAGAATTTAATAATATTTGTAGTTCTTTATCTCTTTCTTTTGATTCTCTTTCAGCAACACGATCAAAAACGTTATAGCCTACACCATAATCGTTATTTATGTCGTAATTACTGGTGTCTTCGTTTTCACCACTATATAAATCAAATACGTTAGAAGATCCCATAATTAATTTGTAATTAGTTCGTAGTCTGCTGTTGCAGTACTTAAACCTGCATTTTCTTCTGCTTCAGATAATGACATTGGTTTATTAAACTTAAGCCATTCTTTTACAATATTTATTTCTGACATAGGAATTCTTCGTCTGTTAAGACTAGCCATAATTGCAGTTCTTACTGGATGAGGTATATCAGAATTAAAAATCTTTTCTGTTTTGAAAGTTCCGTTTTCTTGTTTTACCTCAATGTTGACATAGGTATGTGCTAATACGTCAGTCTTTTGTGCACCAAGTAAGACATCTTTTTTGCCCACCACTCCACCAAACAAACCTTGATCTTGAACATTAACTTTGTCTAGTAATACATTGTTTAAATAATGAATTTTTTCTTTTAAAGTTAGTTTTTTATTTCCTTGTAGTTTTTGTGCAAGATCAATTCTTTTTATCCATTCTGCATATATAGAATTAAATTCTGCAGCTTTAACACCTTTTAATTTTCCTTTTGGTGGAAAAGCTAAATCTTCATAACCATTTTTAAATAAAACATCTCTCATTATATCTTTATTACCAGTTGCTTCTATGTATTTATCTTCTGATGTTGTTAGACCACCTACATAACGTTTTAATGCTTCATAATTAGTAGGTGATAATTTAAATCTATTTTTTTCTAAATCACTTATAGCTTTATCTGGATCACCATTTAATTCTGCCAACACTTCTTGATCTGATTCTTCTGGTGGTCCTTGTTTTAAAAGTGCTTGATCTTCTTCTGTAAATTGTTCTATTTCAATTCCAGCTTCTGCTAACTTTTCCCAGCCTCCGGGTTCAGCAGAAATCTCCATTGCTTTTTCAAAATTAGCGTCATATTCTGCTTCATTAGCTTCTGCAATCTTGTCATAATTTTGATTTAATTTTTCTATCTCATAATTTTGCTCGTCTTCATTTTGTGTAGTATTTTTTATTTTGTTTTCATACACTTCCTTAGATTGTAAATTAGTTTTTTTATTTATTTCTATATTAGATTCAGCGTCTACATCGTAGTTAACACCTTGTGTAATTATTTTTAAGTCATTTTCTACCTTGGCTACATATGTACCATCATGTAAAAAATATTTTCTGTTGGCATTAGCTAAAATTAATTCATTATATTTATCTAATATATTTGCATTTATAGTTGCAAAATTTTCTGGATTTTTATTATATTCTACTTTAGCTTTTTGATATGATATGCTGCCAGATCTTCCAACAAAACCATCTTTAGAAAGAGGATGTTTGTATTCTCTTAATGCTTTTAAATACAATGAATCAGCTTTTTTTGTTCCTAAAAGTGATACTGCAAATAAATGTGTTGGGTGATGTTGTACTATTAATTTTCCATTTTTAGGTGAATCTTCATTAAAAAATATTGATGTACCTCTCTTTAATTCTAATGCATCTATAAATTCACTATCTTTTAGATCTACTATGTTAATTTCATCTGAATGCGAACCATTTTTAACAACTGCTCCTTTATCATCGTCAAAACAATTCATGCTACTTAAACCGCATAAAGTTGTAGCTGTTGTTATAAAATTGCCATCGTTTTGATCACCATTATTATTTATAATTGCATTTACTTTATCTTCGCTTGCAATATTTGTACCAGCTTTTTCTACTTTTATTCCTAAAATTTCTCTTGCTTTGTCATCAAGTTTCGGAGCTATAACTGCTAAAAATTCTTTCATTCCTGAGCTATTTTTATCAAAGTTATGTCCGTCTATAACGTATTTAGCAAACTCTAAATTTATTGCAGCTTTTTCCGTTTCGTATTGACTACTGATTGGCATTTTACTTCCGTCAGGATATGTTGCATTAGGATCAGTATTCCAACCTTTTAAAGCAGCTTTTTGTTCTAACAAATCTAATGCAGCTTTATGTGATGTATTAAATACACCATTGGATTTTTTCCAATCTTTATATCCATATTTTGCTTGATTTTTTTGTATCTGTATACTTTTTTCTAATTCATTTGTTTTATATTTACGTTGTTGATTTAAAGAATGTTCAATCATATTATTTTGAGCTTGCATAACACTATTGCTTATCATCTTTTCGTACATGATTCTTACACGGCCACTACTTGCTTTTGCACTACCTTCAGCAACTATGGACTGTAATCTGTCGTTATTATATTCATCTAATACTGTTTTTTTATCTACCCCTTCTCCTTCTGTTTGTATTGTGTCTACTGCGTCTTTACCCTGTAAATCAAGATATTGATCTTGAGTTGATTCTATTTTGTAATGTTGCTCATTATATAAATTTCTAGCTTCAGCATCACTTAATTCATTATCCAACTCCATCATGGTCTTGGCTAAATTCTGCATTGCCTTGCCACGATCTCTAGCTTCTTGACTATTATCTTTAAGTGCCTTTGCCTCCGGCATTGCTGAAAGCTGCACTTCAGATCCTGTATCTAAAGTTTCAGATGAAAAACCTCTGTATGGTACTATTTTTGACATTGCTTTTATGCCATAAAGAATTCACTAGGCAGCATACTTAAAAGACTGCTAGAACTATTTAATAAACTAGAACTCATAGCTGAAAATGTACTTATAGATGATGCTGATTTATATGAAGTATTTGCATTTAATGCGTGTCTATCAGCCGATATTCCTAAACCTACCGCTTCTAATCTTTTATCATTTAAAGCTTTTATTTTTTTTGAATTCATAGTAATTTTATCTACTTCATCAAAAAGATCTTCACTTACTGCTAATGCTAAATTACTTCCTACACCTCTTACTCCACCTCTGGCTGCCATGTTAACGTTTCTTCTAGATTTTCTAGCTCCCATTCGATTTGTTTTTTGTGCGTATTGAATATTAAATGATCGGTTCATCCATTGTGCCTGACTTTCTTTCATGTCCATATTAAATAAATCCATATCTCTTTTATGTTCAGCATCTAATGCTTGTTTTTTTAAAACATATTTATTGTAATTTGCTTGCGTACCTGCAGCAAAAAGGCTTGTTATACCTCCTCCAATACCTGTAATAACAGATGCTTGACCTAATGAACTTAAATCACTCCATCCTAATTTCGCCATGTTGCCCTAACCTCAACAACTATATAATTTTAAGTATACCTATAGCTTGTTTAATTATGGTCACACTATCCACCCACAGCTACTTCTAGTGTTAAACCTACTATTGTTAATGGTAATGGATCTGTTTGTCGTATAAACAATTGAGCATTGTCTTGCCATGTAGGAGTAACCATTATTTTTATATCTTCAGTTTTTAAATTAGGTGGTGTTCCATAAGGTTCTGTTGTACGTTGTTTTGCTTCTACTAATTTATCTGCACTAGGCCCTGCAAAAATACCAGATGATTCTAATACTCTTAACCAAACATGATTTATATTTTTAACTCGGCCCTGACCAAATGCTTCTACTTGTAACGCTAAAGGTAATGTATTTAAATCACTTTCGTAAGGTAAACCTACATGAACAACACTAGCAGCACGATCTAAAGTTATAGAACCACTAGTAACAGTTTTCTGAGGATGTACTGCACCATCTGCTAATATGTTTATTTTTTTTCCTTCTAAAAAATTTATATTTGATATTACATTTCTTGCTACTTCAAAAGTTGTTATTGCTGTATTGCGTAAAGGTGCAGGTAAATCTTTATCTAGCTTTGCCGTTGCTACTGTTTGACTTGTAGTTGAAAGAATAGTTAAACGATAATTTGTTGATCCATCTACTAAAACAATTGCATCATCTTTGTCATCAACACTTGGCGGTGCATTAAATAAATTGTAGTTAGTTGTTATTGTTACGCTTTCGCCTTTGGTGTAGTTTGTACCGCCAGAAATAGTAACTGTTTTATTAGTATCTGTATTTGTGCCATTGTATGTTGCTCCAGCATCAACAAAAAAATTATCACGTTGCGTTGCAAATAATCTCGTACCCATACGCTCTACATATCTTTTAGTTGCACCATTTATAGTTCTTTTAATGACGCAATATGTAACGTCATCATTACCTTCAGAAACACAAGCTACGCTTTCAAATGAACCATCTGTATCGTGTTGATGCCATGCACCTAGTTGTTGTTCTGGAACATAAGTAAGTCCTAATAATTTACCGCTGGTGCTTACCATCCATACAATAGGTATTGGTGATTTAGATAAAGCCATATCATTTATCGTTAAATTATCAAACAAATGCGGTGCACGAAGTGACAAATCACCTGTAATAAATCCATTAGCTTGCCAGTTATAGCCTAGTTCTCTAACGTGACCGCCACGAGCAGCACAATACACAAGACTATTATTAACAATTACAGGTTGCGTGTTGTTAGCTCCAATATATGATTGTGGTTTTACAGATATAGATGATGGAGTTATAGCATCACTATTAACAGAAGTTACTCGCCATTCTGCTGATCCTGTAAGTAAAAGTAAATTAGTTAATGGAACGATATGTCTAATAGTATTTGCTTCACGAGCAGCTACTCTAAACTCAATACGATCATCATCTCGTACAGGTATACCAAAAGACATATTACTTTCAGTACCAGATTTAGTCATCCATATATCTTGCGGCCCATTATTAGTTCCTGCAAATACTCTACGTTGTTCAAAATAAGATACAGCACCGGGATA
>CEUO01055091.1_pt1 | contig 14021 bp, 18 predicted proteins | sample 531391 | NCBI WGS metagenome assembly CEUO01 (sample SAMEA2622799, study PRJEB7988) | marine metagenome | isolation source: saline water (ENVO:00002010), including
GGTTTAAGATACAGTACTAGTACAGGTGGAACAGTAACAGGAATGGGAGCTGATATTATTGTGATTGATGATCCACAAAACCCTCAACTAGCACGCTCAGATGTTGAAAGAGATAACGCTAATAGATTCTTTAATGAAACACTTAGAAGCCGTTTAAACAATCCTGATATAGGTGTTTTTATTGTTATAATGCAAAGACTACACGAAAATGATTTAACAGGAATGTTATTAGAGAAAGAGCCTCATAATTGGGAGTATATTTGTTTACCTGCTGAACTATCTGATATTGTAAGACCAAAAGAATTAAAAAAGAATTATGTAGATGGTTTACTGTTTCCACAAAGGTTATCTAAAGCAACATTAGAGAGTTTTAAACTAGGTTTAGGGAGTTATGGTTATTCAGGTCAATATTCACAAGTACCATCTCCTAGTGAAGGAGGTATTTTTAAAGGTCATTGGTTTAACATCATAAAAGAGTTACCTCATAATCTAAGAGCCTCTGATTTAAAATGGGATTTCTATTTAGATACTGCTTATACTAATAAACAAGAGAATGATGCAACTGCTATGCTATGTGCTGCTTTCCATAATAATGATTTATACATTAGAGAGGTTAGAGCAGTTAGATTAGAGTTCCCAGAACTAATAAAAGAAATAGAAAGCTTTGCAATGATAAACGGTTATACAAATAGAAGTAGAATCTATGTAGAGCCTAAAGCAAGTGGAAAAAGTATAGTACAGATGCTTAAAAGGTCAACAGGCTTAAATGTAATGGAAGACAAGCCACCAGTTCAGGATAAAGTAAGCAGGGCATCTAGTGTATCAGCATTTGTTGAAAGTGGTAGAGTTAGCCTGTTAGATGGCAGATACATAGATAGTTTCTTAAATGAGCTAAAAGCTTTTCCTAATGGCAATCATGATGACCAAGTTGATGTATTAGTTATGGCAATTGACAAGAATACAAACAGGAGAAAGAAAGTTAGAGCAATAGCATAAACTTTTTATTTTGTATTACAATTTTATTATTATATTTGATTTACAAAACAAACTAATCAATCATGAAAAAAGACAAAAGATTTAAAATTAAGAACGAAAACAGTTTTATGTTTTTACTAGTATTATTATCAATATTTACAAGCTGTTTATTCTATTGTGAAAAGGCTTATTTATTTATTAAAAATCTATTTAAAAGCAAATAATATGGAATATTTAACTAAAGATTATTTATTAAGTACGCTAATATATTTAGATATTGCTAATTATAGAAGGCTAGGAAAGTTAACTCATGGTAGATACATACATGAGCCTACTGGATATTATAATGACCTATTAGAAATCTATGGAGAGTTAAGCAAAGAGAATATTATTAAACTCCTGAAACTAAAGCCAAAGAGTGAAAACTTTTTAAAAGGTAATGCTCATATTTTTTAATTTGATATTGTTAATTAAAAAGCTATTTGAATAACGCTAAAAATAAAAAACGTATGGAAAATAGAAAACGAATTATTGAATTACTAACGGCAGTTAGATACACGACAAACGACATTGAAAAAGTAGCAGATGAAATATTGGATTTATTTAGTGTTAGCCAACAACGTGAACTTTTAAAGGGTTTTGCTAATCGGTTTAATGAAAGTTCAGAAACATACATACTGGAAGGCGAAATAAATAAATTTTTAAAAACCTTTAATTAAGGTTAACATCTTTATAAACGAGCTTTAGAGACTGCCGTAGGTTGCGTTTATAATATTGTTAACAGTTGTTAATAACTCACTTAGTGCTTTTATTTATTAGATTATTTTAATTTTTATACAGATTATTTTAAGAGGTTTTATCAGCCTCTTTTTTTTTGTTCTGATAAAACAGTATATTATAACCCAAACATTACTAAATGAGTAAGTTAAGTAAGCTAGAACCTTACAAAGAGATTATATTTAGCCTAAAGCAAAAAGGTAAATCTTGCAGAATCATCTCAGAGCATTTAAAAAATGAATTTGATTTTGAAATACACCCCAGAACTATATTTGATTTTTTAAAAAAACATTATACACATAGTGTTTTTGAATCTAAACTAGAAGAGTCAAACTTTAGTCCTAAATCTAATTGGAGTCATGGATGGCTAAAAACTAAAGAGGCTTCTATCTTCATTAAAAATAAAGAGGGTATTATCTCATTTGATGAGATGAGGGCAAAGTTCATTACAGAAATGAGTAATTACTCTCCTACTTATAAAAAGGTAAAGAGAAAGCCAATTACAGATAAACATCTTTTAGTAATTGATATAGCAGATTTGCACATAGGCAAGTTAGCAGACAAATCAGAAACAGGAGATAGTTACAATACAGATATAGGAGTAAAAAGAGCCTTAGAAGGTGTTAACGGTATATTAAGCAAGGCTAAAGGATTCCCTATTGATAAGATACTTTTTATCATTGGTAATGATGTTCTTCATATTGATAACGCAAATAAGAGTACTAGTGCAGGTACTACTCAGGACGTAGATGGAATGTGGTATAAAAATTATGAGATAGCAAGAGATTTATACATTAAGATCATAGAAATGTTAGTTAATGTTGCTGATGTTCACATAGTTCATAATCCTAGTAATCATGATTATATTAGTGGCTTTATGTTGGCTGATTCTGTTTACTGTTGGTTCAGGAAACATAAGAATATAACTTTTGATGTTAGTAATTCTCATAGAAAGTATTTCACCTATGGTAAAAACTTAATAGGCTCTTCTCATGGTGACGGTGCTAAAATGCAGGATATGCCTCTTTTAATGGCTAATGAAGCTCCTTTACAATGGGCAAATACTTTTTATAGATATATCTATTTACATCATATTCATCATAAAGATGTTACTAAATTTAAAAGTGGTAAAGATTATCAAGGCGTAACAGTTGAGTATCTTAGAAGTCCATCAGGAACAGACTCATGGCATCATAGAAATGGTTATCAACATGCACCAAAAGCAATAGAGGCTTTTATACATAGTAAAAACTTTGGGCAAGTGGCAAGGCTTACCCATCTTTTTAAATAAATAATTATATTTACAACATGGAAAAGAAAATAGTAAAGGCTAAAAAGCCAGTAGTTAAAAAAGAGGCTAAGAAGCCTGTAAAAGAGGATTTAAATAATAAACTAACTGAGATAGCAGAGTTTATTGATAAGACCATTAGAGAAGAAAGAAACAAGCAATTAAGTACTGTTGCATGTGCTAGATTAGGAAAAGTAAAACAAGATTTAATATTTATTGCTAGAAACATCATTAACTAATGTTAAAAGTAACTATCCTAGATAAACCATATTACATCAGAAACGAATGGCAAGATAATACCATTAAACATATGACTAGGGCACAGGATTATATTAATTGTATGCCTAAATGGTTATCTAATTACATTTACTCTGACAAACCTGAACCAGTTAGCGATTTAAAACTACTTGATTTTTATATTGATTGGATAGAGTTATTTAGCGACATACCAAGAGAGTTTTTAGAATCTGAGATAAGTGTTAACAAAGCTGATGAGATTAGCCTAATAGAAATATTTAATATTACGGCTAAGTTTTTAGGAGAGCCATCTCAGGATGACATAGGTACATCTGACACTATCAAATTACTTGATAAAGAATATAAATTAATTAATTCTGTTAAAACTGCTGGAGGTATCGAAAAGATGTTAGGAGGTGCAACTTATAAACACTTTGCAGAATCTCAGGCTTTATCTACTTTGTTTCAGAGTAAGCAGTATAGAAAGTGGAGTTATCTCAGTAAAATTACTGCAATACTTTTTAGAGAATCAGAAGATGAGCAATACAATGAAGATGTAATAGATATGAGAGCAAGTACTTTTGAGAATTTAACAGTATCAGAGGCTTACAAAGGATATTTTTTTTTGCGAGATCATATCAACAAGTTACAAGAATCTATGCTAACATCTTTGACGGAAAAAAAGGTAAAAGCACAGGAACAAAAAGTGAAACCATTGTTAGGAATCTTTACTGGCAAAATAAAGCCTATAAAATTGCTGAAAAAGGTATTTTTAACAAAGAAAAATTTACTCCTTTAGATAGTGTTTATAGTACCAATATGTGGAAGGTGTTAGAGTTTATAAGTATAGAAACTGCTGAAGAAACTTACAAAGCAGAATTAACTCAACAGGCTCACGATGATGCTATGAAGAAACAGCGTAAAAGATGAATAGGGATGATTTGCTAGATGATATTCTTGCTGCATGTGCTTTTTATCATTGGGAAATATCAGGAGCTTATAAGCATTATCAGATAGTAGCGGTTACTAGTAGTTTTGTACAGATTTCTATTATACATTTTGACAGTAAAGAACAATGGGCAGAAGTTGTAGATTTTGACAATGATGAGGGGTTAATAGATAAAATGTTAGATAAACTATAAATGTTTTAAAAAATTATTATATTAGTGTAAATTTTAAAAACAAAACAAGATGACTAACAGAGATTTTATTTCAGTATTAATAATTATGTTTTCAGTATTCGCAATGTTTATTTTAAACCTAATATGAACTACCCTAAAATATTAATAGGCTTTCCTACATCATCAGCAAAAGATTATTGCTTAGATGATTTTGTAAAACAAATAACATCATTTACTTATCCATTGTACGATATTTTTGTAGTAGATAATAGTAAGGATAAGAATCACATCAAAGAGTTTCACAAAAGGGGTATTAAGGCTATACATGAGCCGTTAAAAGGTGATTTTAGAGAAGAGTTAGCCAGACATCAAAACATCATTAGAGAATACTTTTTAAATGGTGATTATGACTATTTAATGATGATTGAATCTGATGTATTTACAGGTGAATGTATCTTAGAAAAGCTTGTAAGCTATGCTGAATGTTCTGGTGCTGGAGCAGTTACCTGTACCTATGAAATCATGAGAGGGGAGCCTACATTGTGCTTAACATCTACTAGTGATTATAGAGCAGTTAGAAGTGAAAAGCTTTTAGAAAGGTCGCATGGTTATGAAATAATGGGGCAAGGTGTTTTACCTCTTAATCAATTATTAGTAGACCCTGATGCAAAGATAACAGCAACAGGGATAGGATGTACTTTATTTAGAAGAGAAGCCTTAGAACTTGTATATTTTAGAGTTGATTTAGATTTAAATAAAAATGCTTTTAGTGATACTTTTATATTTACTGATATGCAAAAGTTAGGTTTTAAAATATTAATAGATAGTAACATTATTTGTGAGCATAGAAAATGATTTATAAACTAGCATTAATCGGAGTAACAATTTTAATAATTATAAAAACATTTATTACATGGATGAAGATATAGACTATTTTTTTTTAGTCCATAAAGAAACAGATAACGAAGAAGAACTGATAGACATAGGAGAGGATTTAATGGGGTGGCAAATAGCCATTGGTAGCATACCAGAGGCTGCAAAGTATGAACTTATAAAAAAAAACTAAACAATGTTAGCAACTATCCAAAAACTAGAAGAAGAGTTAGAGAACTATAAAAAGAGGGTTAACTTTTTAAAACAATACATCGAACATTTAACAAAACATACCGTAAATAGCAAAGGGGATTTAATTTATAATAGCTTAGATGATGTTGATAAGGCTTATAGACTCCAGAATGAATTAGATTTTAAAAAGAGTTTAATTAGTCAAAGAGAGGCTCAGATTAAGCAAGTAAATGAGCAAGAGCAGTTAAAAAATAAAGCAATTGCAGAAATCCCTGAGCTTATAGAGAAATCTAAAGAGGTACATGATACTATGTTAGATGATCTAAATAAGTTAAAAGCATCTAAAAAGACTAAAGAGATTAGAGAGGCTATTAAAATGATAGAGATTCAGATTGATGAGATTAGTGATTTAATAGATGGTGTTGTAGAAAGATTTGAGGCTAAAAACTTTAATCAGGTGCTTAATGATTTTAGACAAATTAATAATATTTTAAAGTTAAAAGATTGACACCAATATTGTTTTTATTAATATTTGTACTGATAAATATAGCATGGAGATTGATAAATAAAAGGTAGTTCTTTAACAAAAAAAATTGAGAGTCAAAAATATTGACTCTTTTTTTTTATATTTACTTTATCCAACATAAGCTATACAAAGAAAAAGATATGGCTACAATAACTAATAGAACAGATGGCATCGAGGTAGTTGATGCTGGAGGTGATACCTACTTTATTAAGTATGGTAATGTAAAATTAATCAAGAGTTCATTAACTCTTTCTATCTACGATAATTCAGAGAACAGAAGAGGTGCAGATGCTTTGAAGGTAAAACATGCAGATGTTACAAGCCCTGTTACAACAGATTTAAATGATTTATACACAACAATTAGAGGATTTATAGACTAATGGCAACAATAACTAATTTAACAAGCGGAATTGAAATAGATTTTGCAGGAGCAGTAACTTACATTAAGCATAACAATGTTAAGCTACTTAAAAGAGGTAATAATATTAATATCTATGATGATTCAGATGATGATGGTAACCAAAGAGGGCAGGTTTACATAAGTATTCCTTTTGCTGATGTTACTAGCCCTAGTACAGGTGATATAGATGCTTTGTATTCTACTGTAAGAGGTTATATTGATGTTTCTTCAGGTGCTGGTACTGATGCAAATGCAGTTCATGTAAATACAGGAGGGGAGATAAACGGCATAACTGCAAAAGCTACTCCAACATCTAGTGATATTCTTTTAATAGAAGATGCTGCTGATAGTAACAATAAAAAGAAAATTACAATAGGAGATTTACCTGCTACAAGTGATGCAAATGCAGTACATGTAAACGCTGCTAATGAGATCACAGCAATAACTGAAAAGACAACAGTAGCAAATGCTGATGAGTTTATTATTGAGGATAGTGCAGATTCAGGAAACAAAAAGAGCATTAAAAGAAAAACAGTTATTAATCCTATAAGTACATCAACGGCATCAACGGCAACTTTAACAGTAGATGCTGATAGTACCGATTTTGCAGTAATAACGGCGCAGGCTGAAGGGTTAACAATAGAAGCTCCAACAGGTACGCCAGTACAGGGGCAAAAGTTAATAATTAGAATTAAAGATGATGGTTCTGCTAGGTCAATTAGTTTTAATGCAATATTTACTGCAATAGGTGTTACCTTACCAACTACTACAACAGTTAGCAAAAAGTTATACATAGGTTGTATTTACAATGATACTGATACTAAATGGGATGTTATAGCAATTAAAGAAGAGGCTTAAAATGATAACAATTATTTCAAAAATAGAATTAGAGGGTACTGATAATCTAAAATACACAGATGTAGGTTATACTCAAGATGAAGCTATTATTAATCAGATAAATGAAGATTATGATAGTACATTAGGAAAGTTCATAGGGGAAAATAGGACTAAGTTAAGTTTAGGATTAGTTTCAATAAGTACATTTTTTGCAACTACTGAATATGTAAACGAGGCAGCTACTCAAACAGATAGTATTGAGGGTTTAAGTTTAACTGAAATTACTAACATAAATCAGTTATAATGGCAGCTCCAACTAAAGGAAATACAACTAACTCAAGTGCTACTCCTGGAGGTAGCTTTAAGAACTATACTCATACTCAGAATACAGGTAGTGATGGATTGATAATAGTTCAACTTTCTATGACTAATAACCGTAGTTTTACAGGAGCTACGTATGGAGGTCAATCTATGACTCAATTATATCAAATCAATAGAGGTGGTTTAGGTCAAAGAATGGCTTTTTATTATTTAGAGAATCCTCCAACAGGAAGCAATACACTAAGAGTTAATTTTAATAATAGTGTTTGGAATGGTGTTAGTGTTCATATTAGAAGCTTTACAGATTCAGGAGGTGTAGGAGCATCAAATAGAACAGGAGGTCAACCAAGCCCTCATAGTGGAGATATAACAGTTGAAGAAGATTCATTAATTATGACTACTTCATGTTGTGTAAATGTTATTTTGACTCAACAAATACCAACAGGAACTAATAGAACTTTTACTACTCATAATGTTAATAGGCAAGTAGCAACAGGTGCTATTAGTGCTAATGCTGGGCATAGTGCAGGTACTATTAACGTAAGAGCAACTAGTGCTAGTGGTAACTTAACATTAGACAGAACAGAGATAAAAGGCTTATCAAGTTCAGTAGATACTAGTGGAGGTGATTTCTTTGCAATTTTATAATTATGGCATTATTTAAAAATATAATAGACGAGTTTAAAACGGTTGCAGATGCTTTTAGCTCTGTAAATTACTTTGTTTATGATAGGGTAAGCAGAATAAACGGAGCTTTACAAAATAAAGCCTATCCAATGATATTAATTAATTCTACTCCTAACTTTGAAAGAGGTGCTAATAATAATGATTTTCTTCCACGAAATAAGCAATTTACATTTAACATATTTTGTTATGGGGATTATAACACAGCAGAAAGAAAGGTTAAAAGCTTACAACAAAAGCAAGGGGAGATAGATAATATTCTAGATCAATACATAGCAGAAGTTATTAGAAGAAATATAGACGGCTCTAATGGTTTTAGTATTGTTAATAATACTGCTTTAAGTGGTTTCTTAGCTCATGATGTTCACAATGATAAGCTAGTACAATCAACATACACTATTACAGTAGAATTAGATAGTAATTGTACATTAGGCTCATTTAGTTACTAATGGTAGATTTTAAAAAAGTTGGTAAATTAATTATAGCCTCTTTACAAAAAGAGTTAATAGGTCAAGGGCATAAAGCTACTGGTAATTTAATCAACAGTTTTGAACAAAGAGTAATTGAGTTACCTAATAGCATAGTGATTGAGATACTAATGGATGAGTATGGTATCTATGTTAATGAAGGTAGAAAAACAGGAGGCAAGAAAGTACCTATTAATGTTTTAGTAGAATGGATAGAAAGAAAGGCTATTGCGAGTGGAGATAAAGAAGTTAAAAGCATGGCTTTTGCTATTCAAAATACTATACATAAGGAGGGAATACCAACTAAAGGAAGTTTTAAATTTAGTAATAATGGGAGGCGTAAAGGGTTTATAGATTTTGTTATTGATAATGAATTAAATGACGTTTATAACGAGTTAGAAGAGCAAGTATTTGAAGGCTATGATGATGCAATAGCTACAATAGTAAAAGATTTTAATAAAAATAATAAGTAATGGCAATAAGTATAATATCAACACCTAGCGGAGTAAATTCAGCGTATAGACCAATTGTCTATAAATGGAGTAGTAGTGCTACTAATTTAAAATATTGTATAGTTGAAGTTATTATAAATAGTGTTAGAGTTTCTGCAATAAGCGTACAATTAGATACAGGGAGTTCTGTTAACTTTACTTTAGATGTTTCTGAGATTTGTAAAACAAATTTAGATTTTTATTTAACAACTCTTAATTCTTCAGGTGTAATAGGTGCTTTTGATAGTCAAAAATCAGTACAATTAAAAATTTATGAAGTAACTGAGTCTTCTAGTAATGTTTTAGTAACTACTTACAATCCTGATGATGCAAATAATTCTAGTTATGATTTATTAACTCCTACGCCTATATTAATTATAAATTTAATTACATCTCATTTAGATTATGCTACTTTTACTCAATCTGATTACACTTTAACAGGTGTAACAAAAAAGTTTTTAACAGATTCACCATCAACAAAAAGTATTGAATTAGATAGAGATGAGTTTATAGGTATCTTACAACATCAAGGCACAGCAGGAAAAAACTTTAAATTAGAGATTTTAACTTATGATAGTTCAGATGCTCTATTAAATACAGATAATATTAATATACCTGATTGGGATAGTGCCTATGTAACAGTACCCAATAACACTTACTTAACTTTAGCAGTAGGAACTAAAAACTTAATTAATTCAGGAGTTAGTTTAACTAATGTTGCTTATTATACTATTAAGATAATTAATGATGATGGTGATATGAGTGAAACAAAGAGATTTAATATAGTTGATTCATGTAGTGAGGATGTTCGCATACATTGGGTAAATAATTACGGTAAACAAGACAGTTATACTTTTAAGGGTAATGTTCAGGAAAGTATTAAGCATAAAGCAAGTACTTATAACCAGCCTTTAGGTTTAACTTATTCTAGTGATGCTAGAGGGTTAACAGTTTTAGAAAATGTTTCTAAGAGTAGTTTTAAGGCTTTTAGTAGGTCTATTAGTAGAGATGATTATCATTGGTTAAGTAGTATGTTAGTTAATAAAAAGGCATTTGTAGAAATAAATGGTTATTATTTTCCTATTATAATAGATGATGGAACTATTTTAAAAACTGATGAGAAAGATATGCCGATACAGTTTGTTTTAAGTTATAGCTTTGCTAATGCTACAAAAGGAATTAGAGGATGAATGAGGTAATTATTAGAATAACAGATACTGATAACAATGTATTAGGTGATTTAGATTTAACTAATTTTAATGATTTTCCTTTAGCCATAAATAAAGGGATAGTCAATTTAGATAACCTACAAGCAAGAACAGGAACGTTTACTAAAAGTTTTAAAGTACCTAATACAAAAAATAACTCTAATCTTTTATCTAGTGTAGATAATATTAATTCAAGGAAAGATTTTAGAGATTCGCTAAATAAAAAACCATGTGTAATACTTGTGAATAATAATCCTATTGAGCAGGGTTTTGTTCAAGTTAGTAAGGTTTATAATGGTTTTGAATTAGATAGCTTTGAATTAGTATTTTATGGTAATAATATTGATTGGGTTAAAGGTGCTGCTGAAAAGAAGATACAAGATTTAACTTTTAGAAATAGTCCAGAAGTTTATAATGAGGCTAATATTAAATTAGCAAATGAAAATACTTATACTACTTATGACCATGCTTACCCATTTATTGATAGAAGTGGAGATACTAGTTATAAGCCTGTTTACTACCTCAGAAACATAATAATAACAGGTTTAAATAGTTTAGGATTTAATGTAGAAAGTAGTTTTTTAGATGATTCTAAAATTAATAAGTTAGTATGTGATTTTGATATAGATTTTAGAGTAACTGATGCTGATTTCGAAGACACTAAAACAACTGTAAAAAGGTCTACTAATCAATTAATCCCTATAAATAGCGATAGAAGGATAATTTTTGATAGTGTAGAAACTGATAGTAATAGCAATTTTAATACAACAACAGGAGTTTATACAGTACCTCAAACAGGTAGATATAAAATAGAAGTAATATGTAATTTAGATGTACTTGGGGGAAGGGTTAAAATAGTAAAAAACGGTACTTCTTTAACATCTATTGGAGGTGGTACAGTATTAGAAGATGATAATGCTTTTAGTAAGCGTACTGGAGGTGGTAGTATAATAGCTATTCCTTTAGAAGAAAGTTTACAGGCAGGTGATGAAATAAGTGTTTACATTAATTCTAGTCTATTTAGTGATGGTTTAGCATCTACTTACAATGTTGAGCCTAATTCAGGAGATGAAAGAACTAATTTTAATATTTATAGAAAACAAGAAATCGAAGAGGGAGACACGTACAACATAGCAGAGGTTATACCTAAAGAGATTACTCTTTTAAATGTTATAAATGATTTTAGTAGAATGTTTAACATCTATTTTTGGACTGATATTAAAAGTAAAACTGTTTATTTAGAGCCTCGTGATACCTTTTTTAAAGCAGAATCTGAATCTTTAGATTGGAGCAATAAGTTAGACATTTCTAATGATTATGAAGTTGATTATGTAAGTTCTTATAAAAGGAGTATTGAATTTAAGTACAAAGAACTAAAGAATGATGAATGGTTAAAAGGTTGGCAAGATGCAAATAAAAGAGAATACGCTACTTATAAGCATACTTTGCCTAATAGATTTGTAGAAGGTACAGATACTATTGGTTTAAGTTTATTTTCTGCATCATATAGTAATATTGCTTATGGTTATGACAATCGCCCTATTATTCCAGAGCAACAGCCGATAACTATAAGGTTATGGAGTGCATTTGGTGGTGAAACTAAACCAACAGAGAAAATTAAAAGATATAACGCTAAAATATATTCTTTTAAATATGGTACACAATTAAGTTCATCATTAAGTTTTAAAAGACTTACTTATTTTGGTTCTACAACTGAAACTATACCTTATGGTATTTTTCAGGAATATAATTCAATCCCAACAGATATTAATTTAAGCTTTTCAGGTTCTGATGGTTTATTTGCTACTTATTATTCTAATATGTTTAAAAACATAGAAGAAGGAGGTAGATTAATTGCTATGTTTAATTTAAATAGTAGTGATATACAAAATTTAGATTTTAGGAAATTAATTTATATTAATCAACCATCAACTGTTAAAGGTTATTATTTGATTGAAAAGATTATTGATTATAACCCTTTAAATAATAATTTAACAAAGGTTAGTTTATTTAAATTTGAAAATTTAGGAAGTGTTACAGTTGATCCTACACAAATAAGTAATAATAGTGTAGATGTTGATAGTGGCAATAATCCTGATTTATTAAAACCAATTTATGTTGAAGATGGTTCTACACTTATAGAAGTATTAATAGAAGACCCAATAACTGGACTATTAGAACCAGTTTTTAAATAAGAGATATGGCAGATAAAACAATAGCTTTTAAAGTTGAATTAAAAGGTACTGAAGTACAAAAAAAGAAGTTAGCAGGTTTAGAGACTGAGGTTAAAAAGTTAACAATCCAAAGAACTAAACTTAATAAGCAGTTAAAAGATGGTACTATAAACACTAAACAATATGGTGCTGCAATTGCAAAGATTAACACAGGGTTAAAAGCTCATAGAAGGGAGTTACTAGTCACTAGACAGGAGATGTTAGGTATTGATGGTTTTACTACTAGATTAGGAAAATCATTTAGAAAAATGGGTTCTAGTATTGTTGCAGGTTTTGCAGGTCTATTTGCTATTCAACAATTAGTTAGACTTGTTAAAGGTGCTTTTGATACTATAAAAGAATTTGAGCAACAGATGGCAAGAGTTGAGGCTATCACAGGAGCAACAGATGAACAAATTAAAGCCTTATCAGATTCTGCTAAAACATTAGGAAGTACTACAAGAAAAACAGCCACAGAAGTAGGTCAGTTACAAGAGGAGTTAGCAAAATTAGGATTCACTACTGATGAGATACTAGCATCAACAGAGGCTATTATACAACTATCAGAGGCAACAGGCTCAGACCTAGCTCAATCTTCTAGTGTAGCAGCTGGAGTTCTTAACGCTTTTGGTTTAGAGGCTCAAGATACTCAGGAATTAGTTGATGTAATGGCTAAAAGTTTTACTAGTTCTGCATTAGATTTAAATAAGTTTGAGGTTGCGATGGCTAACATTGGGCCAGTAACGGCAGAGGCAGGTTTATCTGTTCAGGAAACAACAGGATTACTAGGAATATTAGTAGATAGGAACATACAAGCATCAAAAGCAGGTACAGGATTACGAAACGTATTTTTAACACTTGCAAAAAAAGGTAAAACATTAGAGGGTGCTATGGCTGAAATTAATTCAGCAACTAAAAAAACTGCAAAAGCTACTGAGATATTTGGTAAAGAAAATGCAATCGTAGCAACTACACTAGCATCTACAAAAGATGAGGTAAGAGCCTTAACAACATCTTTAAATGATGCTAATGGTTCTGCATCAGAAATGGCACAAATAACAGGAGATACATTAAGCGGTGATTTAGATAGGGTTACTAGTGCATGGGAAGGGTTTATATTATCATTAGAAGATGGTGACAATAGTATTAGTAGAAGTATAAGGAGTTTACTAGATTTTACTGCAACTACATTAAATACACTATCTAATTTAGGTAAAAGTACAGCAGAACTTACTCAACAAGCATTTGAAAGTAAACTACCTGAAAGAATAAAGCAAATCAGAAAAGATGAGATTAAGTTTCAAAATGAAATGCTTGAAAGAATAAAAAATAGAAAGGATTTACAAAATGCTACTGATAAAGAATTATTAGATGCTCAGGTAGCCTCTTTAGAATTAAGTAGAGATTTAAC
>CEUO01206745.1_pt1 | contig 13986 bp, 3 predicted proteins | sample 531391 | NCBI WGS metagenome assembly CEUO01 (sample SAMEA2622799, study PRJEB7988) | marine metagenome | isolation source: saline water (ENVO:00002010), including
GGTCTTCGCCATCGCGGACGGGGCCCCCCAGCCGACGACGACGCCGACGTTGGGGCCAACGTAAAAGCGCTGCAGAGTGGGAGTATGCGCATATTGGATCACGCTATGGTCAACACCGGTGATCGTCCCTTCGGATAGGTCGGGATCCACGTACGTCGACGTCATTTTAAGAGCCGAAAGTGTAATCCCGGGGACCTTTTGTAGAGCACCGAGGGTGCTGGTTTCGCCCACCGCAAGCTCCTGCCAGCCGACGTCTTCGTCGGTGATACCGAACGACATTTGTGTGGCATCTAGAACATTTGGTATGGATGGCCTAGTGGATAAGTTCTCAGAAATCCTTTTACCACTCAAGAAGACTTCGGACGCCGGCGAAAGTGTTGTTGTTTCATCTATAGATCTCGTACGAGTCCCCTCCATCACTCCAGCGCGATCGGGGTTTGTAGACCAGTCGGGCTCTGGGGGAACCGGGGGGGCGCTTATGCCATAAACAATGCCGTCGATGTCTTCCTCTGTTGCATCCGAATCGGCGCCGCCGCTGCCGCCGCCGCCACCGCCGCCGCCGCTGCCGCCGCCCGGGCCCCAAGGCGAGATATAGCCCCCCGGCGGTGGATAGTGCCAGTCGCCAGCCGGCTTAAAGCCATCTAACATTTCCCCGTCAGGGGACATACTGTCAGTGCTGGTTCCCCCTGTGTCTTCGCCAAGTACTTCGTCGGGCATAGTGTTCTCCTAGAAATATTTACTCTTACCAAAAAAATCCTTGTTTTGATTGATAAAGTTTAAATTTGAAAGTACAAAAGAAAGATCGGGCAAGTTTGCTATTTTGTTATTAGATAACTTAGGAGTTCTGTACGCCAGAGGTGCGTAAACCCCCTCATCAAGTTGGTAAAAAGGATCATTAGATGCGGGAAATTTATCTTTCGCAAGAATGTCCTTATTCAACGTATTAGCAAAGTCGGAAGTATCCATAATATTGGGATTAAGTATTGAATTTTTTTCGCTGTTAGACTCTAACAATGAAAAGTCTTTCCCCATTGGCACTGCTGATATATTCATGATGAGCATCGTTTTCTGAGCCTCAAGATCTCTCCTGTTGGATGTACCTATAGCCCTGAGCTGATTTTTGCTAGCAAAGGGTGATGTCTTGGCCATAACAGATGTTGTAGCCGCCTGTACATTATATAAGGTGGGCTCTTTGGCCGGGTCGACTATTTTATCTATTAAGATCTGCTTTCTGCGGGCGCGCTGCTGACGTACTTTGTTTCTTTTTCTTCTTTTTATGTTTACTTCAAGCTTCATAGCTTGGTTTCCTTCTTTTTATTAATTAGTAAATTTATAAATTTAACCATCACTCACCCTCCGAGATTTCAAGATCGTTTAAAGCATTCTCTCTGCCTGTGTAATCTCCGATATGATCGATAACCCTAGATCCGCGAGTAAATGCTATTGTAAACCGATAAAAATACGCGTCGTCGCTGTAATTTGCAAAGTGTCCTGTGGGATAATCCTCGGATAATGTGAAACCGTTGTCTGCTACCTCTGCCGAGTAGGCCTTGATTTCGGCGGCTCGTATCTGTTCCCATAGAATTTCGACAGCGTCTTGAAAAGCAAGTAGTTGTGATAAAGTTCCTGTTTCTGGTCGGATATTTTCCAGAATGTTCGCGGAGGCTTCATCCATTCTGGGTAGCTCCCCGGCGTATTCATCACTAAACAGGTTATATATTTGAACATACGTCGCAGCCATTCGGAACCATGGCGCTAGCGCCGGAACAACCTCGGTTGTCCCTGCGTCATCGGATCCATATTTCACAGTCATGGCGTCAACAAAGAATTTGTTAAATCTTTGATCAAAAGCGTCGAAAGCACAGTTTTCTTCAGCTTCCTCCACATATTCGTCAAACTTCTCCTTTTCGTCTTCGAAGATATCTTTTAAAGCTCTCACGATCGTACGGGAATCATCTCTTATGACAATCGTTAACTCTAAATCATCCACAGACTGATCAGCTGGCCTTGTGTCGGTATGTGCATTATTGGAAAAAGCCAAATCATCATCCATGTAAAACTGGTATTTAAAGCACAGGAGCCTATAATCTAACACCCATGGGTGTGGGCCCATAAGCGCGGAGTTTTCGAAAGACGTAAATGTATAGTTTCTCTGTACTAAGTGTGCCTTCACGTCGGCGGTGCCGTGGACCCGAGTGACCTCGTCGATATCGACTTCATGCTTCTCATGGTATGCATCCGAGATCGCTTGGTCTCGGGCTGCTTCTTGAGCAGCAATTTGGCCGGCTGTGAAATCTGTATACCTATACCTTGTTGCAAATGCGGCGGGTCCTGATCGCATATCCGGTCTATACCCCCCACCCGCGGGATCATAAAACTCAGTACCGTAACCACCAACGGCTCCGCCACCACCGTAGCCGGCGCCACCGGTGACCCCGGGAGGGACACCATCTGGTGCGGTGGTGGCGGTCATATCGGTGGGGCCGCCGAAGCCGCCGCCGCCGCCTGCCATCTCATGTGGATTATATTCAGTGATTTGATCAAATCTGATTTCAGATATTTTTTTAATCCTATTATAAATTTGTGTACCGTCTTCCGTCATAGCCGACGGGGATGCATTATTCTCAAAACGCAGTCTTCTGAAGTTGGTTGGGAAATGTGGGCGTTCTCCCTCGCGGGTTAAGACAAGCTCTATACTCCCGGGCTTGGTCGTGTCGCCCTCGATCTTTGATGTAACAGCCTTATCCCAGTACAAGGGAGCCGGCACGGTTCCGTGTCCAAAATTACTCAACTTAACTTTGCTCTCCACAAGTTGAACAGATGCGTTGGTCATTTCCTGTGCGCTTGGAAAGTTATTCATAAGACGATCAACATTCAGAACTTGAGACAGCTGGGACCTTTTTCTAATATACTTTTCTAAATCAAAGAAGAAGTAGCCGTACTTTGACAACACTATATCGACTGAGGACAAAGCAGAATGAATTCCTATGTCGCTAGTGATCTTTTCGTATTCCTGTCTCGTTTCTAGGTATCTTCTAAAATATATTTGCAGGCTGCCTCTATTTTCATAAAACCGTTCCTTCATATTTTGCTGTACAGCCTCAGAAAAATCATGCTTATAGTACTCATACGATCGATCGGGAAGGTGGCCCACTTTGGCGATCGCCTTTTGTAGGCCCCACTGACCGATTGGCAACGCTGCTTGTTGCATTTCTCCATCGGGACCCTCGCGGAAGACTTGAATATTTTTCCATTTGTAGCCACCAACGCGCTCTTGGACGTATCCGTCTGATGAAACGGGACCATAGTGTGCTATGCGCATTTTTTCGCCGTTGCGGGCGAAAGTGGTGCCTAGATAAAAAGTTAGCGCATTGGAATTGGCATACTCGGACATTTTCTGTAGGTATAGAGCTTCGGCGTTATCAATGGCTTGGGCAGCGTAAGCAACCCGATCACTATTAGAATCGAGGTGATCATATGGCAGATTATCAAGCCATTCGCATACCTCGGCTATGACTTTCCCTGCAATAATTCCCGGCATTTCTTGGATATATGTATCCAACGTTGTCATCTCGTTTGTACTCGACGCGTCGTCATCTTCGGGGCCGCCGGCATAAACGTCTGGGCCTGCGACAGGGTCGACTCCGAGAGTTCGATAAACCACTTCATATAGATCTTTATAGATACGGTGAAACTTCCGCCGGTGAACGCCAACATAAGAAATGTTATCCGACCTGTTTACTAATCCAAAGTCTTCGCCCTGCGCTACTAGGCAGTGAAGCGTTGCCGATTGTCCGCCCGAATTTTGCCACACAGTACCGTCGGAGTCTGTGGCTGTGTATGTAGATATGGCGCGGATATATCCCACCCTATCCCAATGCGCTCCCCAGCCCGCCGTGGCGCTGGCGTCTTCATCCATTGAGTAAGTAGCGAGCATGTCGGGTCCGCCGAATCCACCGGTGCCATCTGCGGTGCCATCTAAGAGTCCGTATCCTCCGGCGCCCGGATCGTCTGGGTTTCCGCGGGCGCCCAGAGAGCCATCACTTGAAAGACCGGTTCTCGGGACATAAACATTAATTTGTCCGTCGCGTTGGCCTAGCTCATAAATACCCCAAACTTCGTGGGAAGTGGTTTCTTCCCAGAAAAATTTATTAACCCAATACTGGCACTTACCGCGGTCTTTTTTCGGGTCGGGAATAGTGGCGGCGGAGGCGCCTTCAAGATCCATGTGCTGAGCATTGTACCAAAACGCTGGAACTCTGTTTGCTTGTTTTTGGAGCGCGGTATCGCCATAAAATGTGTGAGGAAGACTGTCCGTGGAGTACGTGGAATCACTCCCGGCGCCTCTCCCGTCTGGATCAAAGCCAAATTTTTCAAGACACCATGCGGCGTTTACCTGCCCGTATTTGTCCGGGTATACGGCGATGTAGTAATCACTCATGGTCGCCCACATGTCATCCACCTCCCGCCAATTGATTACCGCTTCGTTTTCGCTGGGCGAGAGGGACTTAGCTAATCTACGCCAACGGGCTGGAGGCCACCATCGGCTATTTTTGGTGCCCACACCGTTCCAATCTTTGGAGCCGTCGCCGCCGCGGGCGCGCGATCGGATGAACGAACTGTCCCAATCGGCAGACTGAGGTATGTAGTCGCGGACCCACCACTGTACTCCATCAAACCCATCGTTATCTCTATAGGCCTTGTGCTCGGATTGTCTGATAAAGCGAGCAGCCCACATATTATACGCCCACCATGCCATTTTAAAAATGCCTCGATGAATTGGATTGTTTTCGTTAAATCTCCAGCCAAGTTTATCTCTCAAAAAGTCCCTAGTAAAAGCAACATCGCTAACATCATAATCTGGCATTCCGGTAGTATCGTTGCGGGTTCGTTCGCCGGCGCTAAAGAAAGAGCTACGAAGCTGAGTATTTGTTATTCCGCTGTCGCCATATTGGCCGTCTTCTGCATAAAGCGTCATGCCGGCGCGGGATGGAATCAAAAGATTGACCATTTCAGTTTGAAGTTCTTGCAGTGCCTTTATCCTAAACTCTGCTTGTTGTGAAGGAGGGTATGGTAGCTCTGTTCGGCCGGGCCAGTCGGCGACCTCATTTACAGGCACAAAGTTGGCCACAGTCGAACATGCTGTGGGTTGGTATAAAAACATCTCGGGCATCGAGAAGTCCCGCACATATGAATAACTGTCAAACTCTGGCGGGATGAAGGCCCGGGCATCGACAACTTTATAGTTACGAAAAATTCTACTTACCACTTCTTCCTGATTTCTTAGAGTGCTATCAGCATTTTTTATTAATATTCTCAATCTTTCATACAATCTAGTTACTCGGGTGACCTTATTGGTCTCCGAATACACTTGCGCTACTTGATTCATTATCAATAAGAAATCAATAGAATTTGACTCCGTTATTACTTGCGCCTCTATTTCTGCCAATGCGTCGGCTAAGTCTCCTTCGTCACTATTTAGATTAGTATACTCCCCTAACAAGGCATATATTTGATCAGTTATCTGCTTGGGCCCATACTGATCCACTTTGAAATATTTTTTGTTCAAAGATCTTAACGGAAGATCGGGATAATATGCTCCCGACTGATCAATAAAGGCTGGCTCGCTTATGGTGTTTAGTACGCCATCTCTTTTCACGTCTTCGTACGTGAGATCACTGAAATTTATGGAATAACTTACCGCATCAATCGGGTGAGTGGAGGCTAGGGCGGCCGGGTGCGCGGTCGATGTTGCGGCATAAAATATAATATTGTCGCGACCCTCAAAGTTTATAACATAAAAATCAAGTTGAATATTAGACATTTTTATAATTGGATTATCATCTTTATCATACGCTGCCGTAATCGAAACTTGGCTATAAAATTCACTAAGAGGGAGAGAAACTTCATACGTAGGTTGCTCTTGAGTCGGTACAGCGGGGTCGGCGCCTGTACTATTGAGGTGGTATTCGATAGCCCTTATAGCTGCCAAGTGGTTATAGTCGATCCTGCCGGTCATGGAGTTGTCTAACCTGCCAAGGGTGGCGTGATCTGACCGGTCTCCTACATCATAAAACATTGGTAAAAGATCTAACTTGTTTTTTCTCCGGGCGGCTTTGTGCTCCAAAGGGGAGTCACCGGATGCCAAGGAAGGAGGAAAGGTAATAGCCGCATTAATCCACAAGCTATTACTGGTGTCGCCGTCACCGGTGGCTGATGCTATTTCTTCGAAAAGCTCTCTGCCTATCTCTTCAACATCGAACCCTTCCCACGTTGTGAGGTAGAAAGAGACATCTAATGTAATTCGAGTGAGACCATGGGTTCCGGCAGTGTTCTCGCTCCTGTTTACCATTTCGCTTACAAATTCAGCGCGGTCTAGCATCGAGTTAAAATCTTCATCTAACTCTCCACCCGTCGTCGCCTCGCGAGCAGCGAGCACATCCAAAGAGGTATAAAAATCGTCGTCTGGCAAGACGGAACGGAGTGTTACCTTATCAATTGTGGGGGTGGGGAGATTGCGCCCATAGAGTTCTAAGGCTTGTTTTTTGGTTAATCTAGACATATTTCAGGTTGTACCTCACTTCCGTAAATATCGTTGTACACTTCCGGGGTGCCTAAGTTATCGCACTCTAGGTCGAGATCAATATAATAGGACGTTTTGTTGTATATTTGTAGTTGTTTACATACAATATCTCTATCGGCTGCTGAGTCAGTGACCACATCAAAGAAATATTCTACGGCAGTCGGATCCACTCCGGCAGACAAACCAATTCGTTCTGATTCGCTTTCGGCGGCGCTGGCGGCGTATTGATATTCGTTCTTTTTTGGAGGAACGGCTCTAACCATCATTCCATCTACAATTTGTGGATCTTGGTTTTTAAAATACTTTCTTTCCAGACTTTTATCACTATTAACCAAAAATACTTCAATATCAAAGTTTTCTTGTAGAAGCTCTGTATTTACTTCGTCCACATAAATGATGGGGTCGTTGGCGGCTAAGCGAATAAATCGATCGTCAGCAAAAAAAGGAGTACGGTTATATGTCGCCCTAACCGAAGTGGGGCTTATTTGATCCGTTTGCCGATAAGGGTCATCTTTGTGACGAATTTGTTTTTTATAATCTACAGAGATGTTTACTTGTGGAATGCTCGAAGATAAATGATTAGAGGTGGGTACTTTATATTTTGGTTCGGATGTTGTAATCCGACCATTCAATACAACTATTTTCCACGCAGGCGCAACGTCTGTAAATTTGCTGTCCAATAATGCATCTCCGATCGCATTATCATATATAAAAGAACTTTGTTCGGGCACATATCGCATGGGCGTGACGTCTGCTGCATAAAAATTTTGAGAAAACATTCTTTGAAGTGCGTCTTTCCGTACGTGCACGTATGGTCCGAGTGGAGAGCCGACAACTTCGCGTTCAGCATATTCGTCAAAGGCATCCGCCATGGTTTCTCCGGCGGCCAGCATCTCAAGGTAGTTAAAGCCGACGCTGTCGAATGCATATCTTAGTTCTTTTTGTAACTCTGGGTTGGCAAAAAGGGCGGCTGCGTCTAAATCTTTGTTGGTTATGGCTTGGGCGCCCACGTTGACATCTTGAAAAACTGTTAGACTTTCAATGTAGGGTGTACCTTCTTTTACTCGTACGTTCACATTGTTCTGCGCTTCAGGGGGGCGAGTATCGGCGGCTCTATCATCAGGCATGTGGCCGGCCCCAGTCGGCACCCCTCTCCGGTATTTGACGTCGTAAATTACATTGTCATCAAAAAAAGCATAATAGAAGGGGTTATATTTACCCACTGATAACAAATACTTAGCATAGTTTGTCAGTTTAAAATCATATACTCTTTCTTTTTTATTTAATATTTTTGCCATACTCTCTTAAATATCTCATAGTTTATTTTTTAATACTTAATGTCTCGCATTGCATCATTTGCTTTGTACGGTGCCATTGATCGGTCTTTCATTTTTTTGGGAGCTTTAGTGTACTGTATTTTTATATTGCTTGGTGCTTTTTGTTTTTTCGACAGATTGACTTGCCTCTTAGCTCTTTTCTTCTTGCTAAGAGAAATATTGGTTTGTGCCACGATTTGGGAGTAATCTAATCTATTAGGATTCATGGTGCTGCGACCGGTTTTGTTATATTTAATATCTACATCCATCTTGATTGTTTCAATAATAGAAACGTAATCATATGGCCAGTTGTATCCAAGTGGGTAGCCGGTGCGAGTTCTGATCTTGCTTGGTAGCATATCTTTTTGTCTCGTGGGCTGGCCGGCTTGGGCGATTGTCATCTCGTCATAGGTTGCTTGAGAGCGTTGCTTGACCTTAAACACCATCCAGCGCAAGTTCTCGTTAGACAACAAGTTGTACTCGTTCAGCAACTCTGTGTCTAGCAGTGCGTGAGCGACGGCGTCTTTTTTCATTTCCATCTTCGTGTAGTTTCTTGGGGCTAAGTTTTGCCAGATGTAGGACAAATCGTCCTGATCTAACTCGTAAGAAAACTCAAAGAAATACATGACGATTGGATCTACTTCAGAATTATTTAGGAAGTCAAACTGCGGAGGCAGTACATAATGAGGCATTGTGTCTATAAGTTTGCGAATCGAAGCACCCGCAGTCTGCAATGAGTCTCCCTCCAGAGTCCCGTCAGTTTCAGATATGGCTGCTCTAAATCTCTTTTTCGGTATATCGATAAATCTTTTTCTAAGCTGAGCGTTTGTGCCGGCAATGCTGGAGGACAACTCATCGATACCAACACCTTCTAGTACATAGGGAATCGCAACAACCGCTTCTTTAATCACCTGTTTGTTGGCCACTTCGCCCATTCGAACGCTGGAGTTTTCTCCGGTAAATCCCATCAAGCTTGCGAAAGACTTCATTTCCTTCCACATATCAGGGCCATTGCCGGGAGTGTAATCGTTGTAGAGGGAAGACCCTGTGACTACCTCATAATGATTCTTAAGCCATTGTTTGGGGATGTCTCCAATTTCAAGGAAGATACCGTGATCAGGTGACTCTGGTAATATTCCGAACTGGTGCCACATTCCTTGCGGTACCGCGCCAGAGCCGAAGTTTTGAGGCATTGTGAGAGTACCCTCGGATGCCGTTAGCGGCCTTACACCAGTCGAGGAGAAGTTCATCATTGGAGTTTCAAATTTGGGCTGAATGACCCAGCGTTGGGTTGCTGGTTCGTTGCCAGCGCTTCGTTTCCTGCCAAATCGGTCTCTTGTTTCTTTGACAATGTTCTCCACGCCAAACAAATTGACACAAGAGTCTATCTGCATTGCGTTGGCGTTAATGTTTTCGCTTGCATATGGGGCGAAGTTTCGTGACCAGACCCCATCTGGAATGACCCCAAAACTTGTTTTGGATCCAGTTGAAGACAGGTACAGCGGCGGAGCGTCAGAAACCAGCGTACGCTGATATACCCCTTTTGCATTCTTGTGGCCGTAAAGATCAGACCCCGGGTCGTATCTCCTTTTAACTATTTGTGTTTCGGCTAAGATTCTCTCCAAATCGTAAGCAACACTTGATGATGGTCTAAAGATAAAATCAACCCACGATTCACCATCGGTATATGGAGGAGTAAATGACCAGTTATACCCGTTTAGTGAATCTTTGACCCCATAAGAAGACGCGGAAAGATTGAATTGCAGCTGCGCTGGTGTATACGCGGGGAAGGATGAGTTCCATCCCCAATAAGTGTATGAACCGGTCGCAATGCGACCAGATACAGCAGGCCCAAATGCTGTTGGTCGGGAATACATCACAAAGTTCTTCCTGAAATCTGTTGCCCTTTCCGGATCTTGGGGAAGTTCGTATGAGCCCGAGATTCCAGCGGCAGGCGATGGGGATTGCCCAGAGCCGGAAAGAGGGTTCGGGGTAAACGTGTTTTTGAAGAAGGCTTGTGCGCCGCCGGGTGAATAGAAATAGTTAGTTCCATCGCTTCCCACTTCTTGATCATATGCTCGCACACCTTCGAACGAAGACTTCATTCTAAGCCGGGCTCCAAACACCTCGTCACCTTTGAATTGTGTTGTGGACAACGAAACACCATCGGATTGCAGTCTAGTGTACGATTTATCTCTAAGGAAGAACTTACCGCATTCAGCAAAAAAGTTTGATGCCATCATACTATAAAGCGTTCCGGGGTTGGTGGACACTAACGAAGCAGTAACTGAATAGTAGAGTGCTGCACTAGGGTGCGGCTCTACATCAATGATTTCTTCCCCCTTCAAATATTTTATAGGATTAATAATAGCTTCAAAGGGAACTCGCATATCCCAGAAAGCACCAGATATGTACTCCGCTCCTGCGATTGAAATCCCCGCTGAGGAAGATGGACCGTTAGAGTTTATCAGCCAGTTTTGAGGCCATGAGCGAGCTGCGGTCGAACCACTACCAATTGCACCTGTTATTTCTTGTCTGTGTAGTTTATAGCCATTGGTCAGAATCGGATAGTCCACTGCCATTCCGGACTTGATAGAGTTGTATAGAATTCCGGGAGAAAATAAGGCATTCATGAGTGGGCGTGCATAGGAGCCTTGGAACGCAGGAGGATTTGTTGAAATTGATGTACCCCCTTGTGGACCGGGGAGGTATATAGAAGACGACAGACCAGTACCACCGAAAGGACTTGTAGAGCCAGTGGAGTTATCGGTTCTGTTTCCCATAAACTTAGCAATAACTCCATCGCCAAATGATTTTGAAAACTGACTTACCAAGTCTAAAGATCTTTGGGCTGGGTAGAATCCTCTGTATGGGTTAAACTTGATGGCTGCCCTACATGTTAATCGGATCTCTTTTGCTTTAAGATTTGACATTTTTTTGACATCGAGGAAGTTTCTCATAAAGTCTGAGTTTGAATAGTCTTTGTAAAAATTGTCTTGCGAGCTGTTTATGGCAAGTCTTGATGTGCCATCATAATAACCAGTTCGGCCTTCCACTGCGGTACCGGGAACCTCAAAGGTGTCAAAATTTTCATTACCCAAAATATCTACTTTTTTGTAGTCTTCTATTCTTTCAGAAATTCTGAACTCTGGGACGACAGAATAGCCCTTGGCTATCAGTTTTATGTCAGCTCTGAAATCATCGTAGTTATTGTACCAAGGCTTAGATGGTGCCGGCACGAACCCTACTGTATTGTTGGACATAGTCAAATATCCAGCTAAAGTACCCGCCTCCCAAAGCGCCTCGCCGGAGCCAGTTGCTATGGACCCCGTAATCCCGGAGCCTGTCGGCTCATTGGATAAAGCTAAGTGGGCGTTGTTCGCGTCCATTCCTGCGAGTGTCCTGTTGGTTGTTCCTGACACAGACGGAGAGAAAGCGGATAAGGGAGAGTTAAGCATATGCTTTCTAGAATACAGTGCTCCATTTCGCATTGCTTGAGTAACATAGATTGGTCGGTTGTTGTTACTTCCGGTTCCGCTTAACTCAAAGTGGTACGAAGTATAGGTATTCTGAAGCTCGCCAGCAGAAGAACTGTGGATCATGCTCCCCATATTGTAAAGATATCCGTATCCTCCGGTAAATTCCTCCAAGAGAGTTGGATGTTCTCTTGTTAAGAAATCTAATGGAGCGTCAAGTGGCCACATGCTTTGCCTGAGTCTTACAAACTTCCAGATCGTCATGTTCATGCCCACACTATTGCTGGCCCACGGTACATAAGCATAGTTTAAAACACTAGAGGCTGTTTCGCCTTCTTGGCGATCGTATGGCCTTAGTGTCCGATCTGTGCGGTCATCTCTCCAGAACCCATTATCGTAGTTGATTCTTGTCATTGAAGATGAAATAAACTCTCGCCTAGTAGAGGGGAACAGGTTTTCGGAGTACAGCACCCAGTTTAACTCCATTCTTGGCTGATCTTTTAAGGCAATCAACTGTTCCAGTGGTGTAACTTCGCTATCATAATTGAGTTTCTGGAAGATGTCGAGTTTCTGCTCGTTGAATCCGATCATTTCATTATTGTGAGAAGTTCGCATTGTTGCGTTTTCGCCCGTTGCAACGCGGCCTTGACCAGTAGTTGACATTACCGATACGTAATCCATATTCACGTATGCCGGCGTACCCTTCATTGAAACAGGTGGCAAATCAAAACTTCGCACCGTGTTGCCCAGATAATCAATATTTAACTTGTTTGTCTTTTGCTGGTTTCTCAGGACCGGGTGATCTTGCTGGCGCATGCGTTGCCAGTTGGGGAATCCATATGGACCATTTCGGTTCAACAAGAGGGCATTCAGTCCTGTTGAGCCTCCGATTGTTGGAGGTGTGTTGTCGGCCAGCGCATTTATAACAGTGGGATTGAAGTAAGTTGGCTTATCGGTGCCGCCAGCACTTGGGAAAATGGCGCCAGCTTTCGCCATTGGTTGACCCGGCGCGAATCCTAATGTATTAATGGATGCGGTTATGGGTTCATATATAATAGTATTCAAGCGTGCAAAATCTACTGGAATAAAGCTTCCGGGGAATGCTGAGTCTGCATAAGCCCTAGTAGCACCATAGACTCGCTGACCATTTGCATAACTTCCAAATTCGCTCTCGCTTACAAAGTTTAACGGCTCGATGTACAGGGAACCACTTCGGAACCAGAAGTCGCGAGGGGTAAAGCCACAACTCCACCACGAGGCAGTTGACTGTAAGGAGGAGCTTACCCAAGCATACTGCCTAGTATCGCGTGGAATCTGGTGTTGAATATTGAAGTTATCGTACAGAGAGCGAGTCTCATACGTTCTGGTTTCGACGAGGCGGGGTGTGCCGTATACTGCGCCGTAAGATCCAGTAAACCCTCCGGGGTGGGACGATACCTCTGTTGCAAGTGACGCGGAGAACCAGCCTCCCGGGTTTGAGTTATTCTCGATATTGTTCCAAAATGCGAAATCGTTGTTGCCCATAACATCATAAACAGTGTGAGCTTGACCAAGGAGGCTCATGCCGTTATATGAAGAAGACAGAGCTGTGTTGGAACCACTAAGATCGTAGTATCCAACTGTCGGGCCGCCGGCATTGTCAACTGTTCCTTTGGTATCTCCCATCCGCAGCCAAGTAAAGAGGTTGTCTACCTTGGGGGCGACTATAGAAGAGGTCAAGTTCAACAAAGATGCATTGTTGTAAATCTGTGTAACTTCCGCTGATGTGAATGTCGTGTCATACATAGCAACTTCGGTTATTGCAAGACCCTTAAATGGAACAGCGGCAGTGGTACCAAAGTTGGCACCACCAATTAATGATTTTCCACTATTGAGGGAGTTAATCTGCGTCATTACTCCGCCCGGGCCACCGTTACGACGATCGATAGTTTCAGCAACTCCGTCCACATATATCGCCGGATTATTATTTACACTACTGCCGTCATATGTTACAACCACATGATACCAGTTATTTGTTTGAATAGCCGTGGAACCATACCAGAGACCATTTCGAGTGGAGTCGTATGTCTTTACGGTCAAGAAGTTGGAGCCGCCATTGATTCCAATAGCAAACGCAATTTTATTATTCGTTCCGACGTCTGCACCCAGAGCAATAATGCATCTTTCATTCGAGTTGTCGTGCAACAAGTTAATCCACATCGCAACCGTAAGAGAGGTGGAAGTTACATTGCTGCCGTCTTTTGTGATGTTTCCAGAGTGCCACAGCTTCATGTTGCTTCCGCCCGGGCTTCCGCCGCCGGACCATTGCCATACTAATGTTTGGTCGTTAACTGCGCCTGTGTTGAAGTTTACGGCCTCGTAGGCAGATCCATAGGAAGCCAGCTTCGTCTGGCAAATATTGTTTCTATGTGTCTTATGGAAGCCGGGCAACTGGTTATAGGAGGCACCGGGAGCAGGAACTTCTGTGGCTGTGATGGAGTCGGCGTACATTACGCTGCCCATCTGGGCGATTGCTTTAATGTCCGCTGCTGTAAGAATTGTATTCCAGACGGCTATATCTGCTAAGTTGCCCTCAAATGTGACATCTCCGTCGGAGCTGTTTCCAATGTAG
>CEUO01047133.1_pt1 | contig 13972 bp, 20 predicted proteins | sample 531391 | NCBI WGS metagenome assembly CEUO01 (sample SAMEA2622799, study PRJEB7988) | marine metagenome | isolation source: saline water (ENVO:00002010), including
CACAACTTGATATGGTAATCTTTCTGGTACAAATGGGTTGAGAACTACTCTTAGTATCTCATTACCACAAATCCAAGCATTAATATGCACTTGATCTAGGTCAGATGTAGATTCTGGTATGTCTAATTGTATTTCTTTAGCCATTTTAGCATCTAAAACACCCCAATATTCTAATACTTCATAACGACCTTCACTGTATGTAGGATCATTATCTGCATATAAATCATGCTCAAAATACCTTTCTTCGTATTGTGTGCCCATATATAGTGATGCTTCTATAGCATCTTTATCAAAAAATGGTCTATTAGCAAGGTCACGTAGCTGTGATCTGTTCATTCTATGACGTTCTACTACATATTCTGCATCATCTAGGCTTACAGCAGAAGGGTCAGGATATAAATCCCAACAAGAAACAGCATTTAATCTAGGCACTAACTTGTCTTGTGGGTCATAGAATCTAGTACCATCATCATCTTTAGACCATTTGTGTATTACTTTGTTGTGGTTAAAGGGTCCTTTAACAATACCTGTACCTAACAAACACTGTTCAAAGATACCTTTTCTGAGTTCGGAAACTGCTGAAGCATCTAGTAATTGGTCATGGATTAGTTTCTCCATTTTACGAGCTGCTTCCTTAGCAGGAGATAGCTGTGGTTCTCCTATGTTAGATGGTCCTGCAGCAAGATTAGCTTCAGCCATATCTTTTTCATATGGACCTAATTCTAATTCTTGTTGTTGTGGTTCTGTAGCTTCAAAAGCTCCTGCAGGTAAGTCTCTACCATCTCCTTCAAACCCATAAGGGTCTAGTCCTTGTTGTTGATCTAAAGGCGTTTCTAGGTGAACAAACTCTTCTATGCCTTCAGGCACAGGAGTAGGGTCTACAGAAATCGGAACTTTACCATTAGAAAAAAGTATATCTACTAACTGTCCAAAAGCAGCAAGCACTTTTACTTTTGTTATTTTAACAGTAACTTTAGAACGTTCTGATTGCCTATAGTCTTCACTATCTTCTGAAGTACCTCTATAGTTTTTGTAAGCACGTAACCAACGTTGTTCATCAGCCAAACGACCATCTTCTGCTTGTTTATACTTTGATCTTATGTAGCCTGCTAAACCGACCATTTCCTCATCGGTAATGTCTTTTTGTTCGCCAGTGCCTATTAGTTCACCTATCTCAGCCATTTTAGTAGTCTTTTTCGTCAGCTAAAGCCATGAAGTTAGAATCTATTTGATTCTTACCTGAAAGGCTTGCAGCGTTAACAGTAGACTCTTCGGATGCGGTGTATTTTTTATTAACCCAACTCTCCATTTTTTCTCTAGAAAGTTGTGCTTCATTTTCCATACCCATATCACCCTGTTTGTATTTGCTCATTAACGGCATTTTCTTCTCCTTGTTGGTTGGTTGATAAATTTAACTTATTCATTTGATTTCTTATTTCTTCTGCTTTAGGGTCTTTAATAAATTTTTTAATTATTTTGCCCCCATATTCATCTTCTATTCTTTGTGCAGCATCTCTTCTTCTTTGAACAGTAGCTTCTCTTTCAGGAAGAAATTTAGTTATTTCTTCATCTGATGTTCTTCTTGCAATGTCTGGAGCAGCACCTGCTAATTCAGATTCACTTAATTCTTCCATTGCACCTGCAAAAAAATCTGGGTCTCCTGTACCGAAAGCACTTGCTGCAATAAAACTTCTTCCTACATCTTTAAGTTTTTCTTTATAAACTTCTCTAGTAGTTACTTCTTTTTCAGGTGCTTTTGTTTTACTTATTAATTTAGCTATTACTTCTGGTGATGATTTTTCTAAAAAAGTTCTTGTTTCTTCAGGATCAGCACTAGGAGTAAACCCTAATTCGTCTGTTGGTAAAAGGTTTCTACCTAAAACATCTTTACCTAGAGTGCTCATATCAGCAAAATAACTTCTAGTTCCTAATTCTATAGCAGCCTCAAGACCAATAGCCGATGCTCTAGCACTAGTGCCATAAAAAGGAATTATAAAAGCTGCACCTTTTCCAAAACCTTTTAATGTAGTATTTAATAATTTTACATACTTGTGTTCATTTGTAGGTTTATATCCACCTTTTATAGTTTGTTTAAAATCTCCTTCTGTTGTATCTTCTACATCATCTATATCGTTAAATATAACAGCAGACCTTTTTGCAGTTCGTTCTATTCCTTTTGCTACTACGATTTGGTCTGGATCAGGGTAAGCAGCTTGAAATACCTGATTAAAACCAGTAGATCGTATTTCAGGAACAAAAGGTGTAGATGTTCTTAAATCTACAGTGCCATCTTTTTTAAACTTAATTTTTTCTTTTAATGGAGTTTCTAAATCCCCATCTTTTAATAATTCTTGTTCAGAAAAAAATACTACATCATCTATAATACCTTGATCATTAAAAAATTGTAAATAAGGTTCAAGCCTCATTCTGTTTAACACTTCTTCTGGATATATTCTTTTTAAGTTATCACTAACTTCAGGAAAAGCATCAGGGTTATCATTAATTACTGATTTAAGATAGTCTTTACTAATATGACTAAAATCTTTATTATCACCTATAGGCTGAATAGATATAGCAATTCTATCTACTATTTCTCTTATATTTAAATCTCTACCTGAAAGATTGGAATATCCTACAGAAAATTTTTGACCTTGTTTAGTTTTTAAAAAATTATCTAAAGCATCCTCTATCATTACTTTTTGATATTTAAATCTTTCTGCACCTGAGTTAGCAACATTAGGAGGATATTGTAAATAATCTAATTGGTCTACTATTCTTTTTGTTAAATAATCAAATCTAGAAACTTCTTCTAAAGTAAGAAATATATCATTTACAACTTTTTTATCTAACTTTAATTCTGCACCTTTATTACCTAAAAATTTTGTTCCTGAAAATATTTCAGACAAACCTTTACTGTTATTATCCCAACTACTAGAATCCCAGTCTAACATGTCTCCTGCATTGTATTTATATATAGCTGCTTCATCTAATAAATTACCTAACATTTTCTTAACATTATTATTATATCTATTAAAATCTAAAGCATCTATAGATTCTTCTACAGCTTTTGTTGCATTATTTTCATCTAGTATTATATTCTTTTTAATTTTTGTTTCAGATTCTCTATCATACATATCATCAATAGCATCTGTTTGTTTTTTATCAAATACTGCCTGAGCTATTGCAGCCTTGTTCCAATTACCCATCCTAGCTCTATCTATTTTTTCTTTTGTAGAATAGTCTGGAAAATTTCCTATAGTAGGTTCTTTTGTACCTTTAGGTACTTTTATATCTAATTTATCAGAAGTTACACCTAATTCTATTTGTTTTAGTCTATCTACCTGATCGTCTACAGATAGTATCTCTACACTGGGAGCAAATTTTTGATTAAAACTTTTACCTGATTGTTTGTACCTACTTGTTTTTGTAAACTTAGAAATCTCTTCGTCTGTTTTTAAATCTATTTGTTTAATATTCTGCTCTACTATTTTTTTATTTACAATTTCTTTTTTTCTATTTATTAATTTTATGTTTTCATCTATCTCTATATGTTTTTGATAAGTTCTATCATATTCATAAAACTGTCTTTGAAAATCTAAATGAGTATCTAATATGTCTGCTTGTTCAGGAAGTATGTCAAATTGTTTTATGATACTACTTCTAGGATTTAAAGCATCAGAAGCATAAAATACTTTCATTAAGTTATCTTTATGACCTAATATTTCTTGAACATATTTAGAATCAAGACCTGCTTGTATAGCCATAGTAGCCCAAGCCTTTCTAAATTTATGAGTTTTTTCTCTGTTCCATACTTTAATATCAAACAAGGCTTCACCGTTGGGTCCTCTTTTTTGTAATACTTTGTCTAGCCTACCTAAGACTACATTATCAGATACAGGTTTTGATATATCTGTAGGTGATGGAAACAACAGAGAATTAGGTTTTAATTTTTTTAATTTTACTAATTCCATTAAATCTTTCTTCATAGTTTTAGACATAGGCACTATTCTTTTCTTTTTACCTGAACCTCCCTCACCTTTGCCTCTTTCTATATATATTAAGTTTTTGTCAAAATCTATTTCTTTTAATTTTAAAGAACTAAGATCACCTACTCTAGCTCCTGTATGTAATTGCATCTTCATTAAAAGATAATAATCATCTCCCATATTTTTTAGTTCATCTAAAACTGCATTGACACTTATAAAATCTCTGGCATTTTTTTTAGAAACACTTATCATATTCATGCCTGATTCAATTACATTAGATTTAGGCAGATTTTTTATGTTGTTTTGCATAGCCTTATATTGCTTTTTTTGCAAAGGAGACCAATCACTTTGATCTGAGTTAGACCATTTGATTGTTTCATATCCGTATGTTTTAGTTGCCATCTAATATCCAAATATAGGGTCTTGCACCTCATACCTATCAAACTCTTTAGGTTTTCTAAACCTAGGATGATAGTATGGGCTGTTAACTAATCTTGTCATGCACATATATCTTAAAGCATCATAAGCATGATCTTCTGCTTTTGTATCTACATCCTCTGGGTTTGTTTTACTTAGAGGTAGTGTAGGTAAAGTTCTTATCAACTGGCTACAGTGATTAAATATTCTAAGTCTAGGTTCTCCCATATCATTCATACCTAAACGTTTGTGCATCTCTATCTTACCTGCCAGTCTGTCTCTGTTAGAAGCCATCCATCTTAGGTTAAACCTATTCATGGATTCTGCTATACTTAAACCATGTCCTGTTCTACTAAAACATGATTCGTCTAGCACTGCTGTTTGCATGGTAGGATCATCATACTCTAATTCCATAATCCTCTCTGCTAACCCTTCTCCTGTGTAACCTTTTCCGTAAAGCTCTCTATATATCCATAGGTTACCATCATAATCGACAGCCCCCCATAAAACACAAGAAGGACTAGAGTAACCATAATCTGCAGCCCTAATACGAGCCCAAGACCTAGGAATCTCAAAGGGGTCAACAACATGTACTGTACGATCAAACTCAGCAAATGCTGCACCATCTGTAACATCCCAATCTCCATCTAATAGTCTTCTTCTCTCTACTTCTGGTAGAGAATATAACATAGCTTCATATTCCCCTGAAGCTATAAGATAGGGGTTATCCGTTAGTCTTGCAGGGATGAATCTTCTTTGGAAGAGGGGTTTTCCTGCTTTTTCTTGGGCTGAGGCTCCGTATCTGAGGATAGTACCTGATTCAACATCTTTAGCCCAAAAAGGCGTATTTGGTTCGGCAGCATCAATATACATCTTTTTAACCCACCAACCACCCATTCCACCTGGGTTAGCTGTGCAACGCATGTACGGTATAATGCTTTGATCCGTTGTACGGAGTCTTGAACGAAGGTACTCCCATACGTAAGGAGTTGGGTAATGCGTGATTTCATCAATCGCAATCCAGTTAAAACTTTGTCCTTGATATCTTGTAACATCTGTGTCCCTATCTAAATATGAAAATAAAATCGTAGCCCCTGATGGGAATACCCAAGTCGATTTACTTTCTCTAAATATAGCTTCTGGGAAAGCCTTTTTATATAGTTGCCTACTCTTGTCTATAAGCTCTGTTAGTTCGCCCAATGTTCTTCTAAGAAGCAACCCTCTATGGTTTGGGTTGTGGGCATATCTTAATGCGTCTGCAAGTAAAGCATATGATTTACCTCCACCTGCTGCACCACCATAAAGAACATCACGTTCAGGTGCTGCTAAGAACTCCATCTGAGGACCTGGATTCGGTTTGAACGCTACTTCCTGTTCTGCAACAAGCTTTTTCACTGCTACAGGAGCATCTGCAAGCACATCCTCTGTCATTGCAGCTTTCCCTTGTATCGCCTTGTCCAAGTGTTTGAACTTTTCTATCTTCTCTTTCTTTAATTGTTTCTGCCTCGATAGTTGGTTCTTGTGTTTTTTAATCTTCTTATCTCTATACCGCAACTGGGCTAGAGCAGCTCTACGAGCTTTTTCTTTAGCTGATAATCTATATCGACCTTTCTCTCCTTTTTTGAGTTTAGGTCTTCCTTTCTTAGGTGTTTCCAAGTGCTTCAGCCTCTACATCTGATAAGTCTAACGCTTCTGCTTTTTTTGCAGGTAACAAAACAACAGCATGTAAATGTTTGTTTTCTGTTACTACCTCTTGTCGTTTAGATATACCACACCTATCAAGTATGTCAGTTGCTGCTTCAAACCTAAGTTTCTGTCTAGCTATTGGTTCTTCTGTTGTTCCTGATAAAGCATCCTTTATCTGTCCTACTGCATTAGCTGTTGTCGTTGCTAGCAACTCTTTTGCTCTGTCTATAATGTGAGGTCGCATAGCTTTCGATACTGAAGACCTTGAGGACTCCGAATAGCCTGCTTGCAATAGACTTTGGGTGATATTCCCAAAGGTTTTTTCTCCTTCCGCAAAGTATGCGTCAAGAAAATTTTGTTGTTTTTTTGTTAACTCTTGTGATTTTTTAGGTTGTGGTGTTAACATTATCTTGGATATACCCTACCGCCATTGGCGTATCTTTTGTTTTGTGATATATATTTCATAACTCCACCTTCTCTTGCAAAGGTTTTAACATTAGTAGGCTTACCTCCTACTCCTTGTGCTTTTGATCTTTTACGTCTTACAGCACTAGCTATCTGTTTTTTAGACATTCTGTTTGCTTTAGCTCTAGGAACACACTTAGGATATTTTCTTTTAGAGCCTTTAGCAGACTTTCTACCACAAGATTGAAACTTACCGTTTTTCTTTTTGGCTCCTATGTCTACCCAGTCTCCTTTAGGTCCTTTACCAAACCATTCTTTTAGGCTCACTTATATCCTCCGCCACGTTTTTTGTATGTGCGAACTAACCATGCATTAGCATAGGCTGAAGGGTAAACATCAAATTTTCTTTTAGCTTCTGCTTTTACCCTAGCGTACAAAGAAGGGTTATTAGGAGTAGGACCGCTTTTTTTTTTCTTCTTTTTCTTTGCTGTAACTTTAGTTCCTTTTTTCATGTTTTGAATAGGACCACCTACTCTTTTAGATGGTCTAGCTTTTTTCTTTGCAGTCTCAGATAAATCTTTAAAATGAAATAGTTTTTTACTATTTTTAGTATGAGTTTTACCTGTGTGCAAAGTACCATCTGACATTTTGTGGGTACTGCCAGTCCATTCTGTACCATTTCTTAAGTAATGTTTTACGCCTTTTGCCATGTTAACACTTCCACCTTCTTCTTGCCTGCCTTATGCGAGAGTTTGGATTATTTCTTGTTTTGGCAGAACTTCGTTTTAGTTGACCTAATGATCTCGCACAATAACTTTTTCTTCTTTTAGCAGCTTTACTGCCTTTTTTTACTTTGCCAGTTACGGCTGTTTTTAACTTAGAGCCAGGATTTGCTTTACGATAAGCTCTAACTCCTTTAGCTGTCATACCTGCACCAGACTTAGTAGGTCGGTAATTAGCACCCTTACCTTTAGTAGTTCTACGTATAGGGTTTTCTTTTTTTCTAGCCACTACGTAGTTCCCATAGGTTTTCTTGGGTTGGGCATATTAGCACTTCCACCATACTTCTTACCTTCAGACGTATAGGTTTTCATTTTGCCACCAATAGACATTTTTCTTCTGGTCTTACATACGTTACCGCCTGTGCCCATGTCCATATTTTTTTTAAATCCTTTAGCCCCTACTTGAATAAGATAATCTTTTCTGGTAACTTTATCGTCACCGCTTAGGTCAGTTAGACCACCAGTTTTCATATTCTTGGCTGTTCTGGCTGCAGCAGCAAAATCTTCTTCTTTAGGTGCACCTGGGTCACCTTTCTTTCTCATCTTTTTGCCACTTCTTCTTCTTTTGTTTATGTTTTCATATAGTGACATTACATTTTCCCCTTTGATGGGTATATTTTACCACCGTTGGCATATCTTTTATTCATGGATGCGTACATCTTTCCACCGCCCATCATGCCATTCTTTTTTTTCTTTTTAGTAACCATGCTACCATACATCATGTCTTTTTTCTTTTTATCACCATGGACCATACTTCCGCCCATCATGCCTTTTTTCTTTTTAACTGAACTACCGTACATCATACCCTCTCTGTCTACTTTTAATTTTTTAGGTAACTTCTTACCTTTAGCTTTAGCTGTCTCTCTAATACTTTTTGAACCTCTTAAGTCAGTGCCCATTTTGTACTCAGCATCTGACATAGACATTTTTGTATCTAAAAGCTTATCTAAAATTTTTTGCTTAGACATCAGTCCTGTTTCATACATACTTACGCCTTTACTTAAATCTCCTGCTTTTAAATCGCCTGTTTTTTGTAGATTCTCTAACGTCTCAAAAAAATCTGATACTTGTTTTGCTGTTGGTTTCTTTGCCACTTCTATATCTCCTAATTATTTATTAAATGCCTACAGAAGGGTGGGGAGAGGTAGAGAAAAACGTTGCATCTTCCTATGGCTTGCAAGCTCTTTGTGGGTTACGTATACTACCTCTCATGGTAACCCCCTTCATGTACTTTATTATAGAACTAATGTTGCATTTTGTCAACACAAAAAAAAAATTTTACTTGACAGTATGAATATTTGCATGTACAATGGACTTAACCCTCCTGGGGTTAATACTATATATAGGTAGGCTTTTAATATCCCTCAGTTTTGACTGGGGGTTTTTTTATGTTCCCTATATAAAGGTAGGCAAAACTACTTGCGACTTATTCTCAACTAACTAAAAATTAAAAAAAATCTGGCATCTGTGTATACGTAGGTGTGGGTGGGGGGTAGTGTCGCTTGCGTACCCCAGAATGGCTGTAATTAGCCATTTTGCTTGATGCTTAATTAATCTTTTAATTAATTACATAGTCTTCCTTTTTTAAACCTTGCACAATTCCACCAGTAAAAGCAGCTAGAAAAAACAATCAATACATCATTACCATTAATCAAATACATTTCGCACACATACACGCCATTAAAGAACATTTTGACAAATTAATTTAATATTATTTAGGGTCAATCGAGGGGGGGTGGGCGTGTCCTTTTTAACTGTAATAAAGGGGGCACTGGGCAATAGTTCTTATAAGTTCAATAAGTTACATATTATTTAGGACAAAGAAAAACCCCCCTCAAATTAATGAAGGGGGCATGGGGAGGGAGCTCTGAAAGTAGGCTTTTATTTTACCAGTTTGTACTGGATAACCCTGTTAAATGGTTTATCACAATCAGAAGAGAGCAAGCCGTTCTCTTTTGCTATTGTATATTGTTTATTCCTATATCGTAAGCCGTCCTGTACTCTTAGAAGAAAGTCTTTCTCTTCATCTGTAAAATATTCAAAGTCATTGCAATCTTCTAAAGCACCATAAACGGCAAGCAATTCTTTAACAGTCATGTTTTCAATTTTACGCCTGTTGAAGTTATCACAATAAGCAAAAGCACTGTGAAAACTTGCAATGGCGTCATCTAAAGATTCGCACCTTGTGGGTGAAATACCCAAGTTTCTGTGTAGATACCTAGAAAATAATGTCTCTGTGTAACTATCAAACTCATTTCTTATTTCTTTATTTCTATTTTTATCAACCATAATTTTCTCCTGTAATTGGTTTATAAATTCAAGTTAATTTGATTTGTTTACTGGGTCAAGAAAAAACCCCCTAAGAAATTAATCAAAGGGGGCTACAGGGGAAATACTGAAGTAGGCAATTAGTCGTCTTGCTTACCTTGTTTCTTTCTATGCAAGCTCTCAGCATATGCCTTTACTTTGGCAAAGTCCTCTTCTGATAGAATTTCCTCATCCTTTCGCACTTCCTTGTCCAGTTCCATTAATGTCCTAGAAACATGCTCAGTGACATTAAAAGACAATTCGTTGAATGTGCCCATGATTGCAATTTGACTGGCAATATGACAACTTTCAAACTCTCCGCTCATCCAAGTCTGTAATCTTTTCATTATGTCAAGGAATGTATCTTGAGATTTTTTCTCTGCTTTAGTCTGTGGTCTATTCCTAGCACCAGTCATTTTTTTATACCTCCAAATTCTTCAGTTAAATTGTCAATCATATAGTCAGTCTTTGCCTTGATACTCATCAAATCCTCGACGGCACTTTTAAGGGTGCTATTGTTTTCCATGATTGATTTGCCAATACACTCAAGACGATTTTTTATTGTCATGGTGTAAAGTTTCAGCTCATTTTTTTGTTCTAAAGTCATTAATCACTCCTTATTGTTAAAAGATAAACCCCAACAGGGCTATACCTAAAATGACCAGTACAGCCCTGTAAATGCCTGAGATTAGCTCATACATAACTAACTAGCCAATTCAGTAAATAAAGGACTATCGATTGCCTTCAATACTCGACCTTCTCGTCTTAGTCTCGTCTCGTGCATTTTGCCCTTTTTTTGGTGCATAGTTTTAATTTGCCCTTCTTCATTTTCATAACTATCTAAGGAAGTGCCAGCGTGCGTTGACCAGTTTGTCAAGGCATTGTAAAGGGTGTATAAGTTTCTGCTCATACCAGTCTTTAACTCTTCCTCCCATTTATGAATAAGAAAGCCCAACTCTTTTTGATTATACTGTTTTTCAATGTCTTCATCATTGTCGACTGCTGTTTGTAATTGAACATTGTCAGCAAGTTTTTTCTTACATAGCACTTCTTTAAAGAAATGAATTACCTGCTCATCAGTCACCTTTGTATTGAGCCACCTTCTAAAAACATCACCTTGATTTGCAAAGTTGGAAACAGCATTTTTAATTTTGCTTACTTCCTCTTTATAATCGAATCCTGAGGTATGTTTTTTCATAGCGTAATATTGCCTTTCGCCACCGAATACCATTGAATTGCGGCAATAATCACGATAAGCACCAGTAAACACTTGAAATTTCCATGATGAGTTTGTTGAGTTCAATACATCAATTCGCATGTTTAACTTGCCTGTCCCTTCAATGTCCATTTCATGGTCAAGAAGGTGAATTGTTCGGATTGCTTTGGTATCTTCTTCATAGGTTCGGTCTTCAATATGAACCCTAGCTGTAGATATGTCCTCGCACTCAACAAGTTGGTCTGTTACTTCTTCAAATAATGGCAAGTGGTCAACTAGTTTGTAGTCCTTACTAGGCAGGCTAACAAAAGAAAATTTTTGCTCGCTTTCCTCATCTCTGAAAATGCCCTTCCGTCCTTCAACCTTCTCGAATTTTTGGGTGTAGGGATTTAATCCATAAACATCACCCTCTGAAAATTTACTTTTAAAGATTGAATGGTCATTTATATCAGAATGAATTTTAAATTGACTATCCCAGTCAGTCCGCAAAATCTCTTGGCTGCTTTCTTGGTTGGGGTTGTGAAGGTCAACTTCTGTTGTGCCATGTTGTGGCGTTGGGTTTGTAAAGTCCTCAATATCTGTTTGAACTGGGTTTTGTATGTTATCATTTTCCATAATTTTTTCCTTATGTTATAAAAGGGGAAATCCCTTTTTTCTAATTATCACCTTCAGGGTGTTCGTTTTGGTAGTCAAGCATTAATGTTTAAAAAATCCAATTATTGTTTTCCTTTTTGTATGTGAGCAAAGTTTACAATCCAAACATTTTATCCCTTGAGTTTGCTCTGGGCATATTGTTATTTTCTTACCTAAAGGAGTTTTAACGGCTGACAAATCAACTTCCATTTTTTCAAATTGTTTTTTGGTAAATGGTAAAACAACAGTGGTGGGGATTTTGGTATCTGACAAAATGTCGGCTTGTTCAAGTGTATCGGCTGACAAATTAATAGTAAATCCTTTGTTGTTTGCGTACCTAATTAAATTTAAATTATGGGCTGACAATTTTCTTTTCTTACCTGAGACTGTTGTGTGGTGGTGCGTATAACAAATAACTTTACCGCCCCTATTGGCTTTTACAAGTTGTTTTAGTTTCTTGGCGTCAATCTTGTTTTTCTTAACTACCAAATCACCGACAACATTGTGTCGCCATAAACCTTCACGATTATGTTTTCTAAAGTAAGAAACTTGTTTTACAAATTCTGACCAGTTGTCATTATTATCTTGGCTGTATCTATTCCAATGTAAACGAATAGGGAAGTTGTCTCCATAACAACCATTGTTTTTGAGGCTACAAGAAGCAGGACAAGTTTGTCTTGGACTGTAAGAAGTAGGCATTGCTCCCACTTTTTTTGACTGTGTATTAGTTACAAATTTATAAGTCATTATATTTTTTTAAGCACAATTTTAATATAATCTTTTAATTGGTGCTCATCACAATATTTGTTGTCTTCATTGCTATCTAATAAAGTTCTTATCTCATCAATCAAGTCTGCTTTTGTGTCGTAATCTTGGGCTAATTTTTCCATTGTTTTTTCTCCTATACATCCCTTTATATATTACAGATAAAACCTTGTCAATAATATTTTTGATTTTTTTCCTCTGCTTTCTCAAGTAAGAATTCTCTTTTTTCTTCATCAGTCATATTGTAGTTACGAAAAACATCCTCAAGTGTGCTTTCTATACCTAAGAAAGCAAGCAATTCTTCGTCTGTATATGCTGACAAAGGTTTTTCATTTTTAGGGTCAAATGACATGTCATACACTCCCATTCTTTTTACCTGACAAAATTGCGTCTTGTGTATACAATTTACCACACTTGACAAAAGCTGTTTTTCTGATGACAAAACTTCTGTAGTGCTTGGCTGACAAGTCGTAAGCAGTAAAAGTGTAATCTTTAGCTGTGCTTTCGCCACCCTTTAAATGTTTCTTGACATTTAAAAGTAGGCTTCCATAGTTTTCGTATCTACCTTTACTTTGTGAATAATACCTGACGCTGAAGAAACAATCTCCGACAATATCTCTTAAGTTTTCTTTAAACCTTTTGTTTACATCATTAACCATATTAAAAAACTCCCTATAAAAATTACTATAATTCTGTATACCATGACAATTATTTCCATGTCAACTCCTAACTTTTACCATACCATTTTCTGTCTACCTCATCAAAGTAAACATTTTTAGCCCTTACAGGTCTATGCGAATACCTTTTACCTTTTGATTTTTTCTTACCTTCGATAAGTCGCTTTGCCATTGTTTGCTCTCCCAGTTTTCGTAGCTACGAAGCCACTGTTTTGTGTTTGTGTTTACTTTACCCTTTATCAAATTGAAACTCTGCATTTTTATCAATCCATTGTTTAGCTTTTTTTATTGTTTTAAATTCTTTTGTTCCTACTCTAGAAAGTTTTAAAGTTTCAAAAACTACATCTTTAATATCTGGATTCCATATTGAATACCTATCAAAGTCATAGTTGTCTTTTACATGGCTCATATGCCAACCTTTATAAAGGAAAAAACAATCGTTGTTCCTAAGATATTCTTCTTCTATAGTCATTATTTTTTCCTTACCATTTAAACACTTCATTTTCAACAAAATCTCTTTCATCTGCATAAGATACATCTTCAGCACCATATTGCCATTTGCCTTCAATAATTATCTTTTCATATAAATCCGATTCTTCTTGAGTTATACATTCCCCATCTTCATATTCTTCTGTCCAATATCTTTGGAATATTTCATAAACATCAATTCCTTTTTCTTTAGATACTTTCTCAACATCTTCAGCTTTTATTTTAAATTTTTTGTAAGCTGGTACTATAAAATAATATTCTTTTTCTTTAGCCATTATTCTTTTCCTTCTGTTTTTAAAAATATATAAATTACAAGTAAGGCTGTAGATAAAAGTGTAAATGCACAACCCCAACCAAACATTAAAGATACTGTTACTAAATCCACTAGGGCAACCTTTTTACAAATTCTGCCTGCTCATCTGCGGCTACTCTTCGCCTTGACAGTTCTTTTGCTATCCTATCTAACAAAGTAATAATTTCTTCTCTAAGATGTGCAGTGCCACCACCTCTTTGTAATCTAAGAAGAGCATGAAGTTCATGCTGTGCAAACTCATATTCTTCTGTAAGAGTTCCTAACCTAATTAGCTTTTCGTACTTACTTAAATCTAT
>CEUO01034829.1_pt1 | contig 13926 bp, 14 predicted proteins | sample 531391 | NCBI WGS metagenome assembly CEUO01 (sample SAMEA2622799, study PRJEB7988) | marine metagenome | isolation source: saline water (ENVO:00002010), including
AATATTGAAACTCAAGGTGCTCAAGATGTTAATAAGATTACTGCACAAGGTGAAGTAGATGTAGGAAATATAGAAGCAACAGGTGCTCAGACCAGGGAAAATATCACCTCACAAGGTGAAGTTGATAGTGGATTAATTGCAGATAATGCTGCTGCTGATGAGAGACGAATTGCAGCACAGGGTGGAGTAGATGTTAATAAGATTCAAGAACAAGGCCTTGTAGATAAAACAAATATTGAAACCCAAGGTACTCAAGATGTTAATAAGATTACTGCACAGGGAGGTGTAGATAAAACTAATATTGAAACTCAAGGGCTTGTTGACAAGACTAACATTGAAACTCAGGGTACTCAAGATGTAAACAAGATTACTGCACAAGGAGGCGTTGATTTAAAAAATATTGAAGCACAAGGTACTGCAACACAGGGAGTTGATACTAATCGAATTACAACTGAGGGATCAGAGACTCGTAAAACTATGGATGCAGAAGATAGGATTACATCTAGAAGATCAGCTAGGCAAGCTGGTCGTGCACGTCAGTTAGCCAGGAGTTTCTAATGACAGTTAGTACTGGTACAAAAGGTAAAGTCTATTTAAATAGTGTCGATCAATGGTTAGATACATTACCCGCTGCTGATTCTGAACATTTTTGTGAATTTGCAGATCATTGTCCTTCAGTGATTGAAATATGGGTATATTCAGGTGTATTAGAGTTTCCAGGGACTTTTAATGACTTAGTTCGTTGGGTAAAAATGAAATATAAGAAATTAAATAGGCGTGAAATCTTAAATAGTGAAATTGCAGCACTACATGCTGACATTCAGGATTTAAGAATGGCTATTAACAGTGGAGAAATTAAAGGAAGTGACGGAGCAGCTCGTTTGGCGGCTTTGGAGAAAGAATTACGCTCTCATATTGAGACAAGCGAACGAATTAACAGGTCAACAGATAAACGGGGTTTAATATTAGCTGGAGCAGATCGTGTTATGAGAGAAATGTCTAATATTTTCAAAGATGATCCTCAATTTTCTGAGCCTATTGAGAATGCAATCAATGCTGTATGGGCAAAAGTCTACAGTGAATTAAATGGAGCATAGAATACTATGGATAATCTAGAATTACCGTTACTTAAGCCAACTGATATAGAAAGCCTTAGCTTGAAAGGGTTATCGAACTTACGAATGCCTCAATCTGCAAATGCTGAGGTTGAGAACTTACTTTTATCAGACGCACGTGCAAGAGAAGCCGCTTTTAATGCTATGGCGATGAAAGCAGCATTTGCTCAGTCAAGAGAAAGTAGAAGAAGAGGAAAAGCTATAGCAAAAGCAAAAGATCGTGCTGCACAGAGAATTGCTGAAGGACGATAAATTCATAGTTATACTTAAATCAAATTAAGTAGATAGTATGGCAGTTCCTAGTATTTCATTAGCTTATAGACGCAGTGCACTAATGACTGCGACAAAGGTCACGACAAAGCCTCCATCAAAAGATGTTATAGAAGCAAGAGATGACTTTAAAGCGTTTTGCACAGCCATGGGTAAACCCCCAGCTAAGCATATGGGTGAATGGCATCAGGAATTATGTACAGGGAAAGATAGTGAATGTCTAATAGGGATTGCTGGTCCAAACACTTCGATACTCGCCCCGCGTGGATCTGCCAAAAGTACTGTCCTTGGTTTGTATGCAGCTTGGATGATTGGCCGTCATGCTGCTGCCAAGAAGATGCTGCGGATTCTCTATATCGCTTACATGGTAGACATATCAAGAGCAAAAAGTGCAACAATCAAAGGAATACTAACAAGTCCGAAGTATCGTGAAATATTTCCGATGGTTAGGCTATCAAAGATAAAAAGATCAGATGAATATTGGAGTATTGATTATGAATTTGCTGGAATAGATACCGCAGGGGAGGAAGCATTTACGATTGCTTGTGGAGGGTTAAAAGGTGCTATCACGTCAAAGCGTTCACAATTGGTCCTTATTGATGACCCAATCAAATCAGCAATTTCAATTAATAACCCAGATATCCGCCGTGAAATGGAGCAAACATGGTCTAACGTTATCGCTCCAACGATGTTCCAAGGCGCTCGTGCTATATGCCTCGGGACTCGCTTTCATTTTGACGACATTCACGCTACATTGTTCATACCAAAGAATAACTGGAAACAGATTGTACAAAAAGCAGTCATAACAGATACTGACGGCAGACAACGATCTTATTGGCCAGAGTTCTGGTCAATGAAATATCTCAATGAACGTAAATTAGAGGATCGTGTTGCCTTCGCTTATCAGTATTTAAATACAGCAGTACAATCAACTGAAGTTGGTATATCTCCAGAATTAATCATTACAGGAGAAGTTCCAGAAGAATACGATTGCCTTGGTGTAGGGATTGATTTAAGTGCTGGATTAAATGAGAAGAATGATTGGACTGTATTTACCTTAGGAGGAATTAGAGAAGGCAAAGTTTATTTAATTGACCAAAGAAGAATTAGATCAATGGGAAACATTGAGAAGATGGATATTTTATGTGAGATGTTATCGGACTGGAACATATTATTAGAAAATGAAGAAGGACAATATTTCCCAACAATGTCACCATGCATCATATGGCCTGAAGCAGTTGCTTATCAAACATCATTTGAAGGAGATTTCAAAAGAATAATGTTTAATGATCGTGCATTACATAATTTATCATGCTCACCTGTTAAAGGGTTTAAGGGAGATAAGCTAGCTCGATTACGTGGAGTTCTGGGATTATTTGAACATAAAAAGATCGTGTGGAATAAGTGGAGAAAGTGGAATATCTTAGAAGATGAATTATTGAATTTCGGTCATGCATCTCATGATGATGCCGTAGATTCAATGGTATTAACTATTGGAGGTTTATTGAGAAGAGGCTCTTTGCAACTGGAATACAATGAAGACCCTGCCAATATTTAGTTACTTATATAAATTGTTTAAAATATAAATAATACTATAAATGGTAATAGCAATGGCTCGTATGTCTGGACAGCGTATAAATAAAGATTATGATTTTGGCAAGAGGTTTAATCAAGCTGATGTTCGAGACTTAAAGGAGCAAGGATACTCCAGGAAAGATATTAAAAAATTTGCTAAAAGGAATGTTGATAGAGACCAGATGATGGGTACTACCCAAAAAAGGTTAGGTATTCATGGAGGAGGTAAAAAAGACGCCCCTGCTAGTGCTGCTGACTATGATCCTTCTCAGATTGGTATGTCAAGGATAGGAGGTGAAGCCGCTCAGAAATTTAATATGAATGATGTTAATTATTTAAGAAAAAGAGGTGGTGGGTTTAGTGATAGAGAAATCGCTAAAGCCATTAGAGCCAGTGATGCAGAAGTAGTTGGAAAGGCAGCTGAGTTTGAAAGAGACACATTAGGAGTTGATAAAGATAATAAATTTGGTAAAGTTTTTGGCAAAGCAAACCTTAATCAATTAAGAGCAGAAGGATATAAAGACAAACAAATCAAGAAGTATATTAGAAAGCATGTAGGGAAGGATCAACTTGGTGGTCGTGCACAGCTAGACCTTAATATGTATATGCCTGAAGAAGGTCCAGAAACTTTAGCGGACTATGATCCTAATACTATTGGAGCAATGAAAGATAAGTGGGGTAGAGCTGATATTAGGTATTTAAAAGATCAAGGATTTAAAAGAAAAGACATTGCCCAGCATATGCAGGATACAGATGCGATTGCAGGGAGGGGTGCACAGAAATTTATGAATAAATGGATAACTAAAATAGCAGGAGATCAGAATAATGCAGGAAGAGATAACAATATTGTAGAAGGAGATCAGAATAATGCAGGAAGAGATAACAATATTGTAGGAGGAGATCAAGTAGATGTTGGGGGAGACTATACTAAAGGTGATAAAACTGATGTCGGGGGAGACTATACTCTAGGTGATAAGACTGATGTCGGGGGAGACTATACTCTAGGTGATAAAGCTGGTAGAGATAATATTGGAGGAGATAAAGTTGGTAGAGATGATATTGGAGGAGATAGAGTTGATATGGATGCTAAACAACGTCAAAATATGGATGTTGATATAACTGATGAGTCACAAGTTGGATTCTTTGATAATGAAATAAGTGATGATAGAGATTTCACTCAAACTACTACGGAATCATATAATACTGATTATACCGGTGGACTTAATTTGTTTGGAGCCAACGCAGCGGGTGGCAGACAATTAGTTTATCAACCTTTGATTAATTATGGAGCAGGTTCAGAGAACAACAATGCAGCAACTGCAAGTAAATACATTGAACAGATACAAGGCCAAAACTTCCTTCAAGATGGGTGGATGCAGGCGTTGTCAACAGCAGCTACAGCAATCGCTCAAAAGAATAATCCTATGGATTTAAGAGCAACGCAGGATAATATCCAAGCGCGTGCTGATAATACTAAAAAGGAAGCAGATTACAATAGTCTTCTATCACATGGTAATCCATTAAAAGCATCACATGAGTATGTTTGGAACAATGATAAAAAGCTTTCTGGAATGGACCTTAGCCAATATAATTCACAGCTTGGGTAATTAACGATTGATCGTTAGACTAGATAAAAGCGCAATTAATAGATGGCTAATTTAAGTCAGGTTAAGACTCAATTCGACGGAATCTTAGAAGCTGCTAAAGCTAGACGAGGTGACTCAGCGGTGGACACAATGATTGTGTCCTCTCATCTCGCTCAAATGAGAATGTTCATGCTAAGGCGTGGCGTTGAATTCTTCGCTGATCAGGATTCTTTTGGGATGCGTAAAGATTTTATTAATCAAGTATGTGAAAACAACATGCTTGAAATGAAGCTTGAAAGTATAGTTGATTACTTCTTATGTGATGGTCAGGGGTTATTTTACTTTAGACCTTCTGGAGATGATTATCAATTATTTTATTTCCCTAAAGATAGCTACCGTGCTTTTAGAGGACAAGATGGTAATTTAGAATCAGTTGAATTAATTTATAGTTTTAATGTAAGAGAGACTAGTAATATTGATAGTTACGCAAACCCCAATTCACGTGGAGGCAAGAAGAAATATATAAGATTAAAAGTATTTAAAGATAAAATTGAGCAAACAGTATCGAATGAGAAGATAGATTTTGAGAATCAGATGGGTAATCCCATCATGACGATGCCTGGAGCAACTGAAACATTTACAAATAGTCTTGGTTTTATTCCAGCTGTTGAAGTCTATAATTATATGGACTGTACAGGGGAAGCCACTGGTAATGGAGAATTTGATTGGCTATCTAATCAAATCCTATATCACGATGAATTAGTCAGGAACATCCGTAAGAACATGAAGTTCTTTGGTAATCCGACATTAGTTTCAAGTCGTCCAAAACATGATTTAATTGAATCTGGGGAAGAGAATTCATTTAGGCCCACCATTAGTTCAATGGCAGGCTTCTTTTCTCCTGATCGTCCTAGTACACGAAGTACAGCACCCTTTGGTGGGCCTTCACCTATTGACGGTCAGATCAAGGTTCCCCGTGTCATAGCGAACCTTGAGCCAACCGATAGGGTTAATTATATGACACCTGATAGTGTTTCAGGTGATCAGAATATGTATGTAAAACAGTATCGTTCTGAAATCCGACTGGCTTTGGGTGGAGTGGATGATATTGATATAGGCACAGCATCTACTGCATATGAAATCAAAACACTTTACGGTAGAGTAGCAGCCACCGCTGAAAAGAAAGCTAGAGCAATTTTTACTTACGGATTATGTAAAATTTTTGCGATGATGATAAAACATGAAGAATATTTATTTGAAGAATCATTTGCACAAGCCGTTGGGTTAACTAAACCATCATTACCTTTAGAAGAAGATTTTGGTCCAGATCAACAGGAAGCACTAGCTGCATCTCAAGAAGCATATAACTTGGCGATGCAAAAGTTTGTGAGAGTTAGAAGTGAATCAATACGTGATAGGATAGAGCAAGGAATGATACCTGACGGTGTTGTCGGTTTAATTCCAGACGGAAGCACTAAAGTTGCTTGGCGTTGGCAAGGTCAAGTTTTTGAAGAAAGTACAGACGACATATTAAATAACAGCATTGTCGTAAGAAATCTCCAAGAATTAGGCGTTGATTCTATTGAAGCTCTTAAATACTTATTTCCAAATAAAACGGACGAAGAAAGAGCGGCAATGTTAAGTGGCTATCCATTTAGGATGGTCCAGCAAACACAACAGTCTTTAAGCGCATTTATTGGATTACTAGGTAATCTATATCAATTGCCACATCCTCAGACTCCAGAATTACCTCTGGCTTCTGACCCGAACCTTGACATTACAGGGTTCTTATATAGATCACTTGAATTTTTAAGAAAGGAGCTAAGTTACAGTGGAAGTTACAAACCAGGCAGCAACGATTCCGGCAACAACACCCTCAGTGATGCCGACCGCATCCGTTCCCAACTCGGTCGCCCCATCAGGGATGAGCCAAAGCTCTCCATACCAGGCATCGGTGGCGACTCCGCAACAGGTGGCTCCACAAGCCCCGGTTTACCAGCAGGCTCCGGTCCAGCAGGCTTCGGCGGCTCAGGGCAACCCATGGCAGGAGGCGTTCCAGGCGCTAAGCGCAAACCTGAATACCAGCAATCCTTACCAGGGCCAGGGAGCGTACTCGGCGTACCAGACACCAACACCTCAAGCCAGTATCCAGGCACCCTTGGGTTCAATGGCGCAGGTTCAGCAGGCACCAACCCATCAATGGGCCAACCAGGCTCAGCAGACCTACAGTCCCCAAGTTTCAACCCCGGCTTACTCAGAGGCAGAGGTGGCCCAGCTGGTAAACCAGGCGCAGCAGCAGGTCGTAAACCAGTACCAGCAGCAGGGGGCAAGTCAGGTCAGCGACGGGTATCTAAGCCAAGTCAGCGACGAAAGTCTTGAAGTACTCCAGCATTTCGGAGCTGAAGCACCAGCACTATTAAACAACTATGCATGCGCAGTTGAAGACGCACTAATTGAGCAAGTTCAACGTGGTCAGTCAACAAATCTGCTATTAGAAGCTGCAGGTGAAGAGCGTGCTGCAATGAATCTGATGCTGACGCATCCAGACGTACTTGCAGATTACGTCAATGGATTCTTTGGCCCAGAAGGTCCATATCCGACACCTACTGCAGAAGAGCAAGCTGTAATTAACAACGAAGCAGCTAGACAACAGTTCGCACAAGAGATTGCATCCCAAGAAGCACGTCAAGTTCCCCCCAACTTCCAACGTCCTCAAATGGATATGCCTACTCCAGGACGTGCACAAGCTAAAGCAAATGATTTCTGGGGAGGTCTCAGTGATCTAATGGACGCTAGCCCTGAAAATGCTTGGCAATACTTATCACAGGCTCCTCAAGGCGCATTACAGAGTAAGATCTTAGTACAAGACACTTGATTTAAATACAGGGGATTTATCTAAAATCCCCTACAATAGTATTAAAGCATTTATCGAAACATGTCAAAACTACCGTTGTCAGGATTAGTACCTCAAGAGCTTTCTATACCTACGCACAATGCAGCAGATAGTGGAGGTACAAGTAAAATTAATCAGCCATCTGATCTGCGTAATCTCCAGGGTCAACAGAGATTAGTAGCTAATATGAATACTCAAGGGACGCAAGCGGCGGCGGCAGCACAAGCAACTGCTAATAAAGCGTTGTTGCCTACTAATGATCAGGCTAAAGGAGAGGCATACAGGACTAATTATATTGCAAGCGTATTAGCATCTCAAGGAAACATGGGAGCTGCGACTGCGACAATTGGAAGAATTAAGAGTGATCCATTGAAAGCAGGATTTTTCGATGGTCATGTAGCAACAATGAAAGCATTAGGTAGACCGAAGAGTGTTTAAATAATCAAAAGTATTAGAATATAAATAGTATCAAAGGATATTATCGTGCGTTTAGCGGGAAAGCTAGTAGACGATCCAGAACTATTTGAAGGTGTTTGGAAGCACTTTAAAAGTGATGGTGTACCTAGTGAGGCAGCAAATGCTCTTACAGCTGAAATATTCCATCATGGTACTGATGTAGATACTTCTGTAGAAGAATTTACACGTATGTTTGAAAATTATAAATCCAAAGGGTATGAAGAACATGCTGCGCAAGCTATGGCAGTAGAGTCCATGCAAGGCAGACAAGAGAAGCCTAAAGAGAGCTTACGATTTGCTAGATGTGTTGGAGATGTAGTAGATGGTGGTTGTAGCACAGAAAGCGCCATAATGGATTGCTTAAATATGTATGAGATGCTATAGTTAGTACACGCAGACATTATTATATGCCGCAACCTAAAGCATCAGGAGATTCCGTTCGTTCATATTTACGGGACATTGGAAGAGTACCCCTTTTAGAGAATGATGAAGAAATCATTCTTGGTAGACAGGTACAACGCTTAATGGAAATCGAAGAGAAACGAAAGGAATTAATTGATCATCATGAAGTCAGTATTTCAGATAAGTTTCTTGCTGAGACTATCTATGGTACAACTGAAAAACAATTAAAAAGAGAGTTAAGAGATGGCAGAAAAGCCAAAGAAAAAATGGTTACAGCCAACCTTAGGCTTGTGGTTTCAGTTGCCAAAAAATATACCAAGCGAAACATGGAGCTGCTCGACATCATCCAAGAAGGAACAATTGGGCTGGTCCGTGGTGTGGAAAAGTTTGATCCTGGTCGTGGGTATAAGTTTAGTACCTATGCTTACTGGTGGATTCGTCAAGGAATCACCAGAGCTATTGCGGAGAAATCCCGCGCAATACGATTACCGATCCATGTAACTGAAAATTTAAATCGCTTGAAGAAGGCGCAAAGAGAACTTTCACAGAAGAATGGAGAGCTGCCTACTGTATTCCAGCTATCAAAAGAACTTTCGCTTAGCGTAGATGACATTAAGGATTTAATGTGCAAGGCAAGGCAGCCAACCTCATTAGAGATAAAGATTGGAGAAAATAGAGATACGTGTTTAATTGATTTATTAGAAGATGAAACTCAAGCACCGGATTCACTGTTAGAGACCTTATATGTCAAAGAAGATATAAACAAATTAATCAATGAATTACCGGAAATGCAAGCCGCTGTAATATGTATGAGGTACGGAATAGGTGAAGAGGTACTAGAACCTATGTCCATGACTGCTATCGGTCAAGTGTTAAACATGAGTAGAGATAGGGTAAGAACATTAGAGAATAAAGCATTAAAATCTTTAAAAAATAAAAGTGATAAAGTAAGTGAATACATGTAATCTACAATAGAAGTAGGTCTAATTAATAAATAAGATGGATGTAACTAAGGAGATCTTACTTAACCGTAAAATATATGGCGGAGATGCGGGTACAAAAGTTCACGAGTTAGCTATTAATAAATCGCTTAATTATGCTAAGGGTGGAACAATTCAGAATCCAATTGAAGAAACTGTAAATACAGCTGGATATACTGTTTTATACAGTGATAGCGTTGGATTAATGGGAGTTGAAAATAAATTTGTAAAATTCAATATTAGTATTATAGATACAGGAAATTTTGAAATAGCGGATTCATCTGGGTACTATAATGCAGTAACATCTGATGAAGATACAACAGTATCTGGCTGGGATAATTTAGTATATAATATGACCTCTGAAGTTTCTACAGTAGTTAATACATATTACTCTGCTAATTCCGAAGGGACGGATAAGATTTTAGAAGATTCAAGTTATGTTGAAGTTAATGTAGATAATTTGAAAACAAATAATCACTACATTGATAATTGGCTAGACATAAGGTTATATACAAATACTAAAGAGGAGCATCCGTACGATAAGATGTATTTGTCTCTAAAAGATACTTTCTATATAGGATTTCATGCAAGGACAACAAAAAGAATACCTTATAACGTAAAGTGTACTATTGGAGCAAGTTTTGTTAATAAGAGTGAAATAACTGAAAGTCAAAAAGTCTATTTACCTAGACTATATACTTAGTCTTCTTTTTTATCTTCAGAAGTTGCTTTGCTAACAATTACATTAAGACTTGCGGTTTTAGGTGAATCACTTGCAGATGAGGAAGTAACAGTCACTGACACCTTGTAAGATCCATCACTAGAGAAAGTGATGACATTGCTTTTCACCTCTGCTTTACTATCTGTAGTTGAGAATGTAGAGGTTAGATCTTTAGCATTACCGGAAGTCGTAAATGCATAGGCTGTAGCGGGAGAATCCATAGAGACTTTAGCTGCTCCACTTATGAGTACACTACCAATTTCAGGATCTTTTGGAAGTTCTCCGATAGAGATTAATGTTGGATTAGATCCTCGTTTTGAAATAGAGTATTCTGAGATCATGTCGCCAGTATCTACATTAAAGACACCGATTCGCTCAACGTTCTTGATCGAAGGGAATTCAAATGCACCAGCACCATCATGCTTAATGATGATATTAATATCTTCACCCGCAATGACGAGTCTTACAGAGTGGCCATTACTAAGTGCCACATCGAAAGATGTACTTTTGGTAAAACCTCTGCCCCACCATCTTGAGATTTTATTACCGCTTTTACGAGCGTCAGAGTTTAGTGTGATTTCATTACCTGTTTGTTCAGTAAGTTCAGTGTAATTTCTTAAACGAAGACTATCAGCCATTTTCTCTAAAAGTACTTTATATTTATTCTAAATGATTTCGTTTCATCACTGGTGAAGACCACTTTAAATTGTCTATATTGCAATTCGTATTGTCTTGATCTATATGAGTAATATGAGTACAGCCTTTGGCAGATCCATAAGGAGTTGGAGGAGGAGGTAGAAAAGCCAATGCCACTAACGAATGTACGCATACGTATTTAGGAGCCTTTCGTCCAATTCTTTGAGTAAGAGTAACCATAGGATAGCCAGCTTTATGGAACTTATGTTTTAATAGTCGATCATTATTACCCTTTGTACTTTTAACGTCACCATGACGATTAATATAATACTCTATACAGCACTCAAATCCTGGTAAAGAATGTATAGGTATCCATTCTGTTGTATCAATAAATTGTCCCATAGATATTCGGGAAAGGTAACTATAGACTTATTATAAATAGTATCATTTATTTATGTGGACAATTCAGTCCCATATTTGTAAACCTTGTAGCTATATGGAGCATTAAATCCTATGTGGATTGATAATGATTTTCCGAAGCTCCTTGGTGCAGAACTTTACAGGCCACACCCTGCTTACATCATTGAGATGGCAGTAGAGCCAGTAGTTGTACATGATTTCTCTAAGCAGCCCGGCCAAACCGTGCAGCTGGATCGTTACCGCTTCTGGGGAGCCCCCGGCACTAAGGACTCACGCGAGAGGACAGCTGATCAAACACTTGGTACAGCTAGCGCTCGCAACATTGTTAAGGATAAAGTACTCGTAACACTTCGTGAGTACACCGGACCTGCAGACACTCGTGACACGACAGCACCTTCTACATTTAAGGTAGCTCGTGAGACCCTGATTACAGCGCAACGACTTCTGCTTGATACTGGCAATCTTAACGTTTTTCACCAGTCAATTGGTAGCCTTACACTGCTTGATGACTACCGCCGCTGGCGTGATCGTGTCTTTGCAGACGAACTTCTCAAAGGCGATGACGGCAGTTCAGCTAGTTCCACTCAAGGTGGATACTACTATCCAGGTGGTAAAAAATTAGGTGATGATTCTGGAGACGGCGACGATGGTATGGATTTCGCTGCTGACAAGCACACCTTCGATGTAACTGAAGATTTGCTGGCAGTAGTTAAGGACATGCGTAAACGCAACGTCCCTACATTTGCAGACGGTTATTATCGTTGTATCGTGGATCCTACGGCCATGATGCATCTACGTCAGGACACAGATTTCCGTGAAATGGCACGGTATCCTGGTCAAGGCATTGTAAATCCAATGGATCCTACTGGTTCATTACAACAAGGATTCCGTCAAGGCTTTGGTCCTGCTTATGGTCAAGCCGGATTTGTGGCTGGCCAACCTGTCATGCCAACTGGATTCCTATTTGAAGGTGTTCGTTGGTTTGAATCGACAAACTTACCTGAATCAAACAAGAACATTATTGTAAGATCTAAGAGTAACAGTGCTGCTGACTATGTTCAGGCGCCGTTAATCTTCTTTGGACCTCAGGCAGTTGGTGTAGGTATTGGTGGTAACAATGCTCAGATTCTTCTGAATAATAATGATGACTTCTCACGATTCATTATTATGATTTGGTCTCTGTTCGCTGGTTTTGAAATCCTTAATAAGGACTTCATTACCGTTGGCTACTCATTTGTAGCTTGATAAGGAGGTAACTATCAATGTCTATTATTTATCCCGGTAATTTTGTAGCTCGTTTAAACGCATATAACGGGCAAGGTGTAGAAGCTCTTCCAGGAGTTGTGTTCTACAATAAGATTGGTTATTTATCGATCACATCCTCAACCGCTGAAGGTGATTTAGGTACTTTCAAGGTTCTTTCTCCTGATATGCGCGGAGATGATAAGCCTCGTTTAGATAAAGAGCTAACTGTACCAGTTGGTGGCGTAATTTATCGAACTGCACTTTCAGTAGTTAATCTGAAGTGTATGGATGATACTACTGTATCTGTCCCTGAAGCTGGTGCCACTCTTGTCACCAAGAAAAAGGAAATCGGAGGTTCAGTAGCTTCGTTAACTGCTGGTGCCACAGCGACGTCAACTAGTGATGCAAATGGTCTATTCCCGGATGCAACTAATGCATATTTGCATACCACATCATTAACAGCTCAAACAACTGCTATTGAATCCATGTATGCGACTTTCGCTGATGCTGACGATGTAGCCACACTAGAGCTTGTCGATACTGAACAGAACGCAGGTATCATTATGGAAGTATGTTACTACATTAGTGCTGCTGCACCTAATGAAGATGATCTACCAATTCCATTCAAGACAATCGCTGGTAGCGCTTGATTACTTGAATTACAATAAAGCGTTCCTCACAGGGGCGCTTTTTTTGTGTCTATAATAATAACAGCAATAAGTATAATAGTATGACTATGACTAGAGAGTCAAACACATTATTTCAAGATTCAAAGACAGGGAAACTGGTAGAGATGCTAGGGACTCATGATGTGATTTATGCAAAAGTAAAAGATGCATCTGGTCACATTAAATATGTAACATTAGAGCAATTAATCCCTTATGATGCTCAAAAAGGGAGACTAGCAAAAATACCTGATATTATTACAAAAGCACAAGAAGAAGAGCCAGCACCAAAACAGGTAGTTCCGTTAGAAGATTCACGACTAAATATGAATGTAGCTACTGCTGAAATCATTCAAAAAAGGTTGCCTGGAGTTGGTTACACAACAGCTAAAAGAATTGTTGAATTACGTATGTCTCTATCAGGTGAACGCTTTAGTAATTTAAAACAACTTGAGAATATTCCACGTGTAAATTGGGATCAACTTATTGAAGAAGATAGAATTTTTATTGGATAACTATTAATTCATATTAGTTACAATTAATATAGTTTAATTGTCTAGATATGGCTAAGAGCACTAGTATTGGCAGATTGTCTGGTCCTGGGGGTGAGACAAAGGATGATGATTCTAAAAGTTCAGGTGGAACTACTATTAACATAACTAATACTGGAGGTTCGTCATCATCTGATGGTGGGAGTACTAAATCAGAGGACAAAAAGAAAGATAAGGATAAAAAGAAAGATAAAGATAAACCTACTGCAGCACAAAAGCTGAAAAAGAGATTAAGAAGTAAGCGTAAGAAGTTGAAAGCTAAAGGACTTACTGCAGAACAAAGAAAGAAAAGATTAAAAAACTTTAAGAAAAAGCAAAAAGCTAAGGCATCAAGTTCCAAAGAAACTAAATCAACCACAGGAAATACAACTAAAAAGCCTAAGAAGACCTTTAAGCAAAGGAAGAAGCAAA
>CEUO01015649.1_pt1 | contig 13915 bp, 15 predicted proteins | sample 531391 | NCBI WGS metagenome assembly CEUO01 (sample SAMEA2622799, study PRJEB7988) | marine metagenome | isolation source: saline water (ENVO:00002010), including
AACCGCCGCCTCCACCACCAGATGATGAAGAACCGCCGCCTCCACCATTAGAGGAAGAACCACCTCCTCCACCATTAGAGGAAGAGGAATCATCAGATGAAGCACCAGATGACGAAGCACTAGATGAAGAAGCACTAGTGCTAGACGAAGTTGCCGAGGTTGCCGAGGTTGCTGAGGTTCCTACCGAACTAGTGAAAGATTGTGGTGTGGAACCAACTGTTCCACCTACTGAAGTTTCATAAGATGTTTCTTGTGTTACTGTAACATTTACGGAATCTGTAAATCTGTCAATGATTAGTATTTGATTTCTTTCACCACGAATATTTTTGTTTCTGGGTTCTGCTTTAATTGAAATATAGGTTTCTAATGCAGCAGCGGTGGGTTGGAAATCATTCAAAACCAATACACCAGTATTGTAATCAAGAGTTCCTTGATTTTCTACCACTACTTTTACATTACCATCTGCATCGTTGTAACAGGTGGAAACCTTTCCATTGCCATCATCTTTTAGATAAGCCGCTGTTCGAGTGGTGCCCCCGGCATCAACAACACTAAAGTTACTGCTAGACAATATCGGAGAGTGTCCCATATGGGGATTGAAAAGACTATTTCCAAATCTCAAAGTATATGGATTTCTAGAACCCAAAATTGGAACTAATCTTTTTTCTAGTAATATCGTAGTTTCAGATTTTGTTATAGCTTCATTTACGTCTTCAATTGTTTCAAGTAAGGTTTTATATCTAAGATTTCTTTCGAATTTTTCTAATTGAGTGTCACCATAGTTTAAAACTTTTTCCACAATCGTATTAGCAATAGTATTTGCACCCGCTGATGTTTGGTCTGGGTCAAATTTTACGTCAGATGTGATGTTTAGATAAACAAAGTCTGGGTCAACTAACTCTGGAAGAATCCCAGCCATTGATTGATTTCGTTTTAATTCATTTTGAATTGATAGTTTTTGTCCAGTAGATAACAGGGTTCCAGACAGTGGTTTCACTGAGATAAATACCTTCCCGTATACTGGTGGGTCATTATCTTCACCACCCCAAATATAAACCGATTCAATATCTGCGAACTGTGATGTCATGATTGTCTTGTAGTCTTCAATTGTAACTGCTCGATTTTGTGATTGATAAAATCTAGGAGCCATGTATTTGATTGAGTCGATACTTTCAGGAGCATCCCCACCGATAGCAGCAACAGTGACCGCAACATCATATGTGGGTGCATTAACATAGGTAAATGTTCTAGCGGTAGTTTTATCAGCGTTACCGATTCCGTTTGCAACAGAACCATTCGTGGAAATGTATGAAATGGTAATTAGATTTCCGTCACTAAGTCCCTCTCCTACAATTCCATCTCCAAAGAAAACTTCAAACTGTCCATTTTCAACTTCTTGTAAAAAATAAACCTTTGAAGTTGAGGTTAGAGCGTTAAAGTCTGATGACAATAGCCAAGGTTTATTTGCTCCTGATTGGTCGGTAATTGAAGTTTGAACTCGAACATCAAGAGTTGTGGTGTCTACAGTGTTACTTGGAATAATAAACTTTTGGTCTAAGTCTTGGTCATTTTTGATAAAGGAACTACTGGTTCTCAGTCCTTCCTTTATGATAACTCCTTTAGCAACAAAGTTACCATCACCCGCATCAATGTATTTGACATTATTGGTCGATGTAAAATAATATGTGATATTATCTTTGGTCGAAGTAAATACAGCACCCTCTTCTAGTGTGCCAGGATTTGTAGCTACACCAGATGTTTTAACATCCACAGTAGCGGTTGCTGCTCGTGTTGAACGAGGAGTATATCCTAAGTGTTTTGCGAGTGAAACAACAGAGTCTCTCAGAACGGCACTATCCAAGAACATTTCATTTGAAACCATATTTGCATAGAACGACTGATAGTGGGTGTTATATGCTAAAACGTCTAATAACATATTAAGACCTGCACCCTCAAAGTCATAATCTTTGAACTCTGACTGTCCTTGTAGATAAGTCTTCAAGTTATTTTTGATTTGATCGAAATCTAATTCAGTTATTCGTGTGGACTTTGCCATTTTATCTTAACCTTTCGAGACTAAATGAAAGTTCTTCCACGTTGTCTTGGTTTATTACTTTGAAAACTATAGTTACATCAAAAGCATTATTATCTATATTGTTTGAAACGAATACATCCAATAGTTGTGCTCTTGGTTCAAAGTTTTCTACTACTTCTGTTATTGCATTTTTCATTCGGATAGCAGTTAGAGGCGTTGCTAATTCGAACAACAGATTTCGAACATCCGAACTAATTTCAGGATGAAAAGGTTTCTCATATACGTTGGTTAATACAAGATTTCGAACAGACCGTTTTACTGCTTCATCATTTGTCTTGATGCTGATGTCTTTTGTAACAGGGTGCGGTACAAAATCCAAATCTAAATCTCTGTATCTGTCAGCCATTTTTCTTGTTCCTGTTTTCCTGAACTAGATGAACCTCTACCAACTTTCTACTTTCCATAATTAAATCTTCTAACAAACTTTCATCGACATCATCAGTCTTATTCCAACTACACCACTGACACATTAAGTAACCCATAATTTGTCCATGTTTTCTTAATGGAAGAAAACTAAAAGAAACAACATTGCTAGTTTGCAAAAGTTGTTTACACCAAGAATCTTCCAGTGAATCTGTAACATATAATTTTGGGTCATCTTTCTTTAACAAGTTTAATCCATCAATACACATTGAAAGTAAAAGGTCTTTCTTGATGTGCATTTCTGATGAAACACCATTTGCAAGAGACTCATGTGTTAAAGACATTTTCTTCATCGAAATGCCATCTAGGAAATGTCCCGTGTTGTGAAACTGAACTAACTGTACTCTAGCGCAATCTGTTTTTACTCGCAACTCGCTAAGTGTTTCATGTATTCTTGTATGACAACTCCAGAAAGAAGCGTTGGGAATTTTTGGGTCTTCTTTTTTACTCCAAAACTTTTTATAAACTGCCGAGAATACAAAGGCCATACCAACACCAAGTGCTGCTAAAACCATCCCTGCTTCAACCCACGAACCAAAGATATCCATAAACCAAACATTATTATCAATCTCGGTGTGATTTTTTGTCCACCAAAGAGTTGAGTCTTCAACAAATTCTACTGTTTCATCCCCCGGCATAGACATTCCCACTTCCTCTTGCACCAGCAGAACCACAAGAAACTGGGTCACCGATTCTACCTGCTTGTTTTCCGTTTACATAAACTGAACTTGACCCTTTAGATAAAGTTCCCGCATGACAAGAAGGGCCACAACAGTGTGATGACCACCCGTCACCCTTTCGGTGCCAACCTAGTCCATTTACAAAGACATTTGTTGACCAAGAGGTATTGACTCTTGGCGGAAAACATCCGTGTCCTGAACACTTATCTCCTTGTCTCATTGCTGCGGGCATAATCTCTCCAAATATATTCTTATGTATGCCTAAGAGGCAGGAAAATATCCTCTAGATTTCATTTCTGTGAGGTACTCTTCGTTTGTAGATTTTACCCCATCAATAAAAAATTGATTGTCAATTTCTCTTATAAATTCATCTCTATCAGATGACCAATTGTTTCTAACTAAGATACTGTGCTCTTGTGTAACAGTTCCACCACCTATACCACTATGGGTAGCATCGATTGAAAATGTAAATGTTTTTGAACCTGTTTTTGCTGAACCAAAAGTTGCATAGTTTTCCTCATCATATTTAAATCCCTCTGGTTTATTATTAAATTCATCAACAAAACCATCCATCTCCAAAACTATACCCGATATTATACCACTAGCAGTTCCTAAACTAAGTCCTAAAGGTAGTGTGCTTCCAGCAGACACAGAGTATTCTTGTGCCCCCGCAGGTACACCACCAATATCAAATGTTGCAATACACAAGTGATTCACAAAAGTTAGTAACTCTGTTGCGGGTTCAATTATTGCCGAGGATGTAAAGGTTCCTGACATTAAATTTCTCCGCCATCTATTGTGCTATCATCAACATCAATCAATGTATCCCAGAATGTTGTTTGTGTTCTGGGGTCTTTACTGAAGTTAACGGCAGTCGATAACTTCAAACCACTTGAGGGTTTTGCAATATAAACTCTACCATCTCTTTTTACCACAGCATTTTCTGCGAAAGATACACCAGAAGCCCAGTTACCAGCAAAAGATAGTCCAGAACCAGTTTCACCTTTACTGCCTGTCGCCCCATCTGCACCAGTTAAACCTTTTACATTTCCAACCGTAACAGAGGAACCGTCTGTAAATGTGAGTCTTAAATTATCATCCACCAACGATGCAGTTGCAACACCAACACCCAAGTTTTTATTTTTTTCTGCATCCTCTAGGGTCTGGATGTAAGTCAATAAACTTGATTTGTTGTCTCTTAATTTTTGTAAGTTAGTTTCATCAGAAAGAGCAGACTCCGGCCCAGTGACCTTAAGGTCATTGAGCACACGGGTGATAGAAACACCAAGTTCTCTGAATTCATTGTATACTGTTTCGCTCATATGGTAATCTCGATTGTTGCATCACCGGCAGCTGCACCACCTCCGCCTGGGTTCAAATCAATTCTTGGTGCTTCGAGAGTCATGTTCCCTCCAGAATTGATTACAGTGGTTCCACCAACTTGATGTTCATAGTTTCCGTCTGTTTTCATCGTAAGATTTTTGTGAGTGTGAATTGTTGCATTTCCCTTTGTCACAATATTTGAATTTTGGTCTACTTGAATATCTGCGTTTCCACGGACTAACAAAGTAAATCTACTATCATTTCCACCCTCGGACATACTACCAACCAGTATGTCTGTGTCACCAGTAATGTGTATTTGTTCGTTGCCGATTGTAAATAACTGATGGTCTTTTCGAATCTTATCCACTCTTGAACCATCTGGATGAAACTCTTGAAAAGAGCCTGACTTGTGGTGAATGTTGATTCTTTCATTTTCAGGAGTATCATCAATCTCTATAATGTGGCCCGATTCGGATTCGGTTACATGATTGTATGGGTACTGTGGATTAAATGGTGGATACCTTTCATCCCATCCCTCCGCCACACCATTTGCTATTTCATGGCCCAAGTGAGCAGATGCTCCAGATATTTTTGTGGGAACTATTGTTCCTGTAGTTATACCCCTTGCAAGTCTGTTTGTATCTGATTCTGCCTCAGGATAAATTACATTTCCATCATCATCTGTCGAAGACTCACCAAGATATGTTGTCAGAGGATAAGGCCCATTTGGTCTTGTTCCCTGTTCAGAGTTGGGGTCATAGAATCCTATGTTTGGTTGGTTCGGTTCGTTTGGAATACCACCAAGTGTTCCGATTATGACAGGATGTTGTCCTTCATCACCATCACGGAAAAATCCAACAACCCAAGTTCCTTCGACAGGCCCCAACGGAGTCTGTCCGATACCACTTACTGCTGCAGATGTAATTGGTTGCACGGGATGGGCCCATGGCAAATCCTCCGTAGAAACAGCATTCTTATCAGCACTGTGCCAACCATAACACCTTACTCGGCACCTGCCCATTAAAAGTGGATCGTTCCTGTCTTCTACAACACCAACCCACCAAACAAAACTATTTTTTCCTGCAAACTTTTCCATTAACCAAACTCCTTGATATCAGCAATTGGTTGTGGTAAAGAGTCACGAATTAATTCGAGTGTCGTGGAATATTTACCTTGTTCATTAACAACAATTTCATGCTTCAAGTCTGAAATCAAATATTTACCACTTAGGTATGGGTCTTTCCAATCTTTGCCTTTTTTGGGTTCGAGTGCGGGTATGACAATATCAATAACTTGACCCGCTCGCAGTAAACTATTGCCTGGGACTTCGATGATAAGTTTATTTGAGAGATATTGGTTCATAATTGATTGTCTCTGTAGAACCCAACCCTCGTATAAATCACCATCGAACAAATCATTGTGTTTGAAAGAACTCTGTGGGGTGTACATCCGTTTATATTGATACCCCGTGAAGTCTTCATTCGCATCAGCAATAATTTTACTTTTTTCAATATGTGTTTCGTCTGCGAATCTTTCGGCATAGTTGTATGCGAGAGACTTAATTTTTTTGTGTGTGATGTCATGGGTTAACAAAACACTACTAAAAACTCCAGTATCCATTTGTCGCAATCTATCAAAGGACTCACCAATACTTATATTTTCAATAGTAAAGAATCTTTCACCAACAGGCAGTCCCTTGACACTTTGATGATATGTGTATGTGGCTACGGGGTCACTACTAACTAGGTCTGCTAGATTTGTGAAATGAAATCCATCTGCATTTTGAAAGAACAAATACGATGGAGCACTTGTTGGCGGAGCATTTAAACATCTCTTACTAATCCAGTCAATTGCCTCCAAGGGCCTCCAGAACGGAGATATGAATTTAACATTGTTGAATACTTTTGCTCCTGTGATTAGTCGAGCGTTTGCATCTCCCTTGTTCAAATATCTGTTAAAGATAATATCTACAATTGCTCCACCATTTCCATCGTAAGATTCTACCACCCTACTTTTCTTATCATGATATTTGATTGGTGAATCCAACATGATGGAATATACAGAGGTGGTGTCATTTAGTGCTGAGGTAGTTGAAATTTTATATGACTGTAAAATAGTGTTTACACCCTGACCATCAAATCCCTCAGTTTCAAAATTAACTTTAACTATTTCATCACCATTCAGCCCGAAGTGTCTTTTCAGATTTAAAGATTCAATTAAACCAATTCGGCCTGACATTGTATTTTCAAAGATACTTTCATAAATTACAAGATTGGCAGCAAATCTAGTAACATCAATAACAGCGCCACTTCTAGATTCTAGAACTAGTTCTTTGATGTTATATTTGCCTGGAGTTGTTATCATCTATTAAACACTTCTTCAAGGTCTGCTAAAATATCTTCAACGAATTCTGGTTTGATAATTTTAATTTTTCTTTTACTATCATTTTCATTAATTTCATGTTGTTCATTTGTGACAACTCTCAATGTTTTTGATAGTGGAGGGAAATCTAGGGAGAATGATAAACTTGTCTGACCAACAATATATGCATCTCTATATCTTCTTGATGCACTTTCCTCTGGTGCATCGGGGTCAGTTGCTGTGCTTCTATCTAAATCTAACGGATTAACTTTATTCTTAATTACGGTTGTTGTGCCTGGTAAAGTGTAAGACTCCTCCCAGTGGTGAATTGCTTGCGTAGACAGTGCAACAGTTTTTAAATTATAACCACAAAGAGCAATACCCTGAGTATTGTTGTTGAAATACTTGTCGGTTGGCCAGTCAGTTTGTGTGGATATTACGAGTCTACTATATGAGGGATCCCATTCTAAAATTGTAGCCTTTACACCAGACGGTGTTACTGTTGTTTCATCACCTTGTTCATTTTGAACCACATCAACCCATTCAATTTCATCACCGACTCTAAGTTGAGATGAATGTGGTTCGGTCTTTGCTCCCTTTTCATCTCGAAGGTCTTCATTCCATAAAAACAAAGAAGTGCCTGGATATTTTTTATTTGTCTTACTTGACAAAGTTTGTTGGTCTGATGGCCAATCTTCGTATGGGTCACGAATATCATTTGTCATCAAAATCAACCAGTGTAAATCTGGCCTTCCATAAAACTTATGTGCTAGAATTTCTGGTCGTTCACCATCCATGAGTTCATAGTTGTAAAAGAAAGACTTGTTGTCCACAACAGACCTACGAATTCGGAATCGTTTCATAATGTTCGTTGCAAGAACAAATTCCTCTGTCCCATTTATGTCATAGTCAATTAATGGAAACTTTTGAAAGAACATCAGAATCCTCCTTCGATTACATCTTCTCTTACCAGAGTAGACATTTCTGAGAATGTCATTTCTAGTGTCATAGAAGCCGGAACTGCACCACTTACACTAAACCCAGTGATATCGTCAAAGGACTCTACACCGTGCATCTGTTGAACACCATTTGGTGTGTAACCAACATTAACACTTGTTAAGGCACAACGAGAGATTTTGGGAATCCATGTGTTCTCTACACCAGCATGAAAATATTGAATATCAAATTCAGCAGGGAAGTCTAAGTACACACCACCATCTGCACGGGATGGGAGTGATGCTGCTCGGAATACCCTAATTATATCGTGACACATTTTTGCTTCATCCAAACTTCTTGGAACAAACTTAAAGTTAAACGAATAACTTCTCTGCCCAACTTCTTGGAATAAAAATTCCATATGTGGATTTGTCACCTGTCGCATTGCAGCCTTCACAGCATTTGCGGCATTCAAATTAACACCAGCAATATTCGATATAGCATCAACAGATTCTAGACCAACTTTAATTCCTGCACTTTTTAGAATCCCCGATATTGCTCCTGTTTCTTCATTTGCTTCAGTAGAACCAAAAACACGTTTTATCTTATTAAGAACATCAGAACCCCCTGCAGCCACTGCTTGCAAAACTCCAAAGTCTTCCATGCTGTAACTTGCAGACAACTCTGATCCAATGCCCTCTGGCATGTAGAGTGCAATACTGTACATCGTCTTGTCTAGTTTGTTTGAGAATCTTGTTTTGCTGGTGATACTTTGATTCTGTGTTGTATCTTGTTTTAGTCTTGCCTGTCCCAGTGGGTCATCCAACTGATTTTTGTAGTAGTTGGATACTGCTTGTTGTGTGACTCTTGTAGAAACCCCAGACATAAGAGACTGTAGTTGAGCCATCGCATATTGACCCGCAACTTGCTTCATTTTACCCGAATCAAATGTCCCTGTGCTTTGCCTTTGGTTCGAACTCTCAGAGGACTTGAAGGACTGTGGGTTTGCATCATAAACAGTAAATAATAAAAAATTCTGTTGGTCTTTTAAACCAAGTTCAAGTGGGTACTGCAAACCATTTCGGTTTGCTTGACTATTCAAAGAATCACGAAGAGACTCGAACTTCTTTGCTGAGTCCTTAGATTTTTCAAATGGATTTCGGAATAGTTCAAAAGACATGGATGCTCCTTATAGATATTGTATATGGCATATAAAGGAAAATATAAGGTTAAGAATACCTCAAAGTATATTGGTGACCCCACCAAGGTTATTTATAGAAGCCTGTGGGAACGCCGTTTTATGGTTTTCTGTGAAGAGAACGAAAATATTATTAAGTGGTCATCAGAAACCATAGTGGTGCCATATATTTCTCCTGTTGATAATCGAGTGCATAGATATTTTGTAGACTTCATTATAGAATATCTAGGCAAAAAAGGAGAGAGAATTGTCTCTCTGATAGAAATAAAACCAAAGAAGCAATGTAAATCGCCTCCCAAGAGAAAAAAACTTACTCGTTCCTATTTAAATGAGATGAAAACTTGGGAGGTGAACAAAGCAAAGTGGGATTTTGCGAGAAAATATGCAGAGGAACGAGGTTGGGAATTTAAGATTATTACAGAGAACGATATCTTACTAGGAAAGAGTAAGTAATGGCTGACCCATTTGACAAAATACTTTCTGATTTTCAATCGAGTAGATTTGACCACTTCACACAACAATCAATCCGATGGTGGAGAAATACCATACGAGATTTATATGGTAGTGAAGGTGCTCCTGTTCCACCATATAAAATGCCAAGTAAATGGTTACAAGCATATAGAGAAAGATATGGTAAAGGCAGAAGAGGGGCAGCCTCTGGTAAAATGTATTTGTTTAGGTACGAACCCACAACAAAAGAAAATCTACAATATTGGGACACCCTACCATTAGTTATTGCACTCGAAAAAAAATCTGGTGGTTTCATGGGGTTAAATTTACATTACCTTTCAAAGAAAAGAAGAGGTGAATTATTAAACTACATGGGAAACCAGTTAAAGAATGCAACAGACGATGATGTCGAACAAGACTTTAAGGGTGAGAAACTACGCAATATTCGAACAGCATTTAGAAAATACAAAGTATTAAAATCTAAAGCTCCAGTGTTCAAACTAGCATATCCTTGCATACGAAGATACAAATTTACTGGACTAAAATCAAATCTAATCGAAATACCAGTCACAGACTGGGAACTTGCAGCATATTTGCCCTCTGATTATTTCTTTAAGGGTGAATCTGTTGACTACATACAAAGAGACAGTATAGATAAAAAGAGAAAAAAGTTTGGTTGAGGAGAATAAATGTCTAATCCACTTTTAAGCACAGTTAATGGTGCAACAGATTTAGTAACCAACGCCCCTATCGAAGATTTCGCTAAGGGTGGTGATAACAAAATCAGTATGACCAAGATGGTATCAAACATTAAAAAGTTTGGTACTGTGCCTGATAATGCATTCTCTCTGGAGATATATTGTTCGGGACTAGCAGACGACCCAAACCCAAGAATTTTCTACACATGCGAAGCATTCAGTTTCCCAGGCCGAAGAATGGCAACCGAGGAACTGAACACTGGTGGTGCTACCAGAAGACTGCCCTACAAACAGGAGTACAGTGGAGAGTTTACTGCTACATTTAGAATCGGGACAGATTTCTATGAAAGAAAACTTTTCGAGGACTGGCAGGCTATCATTTATGATGAAGAAAATGCTATTTGGGGATATCCTGTAGACTATATGGGAAATATGGTTGTCCGTTGTTTCAATGAAAGTAATGAAAACATATACGGTGACCAATTTTTTGAAGTGTTCCCATTGTCAATCGAGGAGGTTGGAGTTGACCAATCAAATAGTGGAGCACCACTTAGACAAAACATCACATTTGCATATCGTAAATGGGATAAACTAAAAGACTCAGATTTGTTAGATGCCCCCACTGGTTTGCCGTTTGGTGTTCCATTGGTGAACGGATTTATCGGCAAAGACTTGTCGAATCTAATTACTGGAAGTATGGACTTGGCTTCTGCTGTAAACACACAGATAGGAAATGTTAACCAAGTCGTTCAAGATAACGTAGGTTTCATGCGTAGGGCTGTTAATGGAGATGTGATTCTTGCCCCGTTTGAAAATGTAGGGAAAAATTTGAACCAAGTATTAAGTCAATATAGTGGTTCTAATTTCCCAAGTATTTAATATTGGAGATAAATTATGCCTTTACCAAGTGTATCAACACCAAAATATGAATTGACTGTACCATCAACAAAAGAAGTTGTTAAATTCAGACCATTCCTAGTCAAAGAAGAAAAGATTCTTCTTATGGCTTCAGAGAGTAAAGACCAGAAACAGGTGGTCAATGCTCTTCGTGATGTTCTAGCAGGATGTATCACATCCGAAAATAAATTAGATGTCATGACTCTACCGACTTTTGATTTGCAGTATATCTTTTTGAAGTTGCGAGCAAAATCTGTTGGAGAAGTAACAGAACTTACCGTTCTGTGTCCAGAGTGTGAATCTGTGAGTCCTGCTGAGATTGATTTGGGTGATGTAGAAGTAACATTCCCAGAGGGACACACCAAAGAAATTCCAATCACCGATGAGGTTGGATTGGTAATGAGATATCCAACATTTGAAATGATGGAATCGCAGAAGAAGGTAGATACGGGAGACATAGAATCTGTAATTAATGTTTTGAGTATGTGTGTTGACTCGATTTATGATAAAGACAATATATACACCAGAAAAGACTACAGTGATAATGACTTTAAGGACTTTGTTTACTCTTTGACACAATCCGATTTAACAAAGATGCAACAGTTCTTTGATACGATGCCGAACATGGAACATGAACTGAAGTTTATGTGTACAAAATGTAAGGAACAACAGTCCGTTGTGTTGAGGAGTCTGGATGATTTTTTTACATCGGACTCAGCCACGAGTCGTTAGCTAACCTTTATAAGATGAACTTTGAAATGATGCAACGGTTTAAATATAGTTTAACTGAACTAGAAAATATGATGCCGTGGGAACGAGAAATATATGTAAGTTTATTAGAGCAATATATTAAAGATGAAAATGAGCGACAAAAGAAAGAAGCAGCAAAGTTTAAAAGGTAATTAAATGGCCGACCTTAACCAAGTAACAGCAGAACTCAAAGCATCTAGAGCTGACCAGAAGACAATTGGTCAGATGGTGTCTGATAGTTTATCATCACTTGGTAATGACTTTAAACAACTTAAATCTGCTTTGAAAAAGGGACAAAAGGATGATAAAAAGGCCAATGATGACCAAAAAAGAAGAGATGCCGCCAAAAGCGAAAAAGATAGAGAATTTGGTGCTGCTTTTCTTAACTCAATTGCAAAACTTGGTGAATCAATTGAGAGTGCATTTGATAATATTGGTAACGTAGCATCCCCCGCTGGACTTGGAAAGATTTTATTCGGAATTGTTGGACTTTTGGCTGCAACACTATCTGGTTTTGTGACTGGATTTAAAGAAACTTTTGGTTTGTTTTTCAAAATATTTGAAAAAGTATTTCCAAAAACTGCTAAGACACTTAAAAATTTGTGGAATAAGATTTTTGGAAAGGGAGGGACGTTTCGAAACTTCTTAGCCTTTACGAAAAAATCAATTAGAAGAGTGAAAAAGTTTCTCACACCAATAATTAGTTTTGTCAAGAAAGCGTTAGAACCATTCTTTAGAATCCTTACAAAACTATCACCCACCCTAAAAGCCCTCAGTGGAGGTGGTGGACTCATGAAGTTCTTTAAACCACTAGTTTCTATGTTCAAGGGTGTATTTAAAGTAGGCGGAATCCTTGGTAAAATAGTAGGAAAGATATTCCTTCCTTTCCAAATAATAGCGGGTCTATTTAAGGGTCTTATGTCAAGTATTGATAAATTCAAAGAGGGTGATATTCTTGGTGGTATCGGTGCATTCTTTGGTGGAATATTGGATGTGTTTACTTTGGGAATTATTGATGTTGACAAATTCACCGTATTCTTCAAAGACCTGTTTGGTGGATTCTTTGATGGTTTTGCTAAACTGTTTGAGGGTGACATCATGGGTGGTATAAAAGATATTGGTGGTTCCATCCTTACATTTGTAGTTGGATTGCCCGAACTATTGTTCGATGGAATCTTAAATGCAATTGCTAGTATCTTCGAATTTTTTGGATTGGATTCTATCGGAGAATTGTTCCGATCACTCGCAGATGTGGACATACTCTCAACGATAAAAGATGTCTTTAACACATTGTTTGAAACACTCTCACCAGTATTAGATGTAATTATGTCCACCATGGGAACTTTGTTTGGTGCAATAGGTGATGCTTTCAGTTGGATTTTTGATAATGTGCTTCTTCCAGTAATCGAACCACTAATGGATCTCATGGGAACTCTGTTTGGTGCAATAGGTGATGCGTTTGCTTGGATTTACGAAAACATATTCCTTCCAATAATTCAGCCTCTTAGTGATGTTCTAAGGTCAATCTTCGAGCCGATTGGAGAAATCTTAACGTGGACTTATAACAACATAATTCGCCCCGTCCTATCGGGAATTATGTACTTCTTTGAACTAATCGGTTATGCTTTTAGTCACATTCAACGTGCAGGCCTGTTAGTTTTAAATGGTCTTATATTACTAATCCAGAAACTTCCAGACTTTCTCAAACCAGATGCACTTGCAGGACTAGAACTACTTGAAGTGCCAGAATCACCAGAGTTCCCAGCATTTGAAATGTTGCCGGAACTTCGACACGGTGGTCTTGTTAAAGGAATGAATGATGGACTGGGTAAACTATTCCGTATGGGTGAAGGTGGTGACGAATTAGTAACACCTCTTGACCAAATTAAACCAAACATTCTCGACCCAATCATGTCGAAAGCAATGGCAATGGTTCCACAAATGCAACAAATGGCCGGTGGTGCTGCGGCCGCAGCAGGTAGTGCTCTTATTGTCAATGCACCGAACAACAGCCAAATGGTAAATGCACCCACGACAATGGTAGGTTCAATGACAACAAGAAATGCCGACATGTCTCGTAGAGATATGAACAGTTAATAAAAAA
>CEUO01052138.1_pt1 | contig 13904 bp, 8 predicted proteins | sample 531391 | NCBI WGS metagenome assembly CEUO01 (sample SAMEA2622799, study PRJEB7988) | marine metagenome | isolation source: saline water (ENVO:00002010), including
CCTTCATCTACAAATTCACGATTTGTAGTAAATCTATCTAATTCTTCATCTGTTAAATTTCTAGTTTCTTGTGGAATGTTTTGATTTAACTCTTGTAATATTTGTCCTTCTGATTTATTAAGATTACCTTCTTTAACTGCACGAAATAACATTCTTTGTATATCACTAAATCTACCGCTAGTTGTGTCAATGTTAAATCCCGGTCTAGTTGCATAACCAGCTGTATTAAAACTTGATATTAAAGTAGGATTTACAGAACCTATAGAACCACTACCATATAACATCTTAGAAAAATATTCGTTTCTTCTTTTAGCATCATTTCTTAGTTCTATCAAAGAAGTTAATTTTTCATCCCGTAAATCTAAACTTTGATACATTGTTCCTTCGTCCAACATATCTGTATTGATTTCATCTAATATCTCTATGACAGGATCAGTAACTACTTCTCTATTTTCTAAAGCAACTAAAAATCTTGATAGATATCCATCAGGGTCTGCCTTACGTAAAGATTCTTTCTCTGCAAATATTTGACCTGATAAAGTTAAATTATTTATAGCTGTTTCTATCTCTCCTGCTTTTACATCAGAGAAAAGAAAATCAGGGGATTTAGTTTCAACATTTAGTGCTTGCAATAAAATATCAAAATTCTCATCTACATTAACTTCTACTGCTAAATTTAATTTTTTATAAGCTTTTTTTATTTCATCTTTATGCCTGACTAAATCATAAAATGCAGCAGATGATTGGTCACTAGGACCTGTATAAAACTTTTCTTTTAAAGATTTATATATATCCTCTTTGTTTACTAAATATGACTGTATCTTAGAAGTTAAATTGTTTAAACTTTCTATACTATTTTGTATTTCATTTTGATAATAGTTTATAGTTTCTTGTTCACTAAGACTTGTTGCTCTTATGAATAAAGCAGAATCGCCACCCGATACTTGAACAGAAATAACACCACTATTAGCTTCTACATATTCTTTTATTTCATCTATAGTTACTTCTCTAGGTTTTGTTTGTTGAGAACCATTATCCAAAGTTACTGTATCAACTTGTTCATCCAACCATTCATCTAATTTTGTCTCTAGTAAATAATCTGGACTAAAAGTTATGTTAGAACCTGTTAATAATTTTTGTCCTTGTTTATTTGTTACTATCCACTTATCAGATTTTGTAGATTTAGTTTTAGTATTATTAATAGCTTTATCTAATAAATTAATTCTAAAACCCATACGACTAGCTTTAACTTCTATACCACCAAAATCAGGTGTACGACTATATAAAGGTCGCATATTTTTATCAGCGTCATAGGCAACATTCATGTCTTTTGTAATTGGTCCACCTTTGTAAGCACCTACATATCCAGTTCGTAAAAACAACTCTTCCTGAAATTGTTTTTGTGGTGGACTTAGTATCTTAGGATTGTCTACAGCATCTTGATATAAATCACCTGTTCTTATAGCATCAAACACATCTTCCAATCTTCTGTATTTTTTGCCACTAAAGTATTTAGCAACTTGATTAAAAAATTTAAAGATAGGTTCAAACACTCTTCTGATTCCCGGTGTAAATTCAAAAGGGATTTTGCCCTGTAATTTTTGTTCGTTGTAATATCCGGATGCTATAGCAACAGCTTCCTCAAAAGTTCCTACATCTCTAGGTCTAGTTACTTTTGTACCATCTTCTAAAACTACTGTTTCATTACCTAATCTTGCTTGTGCTATATCAAAAATTCTTTGTTGATTCTCAGCTAAAACTTGTAATACTTCTGGTTTGAAATAATTATTATTTATAAAGTAATGCACAGCTTCGTGATAAATAGTATCAGTAGGTGTGGCAAATCTAGGTCTACCATTTTCAGGATTAGTTTCTAAATTTATAGCTATTATGTCACCAATAGTTACACCTGCTACTGCATTACCTTCCTCATCAAATAAATTATCTACTGCTACAATTTCTGCATCAGGAAAACTACGTTTAGCTATACGCTTTAGATTGTTTACTAAATCACTAGCATTTATATTGTCTTTAAATCTATATAAGTTTCCTTGGTAATTAATACCAGATAAATCAGGTACTTCTAACTCTGGTGCTTCTTCTATCAAGTCTTGTACTTGTTCAGTCTGTGCAGCTGGCGTTCTACTTTGTTTTACTTGTGGTCCAGCTATAGAGCGTAGTTCTGCCAATGGGTCACTACGTTTAAACAACGAATTAGTAACTGCTTGTATGTAGTCCTGCTGTGATGCTTCAGGTGCATCTTTAGATTTTTTATTTTGTGTTTCTAAAAGTTCTACTCTTTGTCCAAATGTTTGTCTTGCAGCTAACTCTTTAGCTTCTGTTACTTCTATATTTGCAGGTACTGTAGTTTTTATTATTTTACCATCTGGATATACAACACTATATTGTTGTCTACCTCTAGCTACATCACTTGCTTTTGTTTTAACTTTTCTAACTTGAACATTTGGTATTTCTCTTGATGCTATTTGTTCATAATTTTCTTCAGCAGATATTTGATTATCTATTTCTTTTTTAGCTATACCTCTAGCTATAGTAGCTTTGTCTCTTATACCAACAGCATCTTGTATAAACTGTTCATCAACTCCGCTAGACTTAGCTATATCTAATAATCTATCTCTTGTATATTTATTCTGTAACTCTTTGGCTCTAGCTTTTATAGCTTCTTCCTTATTAAATGCTTGTCTGTTATCTATGCTTTCACTAAACGCTTTATCTATGCTTGTATTAACTTTAGTTTGTGTAGGCAAAGCCTCTATTTGTCTGAATATATCTTTTCTTTGTAAACCAGTTAAATCTTTTATATTAGATTTTTTTGTATTAAGAAAAAGAAATCGTTTAAACGCTGCATCAGTAGTATCAATATTCTTTAAGTTTGCCTGACTTAGTATATCTTCTATCTGTACACTACCTTGTTCTTGTGCCACAAAATCTTTAAAACTTTGTAACTTAAAGTCTCTCGTATCATTATCATATGCAGTATTAACCTCTTCTGTTACATAAGCGTCATATTTATTTTTAAATTGTTTATAAGCAGGAGTTGTAATATTTAATTTATTCTTAGTTCTTACTGGATTACTATCTGTATATGCATCAACGCTTTCTCTATCAGGAAATCTACCAGTAAATAACTCACCATCTGGTCTAGTAAATGTTTGTAAAAGTCTGCTTCTTCTTATAGGTGCTTTTTCTTTTTTTATTAACTCAGTTTGGCTTTCTTTCAAAGCTTGCAGTTCTTCTTTTAAGTTATCTGCTTTTGTTAAATCATCTGCATCCTCTGCTTCTTGTATTTCTCTTTCTAGTTCTACCTCTCTATCAAGATTTCCCTGTAACTCAGGAGCAACAGATTGACGTTGTTGTTTTGTCGCTTCAACTTGTATTTGTTGTTCTACATCCGGTATAGTAGGTACTTCATCTTTTAAAGACTGTGCTTTAGCTTCTATCTCTTCTTGTGGTCCAGATTTTGTTTGATTCTCAACAGTTGTATCTAAAGGTTGTTGTTTTCTTTTTTGATGTAATTTGATAGCGTTTAAATCTAATAAAGCTGGATTCAAACCTCCCGGTACATTCATTAAATTTTTTGTATCACTTAACGAATTTTCTAATTCTATTATTATTTCATTGGTTTCTTGTTCATTTAATTCTGATGGTTTTTTACCCTGAAATTTACCAACTTGAAACGTATAATCTAAATTATTAACATTAAATGTAGTTGCTGTAGGACTTAGACCTGCAACAACTTCTTCACCCTGTTGATTAATAACTTTTACGTTACCAGAATCTGATACGGCAGTAACTCTAGCTTTGTATGGATTGCCAAGAGCATCATACATATCTATTTCATCATCAACTTTTACATCAGGAGGTATTACCGCATCACCCTCTGCATCTTTAGGCACTTCAAATTCATTATCTAATATTATCTCTTCACTACCTTGAAACTGTCCTACTGTGCTTGTTCTACCTTCATTTAATACAGATGCATCTTCAACCTCTGTAGTTTCTGTACCTGATAATCCACCCGTATCCGGTTCATCAGGTGGCACAGGTCCTGCTCCACGTCTAGGTCTACCTTTAGTTAAAAGATTTACACCTACATCAAATATAGCACCAGCACCTCCACCATATCCAAAGTCAGATGCTAATGATTCACCTATAGTTGCTGCTTCGTTATATACACCCTTCTCAATAGCATCTTGTCCTATACCAGCTAATGCCTCTTGTATACCCTCTGCTGTACCAGTTACAAATGCTGACCTAAGTAAATCTACATACCCATCTACTGTTTCTTTAGGTAGTCCTGATTTAGTTATCTTAGAAAAAAGAATAGATGCAGGTCTTACAATAGGCAGGATTTCTGTTGCACCTAAAGGTATACCTAATGCGTATGCTAAGTTTCTATCAGCTACAGACAAGTCTATACCTTGCTCTGCTTCATACTGTCGCATCCTCTCACTAGCTTCAGCAACTCCTACTGCTGCTCCGGGTGAAGCTATCTGTGTTGCTGCTGCTAAACTTTTAGTTGCACCGCCTAAAGTTAACTCTCCTGCTTTTAATGCGTTGTAACCAGCACCTAATCTTGTTGCTGCTCCAGCACCACCCGTAGCTATAGTTGTACCTACAAAACCTAATATGCTACCTAGTGCTTCACCAGTTCTACCAGCAACACTATCCTCTGCACCTATAGCATCACGCAGTTCATCCATTCTAGCTATGAATGCACTCTCTTTAGGATTCAACCAATCCTCTTGCCCACTAAGATTAGTTGCTAAATCTAGTAATCCCCATACACCTTCTCCAAGCAAAGGTATAGTTCTAGCTAAACCACGTAGAGTACCTCTAGGTGCAGCTATTAAAGTTTCTATCCAGTCGTTTTCTTCAGGGGTAAAATTAGTTCTACCTAAACCAAATATAGGTAGATTAGGGTCATCAAGTTCTTTTGTGCCTAACTCTTCAGAGGTTTCAGCCTTTGGTAAATTACGATAAGTATCAAAAATATTAAAGGGGTCAGGTTGTGTACCACTTGCTGTTCCAAATATTTCAAAAGGATTTGGAGTATTTCTTGGTTTTTCTGCCACTTTATTTTATCAAACGCTTCTTTCTCTTAATCCGGGTAAAGGTGTATCTATCCATTCTTCTTGTGATACATCACCTCTATCCATGTAATTATCATAAATTAATTTTAAATGTTTATTATCTTCTAAGTATGATTGTAACTCTTGTCTTGCCTCAGTTTCAGATATATCTGGTTTATTATTTATTTCATCTTGCTTTGCTGCTATCTCTTTTACAAATCTAGCATATCTATATTGTGCAGGTTTTATACCCATATCTGCATATTGTATCGCTAGTTCTGCATATGCATCTTGCTCTTCAAAATCATCTGATATTTCTGTATTTAAAAGTCTAGCCAAATCTGCATTGTAAGATTTTACATTTGTTGCGTAGTCTGTTCTTTCATTTCTTTGTAAATCATATTTAGAATTGTAAGAATCTAATCTAAGTTTTTCTCTAGCAGAATATAATGCAAATAATTCTTGTGCTTGTTTCTGTTCATCTGCATCTAATGCTAATAATTGTTCTGTAACACCAGCACCTAAGTCAGCAAGACCACCTAATAAAGTTGGAGAACCTTTCTGTGCTGCATTAAAAGCACCGGCTGCAATACGTAACCATTTATTCTGCATCCTACCTTTTTCATCTGTCATCTTAGCAATAGATTTGTTAATTAAATCTTGATAGTCAGATGATGCTGCATAAGCTATATCTTTTTGCGCTGCGCTACCAACACCAGAAGATACCATAGTTTTTACATTACCAAGTAGTGCCTTATCATCATCACTAAGTTGTTTCTGTTTGTTGGCATCAAGGTTATTTTTATTTGCAGCATCAGGGTCTGTACCTGTTCTAACTATTGCATCCTCTACATCCTCATTAGAAGGTGGTACAGCAGCAGGTCCTGCCATTTTTATGATATCTTGTGGATTAAGACTTTGTATATCTCTAGTATCTGGTGCTTGTGGCAAATCAATCTGACGTGGATTAATTCTTAAATCTAATGGAGAGTTGTCTTTAGGTGGTGCAACTAAAAGTTCTGCTCCGGGTGAAGCTATTTGTCCTGCTAATGGGTCTGCTTGTGGCGGTCTTAAAGGACTTAATAATTTATCTTGGTCTACTTGTATATTTCTTTTTCTTCTTTCTTCTTCTTGTTTTTTATTTCTATCTGCTATTTCTTGTTGTTTACGTTCGTTAAATTCCAATAGTTTATTATACTCTTCTTGTAAAAATGGCACTGATGGTGGTCCTATTTTATTTTTCTCTATTTCTGCTTCTTGTATAAGTTCATCCGCTCTTGTATCAGTAGAGGGCAATAATGCAGAACTATCATCTGATACAAATGAACCTCCCACTAATCTACCACTATCATCAAAATCAAATGGATAATTGCCTAAAACATCTGTTGCTTCTCCTTCTACTAAATTTAAGTAAGGATTTCCAAAAACGATACCACCATTGTTAAATCTTTGCATAGGTTGTTGAGGCATTGGCATAGGTTGTTGCATAGGCATAGGTGCAGTTGGCATAGGCTGCATGGGTGACATTGCTGATTGTGCCAACTGCTGAACTATAGAAGGACTTCGCATAGGTTGTGCTTGTGCCTCATCCCTAATTTTTTTTCTATACGATAACTCAGATGCAGATATAAATGCAGGTCCTAGCAAACCTGTCTGTGTTTGTGGATTTAATTCTTGCGCTAATCGTTGGTCTGATTGTCGCTCAGCTATAGATATTAATTTATTAATATTACTATCTATCATTATCCTGCTCCACCACCTAATCCTCTAAACGCACCATATGCTCCTAGTCCTGTGCTTAATAACTGTGCTGTCGGATTAGCAGAAGGCACAAATCGTCTTTCAGAAAAACTAGGCTGTGCTGGCATACCTTGTAATATTGCACTAAATCTTTCTAACTGCTGATATGGGAACTCTCTTTGTGCTAAGAAATCTTCATACTGTTGGTCATATGCTTTCTGCAATAGTGCTTGTCTTGTATCACCTACACTAGACAGTGCCTTGAGTCTTGACATATCTAATGCTTGTTCTGTTCTATCTAAACCTGCTAATACTCCTGCACCCCTTAGTCCTCTACCATATGCAGCTTCTAATGCTCTTTGATTAGCAAGTTGTGCTTGTAAATCTAGTTTACCTGCTGCTTGCCCAAACTGTCCTGATGCTATTTGCGCTCTTAAATTTTGGTCTGCTGCTTGTTGTTTTGCTCGTTCTGTTGCTATTTGTTCTTGTGATCTTTGTTGTGCTAATGCTATTTGTTGTGCATCTGCTGAAGTTAATCCTTTGAATCGTGCTGTTCTATCTCGTTCAAACTGCTGTTGAGCCTGTGTAAACGCATCAGATAATGCTTTAGCCTCTATATCTTGTAAAGATTCATTAAGTTCTCTTTGTGCTATTGCATCTTGAACACCCTGTCTACTACCTCCAAATGCACCTGCTTGTATTGCTTGTTGATTTCTTCTTGCTCGTTGTTCTGCAAATCTATCTGTTGCTCTTTGTTGTTGCCTATTAAGAACATTACTTATAAAAGGATTCATAAGCCTAGCAGCATCTCTACCTCCAAAACCTCTAGCTGCTTGCATATATGCAAATGGAGAAAATCCTCTTACCCCCGTTTCTATAGGGGATGCACTATATGTACTTCTAATTGGTGCGCCCATAAACCTAGACTGGGCAAACATTGGTCCACCTGTAGCTGCTCTACCTGCAACATCTCTTGCCTGATTAATTCCTATTAAGTCTCTACCTGCTAAAGCTTTAATTCCTTCTTGCGCACCTAATGTTTCAGGTGAAAACCCAGCAACTCTTGGACCTTGATATGGTATGTAATCCTCATAGGATAAAGCTTGCGCCCTGCCTACAAGATTCTTGTAGAAAGGAGCAGCGTACTCAGGCAGTCGACTCTGATATACCCTTGACTCTGACTGTTGGGGTTGACTGCTTCCTCGACTCTTTCCCATTATCTTTCTCCGTTTTTACAACTTCTAAATTATTCTTTTTTAAATTTTGTTTTTTTATTATTACAAATTCTTCTTCCCAATCATGGGGTTTTAATTTTTTCACCCATCCTTTTCTACCTGTTATCTCCATAGATTCACATTCATTATCTACTGCCCAATTTTCTAAAACTTTTAACGATTCGTTCATCCACTCATCTAACCTATCACCAGATGCAAAAGTTATAGATAAAAACTTTCTTCTTGGATATGAAGTTATTTCTGTAAAAATTATTCCAAAAATTTTATTATCCTCTTCTTCATCAACCACAGTCCACAAAGTAGCCTTGCCCACTATAATATCATGCAACAAATCTATCTTATCGAACCTACCATTTGATGTAGGCACTACTCTATCTATGTACTCTTCTATCTGTGGATAGATATCTCTTACATATTCTTGTGGTACTAAATAAACTTTCATTATGTTATTTTTTGTATTTCTTCTTCAAACTCTATTTGTTCAGGCTGTGTTGTGTTGCCTGTTTTTGCTTTCCTAACTCTAGCTACTAATCTATCAAATTCTCTGCCACCTGCTTCACTTGATCCATCACCTGCATGTGCTACTACATCTGCTGGTATTACATATTCATCTTTAGATAAAGCTGCTGGTTGCATATTATCTATAATTGCAGGCACAAAATCATCAACTCCACCACCCGGACCATCTATCATACGTCCATCTGTTGACATCATTTCTTCTACCTCTGTAGCTAATTGCATTAAACCATTCTCACCATAGACTTCCATATATCTCATAAATACTTCTTTTGGATTAGGATGTTTACCCATCAAAGCCATAATTGTTTCTTCTTCTAATCTATCTGCTGTTTGATTTTGTTCAGGCATACCACCTTCAGCAAAGCCTTGTACTCTTCCACCGCCTGCTTTACCCACTACAGGACTTGTTGACATAGGCAATGACTGTTGAGTTATATTTATTGGATCAATCGTTTGTAATGGTGCTGTTTGTGCTGTAGGTATATTTTGTGTAGCTTGCACAGGAACTCTTATATCTGCACCACCCTCTACTACTTGTGTTTGATAAATTGGCTCTTGTCTTTGTACGCCTTCCATCATATTTATATTAGGCTCTTGAGCATCAATAATTGCTTGTATATTGTCAGGTATCGTATTAACAGGATTTGTTGTTTGTGTAACTGTTGATGTAGGACTAATACTTCCTAGTGTACTCATGGCTTGAAAAAAAGGATTGCCTCCAAATGTATTAAATCCAAAAGGATTAAATCCTCCAAATGGTTGTGCAAATAATGGAGGTGTATATCCTCTTATACCTAAAGGTTGAAAACCTTGAACACCTTGATTCAAAGAAGAATATTGTTGTTGTAATGAAGGCAGCACAGGCTGTATTCTTCCAAACGGCATTCCTACTTTTCCAGCAGTTCTTCCACCTCTAGGTCCTATAGGAAAAGGATTAAATAATCCTGCTGTGGGATCAATATTCCCTGCACCACCTTTAGTGCCTTTCATTCCCATTACCTATCTCTCTTCCTAAATTCGTCTATAGCTTCATACAATTCTAAACCTCCTTTAGTTAATACAGGCGAGATCGCTTCTATTCCTCTAACAATAGGATTGAATCGTCTGTTAAATGTAGCCATACCTCTATCTATCGGATTATCTGGGTCTGTTGGTACAAACATTCTATCTAATGATGCACTTTGCATTCTCCTTATATCTGCTAATGATGGTGCTTGAAAAGGCTGTGGTGTCATCACATCATTTAAAGTTCTTGGTACAGGTGTACTAATAGGATCAGCCATTCTACCTAGTCTTGGATCAACCATAGGTGCTGACATAGTTTCTTGGAATTGTTTTCTTATAGCGTCATCTATTCTTCTACGCTCTAAAGTTTCTGCACTCTCCTCTATCTCTGCTTGTGCGGGTGTACGACCATTAGCCATCTTTATAAGACCACCCATGTTTTTCATATTTTCTTCAATAGCTTTACCTCTTGTTCTTTCATATGAAGATAATTCACCATCATTATCAAGATCAGCTTTTTCAGGATTTTGCAAAGGCATACCGCCATCATTCAACATATCTGTAGGTACTTGCATAGCATCCATACCTTGCATCATATCCATTGGTACAGTTCCTATAAATTGACGTTGATTTTCTTTTTCTTTCATTGTTGGTTCTTTATCTTTTTCATCTTCGTCATCTTTAAACATGTTAATTGCCATAGGCAATAAACCCATTGCGCCACTTTCTGCCATATTACCAGCTAATGCTAAACCTGACATTGAAGGTAAAAAATCAAAAGGATTATTTACTTTACCACCATCGTTAAAATTAAACTCATCACCTATTGGTAAAGGATTGCCTTGTATTAACTGTTGCTCTCCTTGGAATGCTGATGCTAATGGGTTGCCTCCACTTCCCGGAATCATAGTCCTCATTTCTTGTGGCACATAAGGACCTTCATAATCACCAAATGGGTCCTCTTCCTCTGGCATATTAAAATCCATAGGCACATACATCTCGCCTACCAATCCTGATGCTGCTGCTGGTAAAGCCTGTGTTGTAAAAGCCTGTGATTGAGTCATTAAATTAGGATTACCTGCTAATTGTTCAGGTGTTGCTCCACCAGAAAATCCTAAATTCTGTCCTAATCTACTAAAGAAACCCTCTGTTCCTGCACGTGCAGCTGGTAAATCAGCCAATGTATTAACTGGTTGAAAAGGCACAGAAGTTGTACCGGGTTGCAAAACATTCAAAGCTTCTTGTCCCGCTTCATTTAAAGTAGCACCGGGTAACATTCCTGAACCCCCTGTAGCTTCTACAAACTCAGGTGCTTGTAACAATTTATCTGTAGTAGCTGCTGTATCACCCACAGAAGGTATTTCAGTAGCTGTTCCGGGCATAAAACCTTTTAGTAAACCACCTGTGATTGCGCCTGTTAATCCAGCTGTTATACCTTCTTTAAGACTACCACCTTCAGCAACAGTTCCTAATCCAGTTCCTATTGCAGATGCTGCTAATGGACTTAATGCTGCACCTAATGCTGTACTACCTAATAGTGTTGGTGCAATCAATGACCCTATGAGTGGCAGAAACGCCTCTGGTTGCCCTGTCTGTGGGTTGATGGTTAACTGACCTGTTGGTGATAATTTTGCTAAAGCATCTACTTCTATAGGGTTCATGTGTACCATCATGGTATCGCCATATCTCCCCTGTTTAGCTAGTTGCTCTGCTGCATTTTGTAATGGAAAATTACTCATAGTGGTCTCCTAATCTATTTCCAACACACCTATTACGATGTGAAATTTATTCGCTGAACTTGCAGTCAGCTTTATTATATCTAATTCATCTAAAACTAACACCTCTCCGTTAGTTAAAAAACCCTTACGTGTATTAGTTGCTATTGACTCTACATCCCAAGTAACTGTGGTGCTTTCGCTAGTATCTGTCAACTCTACTGTTAAACTATATGCACTGCTACCATCAGAGTTATAAGCACTTAATGTTTTAACTATGGCACTTTTATTGTCTGGAACAGTATATACACTTGTTGCATCTGTTGATGCTAATGTTGTTAATACTTCTGTATATCTATTTGCCATTATGAAATATACCAATCAAATGCTTGTGATACTTCTCTTATAGTATCTGGTGAATCTAATTGTACAAAGTTTAAACGCAGTTGGTTTATAAGTCTGCGCATATAATCTGAACTATACTCTTCAGGTGGTATTTCTAATGGAGTGTTTACATTAAATATTTCACTCATCTTCTACCATCCACCTTTATATCAAATCTTGTATCACCTAGTCTCCAACTATTATCTACGTCTGTGCTTTCTATTCTTACTCGCATTTGTCTAGCCCTTGCTCTTATGTATGCAACGCCAGTTGTATTAGTTACTGTTGCACTCGTTGCAGTGTTTAAACTCCCTAAAGGAAAGTCTCTAGTCTTTATTGAATACGTTAGTTCTGGTTCTGTATCTGTTCCTATAAAAGCTACATCAGGTATCAATCTTTTTATAAACATAAATTGATCTCCATCACCAGTATCAAAATCTGCACTCTCAACAAATGCAGTCATAGCAGAACCATCATCATTAGAACCTACTTCATGTTCATAAATAAAATTACCACTTGTGCTAGTTTTACCCGCAGCTAATGGATTTGCAGTTGCTCCTCCAGCATCTATCCAAGATGTTCTAACCAAAGTTCCTATTGTCCAATTTTGTTCTAAATAATTATAAGTAACATATCTATCTATTTCATTTGAACTGCCTGAACAATAAAACCAAGATACTTCATTAAACTGTGCATTTCTTGTAGCAAAAACTTTATATGATTGTGAAAGATTAAAATCATCAAAAACATATGCTCTTACTGTGCAAGGTAAAGAACGAACTGTTCCTGAATACATATAGAAATTATCCTGATCCATAAAGTAAATTACATTATTAGCATTCACACATGCTTGGGGTGATACCATACTTGTACCCTCAGTTATTAAATTTACTCCGAATATAAAGGGTGGTCCTATAAATTGCATAGAATATAAAGCTGTATCTGTAAATATAACTATTTCTTGCCTTGTTCTTATTGCTCCTATAATTTCTGAGCCAGCTGATAATCTTAACCCACCAGCAGTATTATTTGTTTTAGGTGTCCACTGTGCTGCATTTTCTTGATCTGACCATCTTATTTGCATAGGGTCTTGTGTTGCACTTCCTATAGGATTTGCACCCATACATATAATATGTCTGTCTATTTCTGAAACTATAATTTGATTAGCAACAGTTGGTGTATCAGATGCACCAGATAAACTAGAAAATTCTACTGCTCTAGTAGTTTCACCATTTGTTTTATCCCAATAATAAATACTACCACCTCTAGGATTTGATACTAAATCTTCTCCAAAATTATCCATACTCCATAATCTAAGCTGTGAGGCAAAACTGTTTATACCTCCACCCCATGTGCTTTGACCCCAAGTACCTGAACCAAAACCAAAACCACTAACATAAAAATCAGAGCCTATATTTAATTGATAAGATGCATCTACACCTGAACCACCATTACCTGAATCACTTGCATTAGCTGTTACTGTATCACCTGATGTGTCTTTAGCTGTAAACGTAAATGTATTTACATCTGTAACACTATCTATTTCGTACTCTTGATTTAAAACAGCAGCAGTTATATTGCCACCTAATGATACCGCCTGTGCAAATGTAACAAAATCCCCTTTGTTTGCTCCATGAGTAGAATCAGTAGCGGTTATAGTAGAACTACCATTAGTAGCTGCAAAGGTAACACCATTAGTAGTTGTTGCTCTTATAGGAGTTATATCATGGAAAGTATTACCTTTTAATAGATATAATTTTAAATTAGTACCTAAAGATATAAATTTATCTGTGTCTAGAGCAACCCATTGATGTAATTTTCTTGCTGAGCCTAAAAAAGAATTAAAACTTTTTTTTACCCATCCACCAATTTTTTCAGGACGACCAGCACGAAATCTTATCTTGTCAGCATCAAACCAATTACCTTCATTACTATATGAAGTTCCTTCTTTATTTATGCCCGGTTTGAATGTATATCTAGTTAATGGCATTTTAAAAGACTCTTAATATTTTAGTCTTTTAAGAATTAGCTGCAATATATGCTTTACCTGTATTAATAGCATTAGTGCAATTAGTTTTCTTACTACTAGATGAACCTACTACATTAGGTGTATCATTAGTTCCATCATAAGATAATATTATTTCTAAGTGATCAACATTTTGTTGCACTCTTGCATTTATATCTGCTTGTGACCATGAGCCTGCAATAGCATT
>CEUO01031770.1_pt1 | contig 13890 bp, 4 predicted proteins | sample 531391 | NCBI WGS metagenome assembly CEUO01 (sample SAMEA2622799, study PRJEB7988) | marine metagenome | isolation source: saline water (ENVO:00002010), including
ATAGTTTTTTGATAAGTATCTGATAAATAAGCTAAATAAGTATCAGGAATATTTAGTTTACCTGCTTTTTGCCCAATAACACCCATTTCTTTTCTTATAATTTCAACTAAATCGGGTATTAAAACTTCTTGTATTTTTTCTACTAGATTTTTGGGATTTGATTCTATTAATTTTTTAAGCTCTATTCTTGTTGCTTCTTTTATTAGCGGAGAACTTTCAATATCTAAATCAGCTAAGCTTGTTAGTTTTCTAGCTTTTGTTTGTGTTAATTTTGTTTTAACACCTTTAGTTTCAGTAGTTAGCACGGGTTTATCTTCTAACTGTGTAGCTTCTTTAGTGTCTATACTAGTTTCTCTTTTAGTTTTCTCGCCTTTAATAGCTAGTTTTTTAGCCGCAACTAATTTACCAAAACCTACATTAGCCATTATAAATTCGCCAAGACCTTTTGGTCCTATAACAGTACCATCTTTTCTTTTAGCAGCAGGATTAAAGTTTATTAAACGATCAGTTACAGCGTCGATAGTTTCTTGAGTTTTTTCAGGACTCATCTGCAAACTTCTTATATAGTTATTTATAGCCCCGCCAGGTTGTATCGCTTCAAATACTTTGTTAAATATTTTAGGTTTTTGAAACTCATCTTTAGTAGTTGCGCCTTGTTGTAAATTATTTATCGTATCAACAAGTTGACTTCTTGATTCTTTACCAACAGCTTCAGCAGCCTCAGTTTCTTCCTTTTGTAATGTTTTGCTTTTTAAATCAACGTCTAATATTTTAGTACCCATAAGTTTGCCAAGCAAACCTTTTCTATTTATATTTTTATTATAAGCTCTTATAAACTTTATAAAATCTTGAGCTGTATCTAACTGAACGTCTCCAATACCAAAACCTAATAAAACATCTTTAGCTTCATCTCTAAAACCTCTTGATTGATTTTCTTTTAAATCTATTTTTTGAGTTGCAACTAAATCAGAAAACACATTTAAATATTCTTCTAATGCACCTTCTTTTATTGTACCATCTTTATCTGTGTAAAAGTTATCTATTCTTGTTTGTAATCTAGTATAAACTTCATTATGGTTTTCTTGTAAATAACCTTTTAAGTTGTCCATAAATGGCTGCATAGACTTATTGTCAGTCTTAAATTTTCTAGATATCATGTAGTGAAGAAGCTCATGCGCGACAACGTTTGAAGCTCCAGTCAGCTTTGCTAATTTAGCGTTTATATATATTTTAGCTTTACCATCTTTATCTTTAGCTAAAAAATAACCATCACCTTGCTCAACTTTTGATCTTATATCTTCTGGTAAAGCTTGTAAATCTTTATCTGTATTTATAACTTGTGTTTCAAGATCATCTCTATTTATACCTTTAAGCTTTTTAAGAGTTGGATCTAGTCTTTCGCTAACTTTTAAACTTTCACTTATAAGCTTGTCTACTTCTATATCTTCAGCTGTATATTCAAGCCCTAAAATATCGTAATTTTTTTGTATTAAATCTAAAGTTTCTTGCTCTCGTTGCTTTTGTGTAGTTTGTGAAAACTTATCGTTACCTACAATATCAGCATTTTCATTTATTTTATCTATTCTTTTAGCTCTATCTGTTAACTCTTTATCAGATAAATTTTCCATAGCATCGAATAAATTTTGCTCGTGCTTTTGTCTTTTCTTTTGTAAAGCGTCTAACTCTTCTTTAATACTAACTTTTTGTTTATCGTTAGCTTTTTTATAATCATTAGATTTTTCATATATTTGAGTACCTATATTTACGTATTCTCTTTTCCAGTTACCGTCAGCTGTAAACTTATAAAGATCTTTTCTGCTTTGTGTATTAAGAGTAGACAAACCGCCACCAAAACCACCTAACATTAAAGCCGGGCCAATACTATTTATAATATTACTAACAAATTTCTTTTTATCAAGATTTTCATCATAAACCCAGTCTTCGCCTAAATCTTGTATAGCAGAGTTTACGGCCTCAGTACTTGACTCAGCGATACCACTACCTAAAGTTCTTTCTACAAATTTTCTGACAAAACCTTTAGTATATTCTTTAGCAACTTTACTAGCATTACCAGTACCTCTTAGTGTTTGACCTATTTTACCTATACCTCTAAACGCTTTTCCACCAATCCACTCTGTTAAAAATTCAGATCCACCAGCTATTAAAGAGTTTTTTATAACTTGATCAACTGTAGCTTTTGGTCTATTTTCTAAATCATCATAATAAGTAGTACCAGCTACAGACGCACCTAGTAAAGCTCCGCCAAACACAGGGTTGTAAGCGCTAATTACCATAGAAGGCGCAGACTCAGCAGCTTGCTCTGAAGCTAGTCTAGCAGCTTTGCCATATTCTTTTTTTTCAATTAACTCGTCAAATTGTAAACTGTTACCTTCATCGTCATAATATTTTATATCAAAAGCATTTGTAAAATCGTGATAAGCATCTAATTTTTTTGATATAATATTTCTATCGTCTTTTCTTTGCTCTTCAGCAGACATACCTGTTATATTTTCTACTTGAGCTTCTAAATTTTTAAATAAACCACTAGCAATACTAGCTAAACCACCAGTTACACCTGTTAGATAAGGTAAAGCAAATTTTGGTACACCACTAATATTTGAATAAAAATTCTTTAAATTTTCTCTAGAAGCAGCTTCTGCTTTAGCGTGTAACTGTTTTTCATTTTTTATTCTTTCAATTTCATCTTGTTGAGCTTGTTTGTTTTCTTCTTCAATCAAACTGTTAATATAATCAACTTGATCTTGATTTGGCCCTTGCCCAGTATATTTTTCATAAAAATTACCAACAAAGTCATTTATACTTAAAGTAGAAGCGTATTCTAACTTTTCGTCTAGCTCCTCTTGACTTAAATCTGGAGCGTATTTAGAATATAAAGCTCTGTATAACTTATCCATACTTTAAATTTTTTCTATATTAACTGTTTTAGCAACTGTATCAGGTATACCATCTTTATTAATATCTAAAATACCTTCATTAAGATAATTGTATACTGGTGTTTTTGTAGTTGTTTTATCTTCTGTTTTAGCAGGTGTTGCAGCTGGTGTTGCGGCAGGTGCCGTGGTAGGTGTAGGATTTTTATATGTATTCATCATTTTCTCTTCCATCTCTGTCATTCTAAGAGCAGCTATATAACGACTTGTATCAAAGTCATAGTAAGGGTTAGCAGGATCAGCTAGAGCATCGATAACAGCTTCTATTTCGTTTTCATCTATTATATCATCTTGATTGCCTACAGTTTTACCATCTCTATCTTTAGGTAGTTCTATACCTAAATCACTGTACTTAGCCCCTTTACCATCTTGACCTTTAAATATTGGATGATCTTTAAGTTCATCCATCAATGGTACATTACCTATTATATCATCGTAATATATTGATGTTATATTTTTTTTGTTTATAGCATCTTTATTAGCGCTTATACTATTTTCTTTATTCCAACGTTTATACTCGTTTTTTTCATTAGCTTTAGCTCTATTAACAAGGTGAAGTTTAGCATCATCTGCTTTATAAACCATGCCATCAATTACTTTTTGCGTAGTAAAAAATCCTTGATCAGCAGTTTTAAAACCTGGCTTTGACTCATAACTATGATTACCAGGTTTCATTTCAGATCTCATGGCCATAGTCTCTATACCACTCATAGCTCTTTTCATGTAATTAGAGTGCTCTGGGTGATCTCCACTATCTATTTTATCTTGTATTGTAACTAGTGTATCAAGAGATTCATTATGGTTACTCCACTGATTACCTAAATCTCTTAGCTCTGCAAGGTTTTTTCTTCTTAGCATATCACCTTCTTTACCTATAGGATGTGAGTTATATTTGTTTTTAAGTTCTTGCGCTAAGTTAGTTGCTGTTTCCCAAGCTTCAATTGGTAAGCCACCATCATCTATATATTTACTTTGGATACGTTCAAAATCTTTTTCATAGCTTTGAACTAAAGTTTGTTTATCTTTTTCTAACTTTACTTTTTCTTCAGCTACACTAGCAGCTGCTTTTGATATATCATCAAGCATTTTATTTTGAGCTCTAGCTACTATACCTTGTGTATCAGCACCTGTTGCTCCGTACGCACCTCTTATTAATTGTTGTTCTAAACTCATAATTTTATTTATTTAAGAAACTGTATATTGTGTACCGTCTGCTAATGTACCCGTGCCAGAAGTATCAAAATTAGGATCATAATCACGATTCCTTCTCATTTGAGAACCTCCTCCACCACCACCACTCATGCCAGCTGTTATACCTGATGCTATGCCGCCAGCAATATCACCAATACCTTGCATGGCTTGACCTTGTGCTATTTGAGCTTCTCTAGAAAAAGCTGCGGTCTCTTGTTGTTTCATCCCCATTAAAGTTTGTATTCTTTGTTTTTGAGCTTCACGAGACATAATCTCACCTTGTATACGTTTGTCCATAGCAGCTTGTTCACCTTGTTGTACTATTAATTGGCCTTGTGCTTGTAATTTTTGATTAGCAGCTTCTTGTTGTCCTATAGACGCGGAAGCCCTTTGAGCTTGTAGTTGACCTTGATTAGCCATAACTTGTGCTAGAGCTGCTATACCACTAGCACCAGCAGCGCCTCTCATGTTTTGCATTATGTTAGCTCGTTGTTGAGCGCCTTGTTGAGCTTCAAACTCTGCTTGCTGTTGATTAACAGTTAAATCTTCATATACATTTTCAGCCATTTGGTTTTGATAATCAGCGTACGGATTACTCATATCTAACTGCTCATATTCTCTTTGACGCGCTCTCATCTCTCTTCTAGCTTGTTCAGCTTGTTTCTCTGCTTTTTTCTTAGCTTTCTTACCACCAATTAATTTTGCTACGCCCGTTGCCGCTTGAATACCACCCATTATTATACCTGCTACTGGAAATACCATAATTTATTTATTTTTATTTATTTATTTTTTTCTTTTAATATAATCACATTTTTTAGTGATTATTTACTACTGCTGTATACATCTGTACTAACCGCAAACAATTCCGCTTCAACAGTAGAGTCATTTACAAATTGAGCTTCCGCATAATAACCTGTTAAACTACTTAAATTTACCTTATTATCTTTACTAAACATTATAAAATCATTACTATTAGGTGGCATTGCGTTAGTTGGGTTTGGATTAAAAAGACATGTTATAGTATTATTAACTTTATCAATAGCTGTTATTTCACCTATTTGAACTATGTCGTTTTGATTAGAGTGTGTATGCGTACCTAAAACAGAAGAGCTCTTTGTATAATAAGCTGTATCTCCAACTTGAACAGATACGTTTAAAGGAAAATTAAATGTTAATATTACGTTTGCCATTACTTAGTTATTTGTATAAAAATTGTTTTTGTTTCACTAGTTGCCGCTCCGTCAGTTACGTTAAAACTAAAGAAGTCTTTACCGATTATACCCGTGTTAGGTGTATAAGTTATAACACCATCTCCAGCTCCAAAGCTACCAGATATAACACCTTTAGTAGGATTAGTTACTATAGAAGGAGTTTTAGAAGAAATATTTTGATCTCGATCGTATAGCATTACATCAATCGCAGCACCAGTATCTTTTATAATGGTTACATGTTGATCGTAAGCATTAGGTGTTGTAGTAAATATATCATCAGGTTCTACCGTGAAAGTAACATCTTGTGATCCAAAAAGACTTACGTCAATAGCTTTAGTTACTTTTGCACTAGTGTCTGTAGTACTGGTATTACACCCGCTAGCATTTACAGTTATTTTATCAGTAAATTTCATTTCATCATTAACAAAACTTAAAGTTGTATAGTCATTTTCTTTTAGCGGTATAGTTACTTTATTTTGTAATGTTACTCTTTTTAAGTTTTCATCTACAGATTTTATACGCACTTCGTTATATGGATAATATCTAAACACTATATCTTCATTATCAAAAGTATCTATAGGTTTTGTAACTGTAATTTCAGTTATAGAATTTACTGATTTTATAAAAGTATTTTCAGCAACACCATAACCAGACAAAGACATACCAGCAGTTAAATTTAAAGTATCAGATAATCTTACCGTAGTATTAGTGCTGTATTTTTTACTTTTAGTATATGAAGGTAACGTAGCTACCATACCTACCTTTAAATCAATCACATTAAACAAACGTACTTTATCGCTATTTACAACTGCTTCAACAACTCTTTTTTCAAGAGCAGTACTATTAGTATATTCAAAGTTTGCGGTTTTTACGTAAATAGCGCCATCAGCATCTCCTTTTGCGCAGGTAATAACATGATCTATTTCTCCAGGTTTTTTAACTCTTGTAGTAACCTGCACACCTTCACTTGTAGTACTATATCTTAAATTACTTCTTCTAACACCAATAGGGTTTACTTGAAAAGTAGTGTTTGCTTGTTTTGTTATAGATACATCGGCCGCTGTAACAGTTTCACCGGATGAAATAGCACTATCAACTTTAGTAAACGTTAAAGTAGGGTTAGCTCTTTGGTGTATAGTGTAAGTTGGATCTGTAGTTGGTATACTAATATTTTTTCTTGATTTATCACCTGCTCTTAAATTTATTTTATATTCATTTACAGCTGTTGAAGCTGGAAAAGGTATAGTAAAAAAGTATCTACCATTACCAGGTATCTCAGCATTAGAAAGTTTAAAAACCAACTTATCTTCTATATCTTTTATTTCTAAATAAAACTTAGCTCCAGGTGATCCAAAAATATAAGATTCTATATTTGCACCAGAAGAAGGTATATTACCTTCAGCAACGCCACCTATTAGAGGTAATGTGCTAATTGGTTTCATAAACAAACCTTGTATAACCTTATTACCTCTTATCGTAGAAGGAGCAATATATTGTTTTCTTATTGGAGCTTTGTTATAAGACTCTGGATCAATACCAGCTATACCAGCATCAGCAGGTAAAATTTCTAATGTAGTACCATCATCTTGAGTAATATAAGAAGTGTATCCTCCACTACTTGTATTTACACTTACAACTTCACTATCTGTTAAAAACGTAGCAAGATAATCTTCTACGGTTTCAAAACCAGCGTCAGCCGCAGCAGCTACTACATCATCACTGTAACCACCGGTGTCATCACTAGCATCACTACCACTATCATCAGTGGCCATATCATAATGTTTCCAATACCAAGGGTAAAATTGCTCTATCATAATTGTTTATTTTAAATTATACTGCATAAGGTGGTACAATTACTTTTGCTGTGCTCCAACCAGATCCTCCTGCAGCACCAGAATTACCAGTGTAACTTTGCACGCCAACATTCCCTCCTCCAGCTTTTGTGTTATTTTCTTCAACTCTTAATACTGTCCAAGTATTACCATAATTATCTTTAATTTTATCACAGATATTAATATTTTTTATACCAACTTCACTTAAAGATTTACCAGCTCCTAACGTTGGGTAGTTTGGTTCACCAAAGTAAATAAAGCCCATATCAAGTCTACCTTGCCCAAAAGCAGTTATTGTTGTTCCTGATTGAATTTCTAAATTTTGTATTGCGGTAATCCACAAAGCATTGTAATGAGGATTAGTTAGATTCATAAAAGTAAAAGGTAAAGTAACTGTTTCAGTTATACTGTCATATTCTAACTCCCACTGAATATCAGCTGCTAAAGGATCTATTTGACCACCGTTTGCGCCACGATTCCACTGGTGTGTGATATTTACTTGTGCGCTACAACTGCCACAATAAGTACCATATCCATTATCTTGAATTGTTAAATTTAAATTTGGATACACTACGTCAAACTCTGGTTGGTAAAGACAAGAATTATTACTAACAGTAGCAGCTGGATTATAATTAGTCGCTTCATACCCATCACAAGGCCAACATGCAGGGTTACCATGCACATCATTTCCATTTACATCAGGATTACTGCCAGGTGTATTATCTATACAACCAGATACAATTTCAGCATATTGACAAGTTCCATCATCAATTGTAGCTAATGGGTTGTAATTAGAAGCCTTAATATCTGTACAGCCAGATACAGCTGGAACTTGTTGTTTAGGTTGTTTAATACCAGTGGTTTCTACACTAATCGCATTACCTATTCCTTGTACAGAAAACTCTTTAGTATCTAAATTTTCTAATTCAGTTGTAACTCCTTGCACGCTAGTAAACCATTTTTCTTCTTTACCTTTAAACTCTAACTCTTCTGTTTCTTGCAAGTTAGTTATCATACTACTAATAAACCAACCATCTTGCGGCTCGTTATTATAATACTCTGCATCAGATATATTTTCAGTTATTCTAGCTTTTGTACCTTCGTAATTTACAGTTAAAAACCCTTTAACAGTTCCAGGTTCTTCATTAAATAATACTGTAATGGTTGAGTTTATATTAGTACCTTTAATACCATTTTCATTGTAAAAACTATTTCTATCTACAGTATCTTCATGGTGTCTCCATAACTGACCAGATTTAAAAGTGTAATAATTATTGTTTAAACTACTACCTGTTTCTTTTACAAAAGATTTAAAGCTAGGCCAACCTTTTGATTTTTCGCTATAGCTAACTGTTATTGATTTATCATCTAATGTTAAATTATATGTAGATTTCTTTTTATCATAACTACCTATTAAGCTTTTAGTAGAAGGTAAATTATCAGCAAACCAATCTTTCATACCAGCTTCAGATATAGGTGTTATACCATCTCTTGATAATCTAATAACAGCACCTCTTTGTTTATCTGTAAAATAAGCTCTAAAACTTTCTGATACAAATGATTCTGGATTTTTAGATATTCCAAATTCACCAACGAAAGGTGTTGTTTGCCCAAGAACATTGCTAGTTGCTGTTACATTGGTGTTTCCATCAGCGTTAAACAAAGCGTCTTTATTTGCTAATATTTTTAAAACTTTATCTTCGCAAAGAGTTATTAAGTCAGTATCTCTTGAGTGTAGTTTTTGTATACTACCATAAGTTGGATTTAAATCTTTAGTTATTTTTTCCGCTTGTATAAATTGGTTTAAGTTATTTATACCGCTTATAGAGTTGTATATACCAGAGTAAATTAAACCACTACCTCTTCTTTCTTCTAAATAAGGTTCTTCTAATGTAGTAGAAGCTTTTGGCCCATTGTCTATTGTTACTTGATTAAAATCATCTCTAACTCTATCAGATTCTACACCATTACCAAATGAATAACAATTAGACCAAGGTAAATCTTTTACACCTTCGTGTATATCTCTTTTTAAAGTATACTGAGCTCCATCTATAGATTCTACTATAGTACTATTTCTACTACCATCTGGGCGAACAAAAGATAAGTGATCTCCAGGTGCTACATGCTCATTTGTAAAGTTTAAATTATTTATAAAATCAGCACCAGTATCATCTTTTAAGGTTACTACATTGTCATTCCAAGAGCTTACTTTTATTGGAGGAGACCAAGTAGGAGTTGGATTTTGAGGATTTCCTAATTGAATAGAACCAGTTGGAGAATAAATAGAGCTATCAGGTCTCCAGCAATGAACAACTGAATTTATAGGTGCAAACTGTTCATTTGTTTTTTTATTAAGTTCTATATGATAAACTTGTCCTACTTCATGGTATATATCTAAGCCAATATCTTCTTTAGGTTCTGTTTCCCAAATAGCTGGGTTTGCGCTAGAGTTTTCTAAATTTTCTCCACGCACAATAGGTTCTACTATTTGTAAAGTTACTCTACCTGGTTGATTTAAAAAATTATCATTAGCACCAAAAGTTGTAGCTGTTTTAAAATTAGCTGGACCATCCCAATCTTGTCTTATACCCGGAGCTATATTTGTTGGATTAGTCAAACCACTAGAAACATAAGTTAAACCAGCATCTGCGCAAGCTTGTGGGTTACCATCAAAACTAGAGTCACCAGTACATGTTCCTTGTAATGATAAAGGTACACCTGGTTGAACAGTATTAAAATAAGTAGCGTTACTAGGATCATTAACAGGTGAATAACTAGAATCAACAGTACCTCCAGGTCTTCCAATACCAACGCTAGGATCATCTAACCTTTGCACAGCGATATGAAATCTGTTTCTCATAGAGTGATTAACATTATGATTTTGTGTCATCATTTTAGCGCCACTTGGAAAACCGGCATAATTAAACAATTGTTCACCGTATAACATGTTATTGTTTTGCCCAGCGTTTGGTTGCCAAGTTGCTTGTGTTACATATATATGTTGATCTGGATCTTCTCTAAATCTAAATAGTGTACCTTGTGCAGTTAAAGAATTTATAAAAGCAACTTCATTAGTATATCTATTCCACTCAAATATACTACGTCTCCAAGGACTTTTTGATTGATTATCACCAATATTAGTGTAAGAAAGATGTATATCTCTACCACCGTTCCATATACCTCTACCATAGCTTCTTCTAACATTTACCCACCCACAGCAACCACCGTTTGTCCCGCCACCAGAAGGCCTAAACCCTATAGATTGATCTATAAACCAACCTGATTTATTACTCCAATATTGAATACCTGTGTTAATACCTTCATCTTGTATTTGGGATACTGGAACTCCTTGGCCTAAAGATTGCGCGGTAACTGGAGTTTGGTCCCAACCATATTGAGTAGCCCAAGTGGTTATACCTTCACTTTGCCAAGTTGCCGGATCAATAACACCATTAGCATCTCTAATACCATACTGGTCGCCAACATGCGTAGTTCTAGGTTGAGTGCTATCGTTAACATAACCTATTTGCCTAGAATCTTTAACAGCATATTCTTGCGCGTCTAAAGAAGGTTGTATAATTCTATCAACTAACAATTGATCTCTAAATACTTTAACAAAAAACCTACCTTCAAACTCTGGTTTGTTTTCTATAATATTTTGTTTTATTTCTAACGCAAGTCCAGCACTAATGTTAGCGTCTGTCATAGCGGCTGGATTAGTATCTGCACATGTAATAGACATATCATCTCCAAAGACACCTTCGTCTATATCTATTCTGTAATAATCCGGAAAACTAGAGCCTACACCTTGCTCTAAAGATATTGATGTTATTTTATACCAATTACTAACTTGCCCAGGAGTTCTCATCCTCATATATAAATTACCTCTACCAGCTTCTAGTATAGATCTATGCCAACCTATACCATTAGTGCTTCCTTGAAAATTCGCTGGTGGTTCTTGACCAAAAAGAATACCAGCTACATACATAAAGCTAGCGTTAGGCAAAGGAAATCCTGTAGTAGTAGTACCAGAGTTAGTTCTAAATGCAGTACTTGGGAAATTAGTACCTCCATTACTTACATCTCCATCTTGTATTCTACCAAAACTTTGTTCTGTTGTTTTTATAAATAAAGGGGCTTCATTTACTATTGAAAGTATTTTATATCTAGCTGCTTCGTCTACAGAGTTGTTAGTATTTGCTTCTTTTTTCAATATTAAAAAAGTATCTTCATCTACTTTGTTTCTTTCTGAAGAAGGAAAAGATAACCACACGTTCTCATCTTCGGCATCGTACCAACGATCCATAGCTAGATTATAATATTCGTTGGAAGTTTCTTTTAAGAAAAATTTAAAAGAATCAGCCCAAGCAGGAGCTTCGTGTTTTACTTGAGCTTTTAATTTATTTTGTTGTTTAGCAAAAGCTTTTTCTAAATATAAAGAAGCTGTGTTACCACTTTCAGATAACTTAGTACTATTAGAAAAAACAGGTGTTTCTCTTCCGTATTTATCTCTGTAAACAATACCTAATTGATAGGTTCTTAGTGATTTTATTGACTTAGATGGATCATATCTATAGGCATTGACTTCATCTCTTTGCTCTGGAGAGTAATGAAAACCTATATCATATTCTCTACCTACATTTCTAGATATAGAAGTTAATTCTAAACTTATATTAATATTAGAATTATCTTCAGCTACCATATTGTAATTTTGCAAGTAGTTTCCGTATACTAATCTATTGCCAGTAATTTCTTGGCTTAAAGCTTTTCTAGGTACATTATCATAAGGCCTTAATAACTGGTTAGAAGGTAAAACCGCGTGTATTAACTCTGAAGTTATTTTAACATAACCTCTAAGGCCACTATACTCTCCAGTGTTACTATCAATTGCTTGAACATTATCAGCTATAGCATGCCACTCAAAATCATCTCTAGTAATAGTTCTAACAGTATATATATTTGGTGAGTTAGATTCTTTGTATAATATATCTACAGATATAACATCTTTAGGTAATAATTTGTCATCTATAAAATCTTTAACAACTAACTTTCTTAAGTTGTTAACCATACCTAAGTTATAACCTTTTTTAGATAAGTACTCAAACTTTTCAGGTAAAAAAGCTATTTCAGAAAACGGTGCAAAAGCTGAATATTCACCGTCTTCATATTTATATCTATAGCTAAATCTTGGAAACTTAAACTCAAATAAAGGAGATGGTTGCTCTAATTCTACTTCAAAAAGATAATCAGTACCAGTTATAGTAGATGAAAAAGATAGTATTTCTACTTGATATAAACCTTGTAATCTTACTATACCCCCAGAAACTTTAACTCTAATAATTTCTTGAATAGCACTTCCACTACTTACAACTTTTATATTTAGTATATCATTAGTTTCGTATATTGGTACGTTAGGAGCAAAACCTGTATTACTTCCACTTAAAGATATTTGATTTATTCTAGAGTCTGGTCCACCAAAGTTTATCCAAACTACTTCACCAACACCTCTCATTTGCCCATTACCAGTTGGATCCCAAAAAGGATTAAACGGTCCAGGTGCTGCTGCAGCTGGTTCAGTTTGAGCTGGGAAAGCAAGGTTTGGAGCTGAACCTGGTGAGATAAAACCAATTGGTTTTCGTCCAGTAGGTTGGCTATAATCTAATATACCAAATAAGTTACCGTCTCTAGGAGAGTTCCTCATTTCTAAATTTAATGATTTTTCTGGGGAACGTTTTACCACTGTTACATATTTTTCTTCTAGTGGCACGGGGGCTGTAGGTGTAAATAAATTACCCCTTGCTATTGTCATAGCTGTCGGATCGTTAACAGTTAAATCTTTAACTAATAACATTGATTGTGTGTTGTAATCTGTTGCTCTTCTTAAATCAAAAGTTGGAAAATAAATATAAGGATTTATATTTCTTTCATATATAGAAGTTTTTATATTTATTTTTTTTGGTTCAGAATTATTGTCTGTCCAAAATAAAAAATCATCTATAATGTTTATACCAGTTATAACACTACTGCCATCTGGTCTTTCGTTCAAAAAGTTTAACGCTCTATTTACGTTTTTAAACTTAAGACTTATAATACTATTTATATTACTTAAAGTGTTTCCAGCAATAGGTGGGTTTGATAATACAACTTGATACTGATCAAGAAATACATCGACTACAGTTGTACCTTCTGGAAACTGAGAAACTCCACCAGGACCTAACATTTCTATTTCCATACCTGGGTAAATAGTATAATCTGCATCACCTGACCAAGAAGCAGAGTCTACACTTATAATATCACCATCTTGATAAGCACCTGCGCCAGGATTTGGATTATGATTTTTAAACTCTACTTGAGTTTCAAATATGTCTACAACAATTGGCCTTGCTACTTCAGTTGTTTTATCATACTCCATTATTAAATCACAGAGTATATAATCATCAGGTGATTGTCTTGTTTTAGTTCCAGCTTCAGATACTAACCAATATAACTTATCATTTTTCTCGTCTACAACTTCACCAACACATTTAGTATTTTCTGTTACTGGTATATCAGATAATTTAATATTACCTCTAGTAGTTTGAACAGCGCCAACGTTAGACTCTTCAGATGTAGACACTTCAACGTTTAGTGCGTCTCTATATTCTCCATTAGGTACTAATCTCTCATCAAGGTCTTTGTTCATTCGACCTTTGAGAAAGTTGTGTT
>CEUO01029415.1_pt1 | contig 13885 bp, 9 predicted proteins | sample 531391 | NCBI WGS metagenome assembly CEUO01 (sample SAMEA2622799, study PRJEB7988) | marine metagenome | isolation source: saline water (ENVO:00002010), including
GTCCTTGAGGAACTTGATGGCCGCAGCCAGTTCGGCAGCAGTTGCCTCACCGGATTGAATACGAGCAAGAAGCTCCTCGGCCAGGGACTTGTGAATGTTGGTCAGCAGGTCGTTGAGTTGATTATCCATCAGGCCCACTCCTTGAATATCCATGAGATGATTGTGGCAGCGACAGACCCCACCACAGCTGCTCCGCCCAACAGGGCTGCACGGCCCTGCTCTAGTACCCGGACACGCTTGTCGATGCGGTCCATCTCCTCAGCGTGGGAGCGTTGCATGTGGATCAAGGACTCCACCTTGCCCTCCAATCGGCCAAGGGCCAGGAGGATGTCTCTTGAGTCGTCCATAGGTCACCTTATGCGAAGTAGAAGCCAGTGATGATCATGCTTACTTGGGTGCTGGCAGGGATCTGTGTATCGCTCATGCCCCCAAGATTCTCAGAAGTCGTTGTGGGATTCTTGTACAAAGAAATCTTTGATTCCCCACCGTTTACGCTGGCACTGAGAGAGGGATCACAGTCGATCTTATCGTTCGGCCGAATCGAAACCGCCGACAACGCAGCTGCCGCCGACGCCACAGGCAGGCCCTCAACAGACAGTGTTCCTGTATTCGTTGCACGATTGAATGCCAGGTTGCAGGTGAAGTAGACTACGTTTCCAATTCGAGTGAACTGTCCCGTAGTTGAACCCGCGACCGTAATGGCCGTGGTCCCAATCTTGACCACTGGGGTCCAGGTGCCCTCATCGTAGACCGTGAGGTTGTCTTCGCCGACGTTGATTCCAGTGAAGACCGGGGTTTGACCCTTGTTGGTCTGCACCACAGTAGTTGATAGCTTGGTGACCATTATTGGACTCTTGTTATGAGGAGTTATTAAGCGATTTCGATAGCGGTGAGGGTCGCAAAACCGGCTTTGGGGTAGCACCGAACCTTGTTGTTGGCTTGTCTGTTGCTCACAGCAAGATCATATCGGTGCATGTTCGTAGTTCCGGCGACTCGTTGAACAAACATAGTGGGCCGTTGGTAGAACAAGGTCTGATGGGCTACGGATGTTGACACTCGGTGGTGGTGATGCTCGACTATTTGAGTAGCATCAGAACCAAAGTCATTGCCATTCGACTTTTCGTGAATATGACCTAATGAAGTAGCATCGGTATGCGTGACATCAGGGTCCTCACCACCGCTTTGGTAAGAACCATCCTGGAACGTCACTGACTGGCCCACAGTCTCATGATGAGCACGAACGTAGTGTCGATATAACGAGCCGGTCAGTCCATCGTAGCCCGAAGCGGGGGCCACTCCAGCCGCAGCTTGGGTGGTTGTTCCATCAGTTCTGAAGTAGATTTTAGCATCAGTTTGGACGCCTCCTGTGCCACTTGTAACCTCGCTGTGTAGGAGAGGCACCGCAATCAGAAGGATGTGTGAATCGGCCGATGCAGGCTGAATGTTGACCGAAAGACCGTACAGTCGATAGTCATCAATTGCGGTAATCTCGTGGTAATCCTGCTCACTGACATTTGCCGACTCATCGTAAGTGGCAGTGACGATCTGGCGGATTGTCATTGAGCCGGTGATAAGCCCAGTGACATTGACGGTCCCCGATAACGTGGTGGTGCCCGAGACGTCTAAGGAACCGCCGATAGTCGTATTACCTGTGACCGTGCAGTTTCCGCCGATGCTGGCGTCATCGCTGACCGTGAGATCGTCGCCCACTGTGACATCGCCGCTCGCATCAAAGTCGCCTGAGATGTCAGTGTTTCCGTTGTATTTGATGGACGCAACACTGTCGTCGCCGTCACGGATATCAAAGGCTTTGTTGCCTTCCACGCCACCTTCGGCACCCTGAATGAAGACCCGGCCTTGGTTTACTCCCCCGCTATCTTCGGAGACCTGAGCCAGGACGCCAAAATTATTTTCGTCGGCGCTTGCCTGGTTCTTGACCTCAATGCGATCAGAGGCGATCTCGGTGTTGGCGTCCTGTGAGTCGCCCCCAACCTGGATCTTCCCGTCGGCATTGACCGAGAACAGCTCGTTGTCTGAAGAGTCCACAGCCTGGATAAGGTCTTCCGACTGGCCGATGTTCCCCTTGACCGTAAGGCCCACGCTTGAGGTGGTCTCAGGGATGATGGGCTGCTTGATGTAATTTCGAGCCACCCCGAAGTTCTGAATAGTCACGGTGTCGCTATCTTCCAGATCCTCGCTGCCCATCTTCAGTGTGAAGGTGTAGACACCGCCTACTTCTTCGACCGTGAAATCGGTGTCAGGTCTTTGGATAAACCCCTCGTAAGACACCATGTAAAGGTCGTTGTTGTCTCCACTGGGGGTGGGGTCGGTAAGCACGAGCGTGCAGTCCCCGGTATCCCCGGTGAAATCTCCGCCAACTTTGTGCCAAGTTTGTGGAAGACTGACACCACCACCGTAGAGAGCCCTGCCATCTACATAGTATTTGGTGACCGCATCCTTATCGGCTACTTCTGATCCCAGATCCTTGATCCGCTTGTTTCCTGCGGTGTAGTGCCCGTCATAGTCAATGGGAAGACTAGACGCACCAGTCTCATTGGCTTCCTGAGCCAGATAGAGCAGCTGCAAACAGGCTTTGTCGAGATCCGCTTCGGCCAGGACAGATCCGTCTTGGAAATCAACGAGCATGATTTTGCTGTCAGCTTCGCGGCCAGGGGTCAGACGGTATACCCGGATCATTTGACCTGCGGAGGCCGCAGAGTCTAACACCACATTTTCTCCCACGATGGAGAAGGCGGAGCTCACTACACCGTCGATCTTTACCTTGACATGAGAGGCGTCGATGTACGGGAAATTGATTTGAAAGGTAGTGTTACCTGGGGCGCTACCTGTCGCCGTGTAGTTCGTGTAGGTGATGGCCATGATTTACCTCGGCTCAATAATCCAGTAGAGGCTGGATATCGCGGCCAGTCCTCCGATAGTGCTTAAGTTGGGTGTTGCGGTCATAGAGCCCCTTGACTTCAGGGAACTCACGAAGGGCCTCATCTTTGGCGAGAGCCCGATACTTCCGAATGACTTTCTGGAGCTCGTTGATCCGGGGACTTTCGACCCCTTGCATGTCCTCGATCGGAAGATTCTGGTAGCGAGGGGAGCGGATCAGATCCTTCATGGCCTGGCGGAACGTGCGGCCTCCAATGCGGACGCGGCCGTGGAGTTCCAACCATCGGTCATAGAAAGACTGCCCCTTCGAGTTTCTGTATTGAGTCGTGTCGATCGCGTTGACCACCCGGCTCGGGGGACCAAAGGCGTTCTGGTGCCCGAGCATGTCCAGCTCGTTCATCACCACATCGTCCTTGACCTTGCTGTAGTGGATCGGAGCAGGCCACAGGACATCAGGACGCTCGACCTCCTCGCCGAAGATGTTTCGACGAGGCTCTACCTTCGAGGTGATGCCAAGGGCTTCAAGGTCGGATTCGCCCGTGAGGCCGTACTTGGCCCGCATGGCGTCCAGGACTCCACGGATCTCCTGCTGGTAATCATCAGCCCCAATGGTCTGACCAGCCATGGAGGAGAACGGCATCATCGAGGAGATCGTCTGCTCCAAGTAGGACGAATCGTAGCGATCAGGGTTCGAGAGCACGTTGGCCGCTCGGGCCATGCCCGTCAGGTAGCTCTTGTTGGTCACGTTGCGAGCCGCAGCGTTGATCACAGCACCGACGAGAGCCTGAAGACTCTCCTGCTCCTCGGGGGGAGCGGCAGCCATGACCTCACTGACGTCAGCGATGGTGCCGAAGAAGGAGGCAAAGGGATCGAAGCGGCGGTAGCTGAACCACTCATCGCCGACCCGGATGCTGTAGGGCTGCCAGCCTGTGGCTTCCTTGAGCTTCCGTTCGGCCGGGTTGGTCGGCCCACCGCCGGTAATGATGCCGGAGTGAACAGCCATGACGCCACCGAAGGTGAGCATGGCTCCCGTGGACAAACGGCCTACGAGGTCTTCCTTGGCGGGGCCCTCCTTGGCCAGGATGTCAGCAGTCTCGCCGTTGATCTTCTTCCAATGCTTGACGCTGCCCTTGTAGCCCATCTTGCCCAAGTCGGCCCAAGCACCCACGGTGCGGTCGAGGTAGAAGGCAAGGAGGTTGGTAGGCGTTCTGATGAACGGCGTCACCAGACGGAGCAGCGGCAGGTCGTTGACGAGCTGATTGTACTTACCGGCCGCTCGGACCAGTCGGGCTCGATCAGGATCGTTTAGGTCACGAGTGTAGGTGATGTCTCGGCCGTACTGGATGGCATTCTTCGCCAATTCGCCTCGGGTGTTGACCCCGGAGTCCTCATCGACAAAGGCTTTCCAGTTCTTATCCATCAGCTGCTTGACACGGGCCCTGACCGCAGCGTTCCGCTCACCAATGTCGGAGATCCCACGAGCAGCCACCTCATCAGCAGCCTGACGCTCGGCGTTCAGACGCACCGTCTTGTAGGAGTAGTGCTGACCGTCCACAATCATCCTATTCATGCCCTCTTCGACATGACGAGCCAGGGCCATTCCGGTCTTATTGGCCTTGGCTCCCTCAGCGAACAGGCCCTCACGAACCGTGGCCCTGTAGTTCAGGTGCTTGAAGAAGGCATCTTCAGCCATCAGGAAGCGGCTGGGCAGGTTCAGAGCTTTGCCGATCCAGTTGACCGCTGAGTTGCCCACGGTGTTGTTGACCCACCGAGGCGTGTTGCCGGAGGCAATAGCCCGGTCATAGCCAGTCTTGGTGTCAATGACGCCGATCTGGTCAAGGTCGTCGCCCCAGTTCTTGAAGGACGACGCAGCGGCCGAGAAGGCGTCCTGCATCTGACTGGCCAAATGGACGTAGAACTTCAGATCATCCGCAGCCTTGCCGAACTGGAGCGTGGCTGCATGGCCCACGAACCGCTCAAACGGGAGGAACAGGGTGTTGATCGTGTTCGAGGTCATGTTGACCATGTGGGTCAAGGGGCCCGACAGGATCGAGTTGAGCCAATACTCAACGAACATTTCGGAGTAGCGGGCTCGGTCCTGGAGGTACTTGGTGGCTGCACCCTCTCCCTGTGTTTTCCGTACTGCGGTGTATCGGGCAGCCATCTTCTGAACCTGATCCCGGCCCTTGGCCATATCACCGCCACCGAGCTCTGCCAGAGTTTCGTTGACGAACCGGGGATCGGCATCGTCAAGGACTTCCATAGGGATCAACTCCCTGTCAGGAAGCATATCGGTGCCTTGGATTCTTTGGGCTCCAAGGGCCTGAGCAATCTTCTCTTGGTTTCGTTTGACGAGGACGCCGACGGCTTCGGCCCGCTGCTGTACCAGAAGGAACCGGACTTGATCTTCAGCTGTTCCGGTGAGGGCCTTCTCAGCCAGCTTATCTGCTTTGTGGACGTACTGTTGATGGTAGTTCCGAAGGACGTTCTGCTTTGCAATCACCTCTTCCAGCTGGCCGGTGCTGTCCAGTTCATCGAGTTGACGGCGAGACAGTCCACGAGCACCCATGGCCCTGAACTCTTCATTGACAGCCTGGGCGTCGTCACGAACCTCGTCATGGGGCTTCCGACGAACCTTGGCGAGCTCTTCCTGAAACTCCGGTGAGCCGGTGCGGACTTGAGCGTCCAGCATTCGATCGACTTCCTCGACCTCAGACAGACGGTTGAGGTTGTAGGGATGTCCCGCTTCTTTGCGGCGGCGAACTCCCTGCCTATCGACATAGGGGGTTCCTGCCGGAGACCTGGCTCCTGCGGGGATACCAGATTGCTCGTTCTGAAGCCTCTTGAGGTGACGGATCTGGCCGGGCTTGGCCTTTGTGGGCCAATCGGAACCATGCTCCTGTTCGAGCCTAGCCTCGTAATCAGCGACTTTATTCGTTGCCTCAGTGGATTGAACTGGTGAAGCCTCTTCAGCCTCACGGACCGGGGCCTCTTCAGCCTCACGAACTGGAGCCTCTTCAAGATCACGGACTGGGGCCTCTTCAACCGCTTCCGTAGCTTCAGCCTTCCGAGCCTGTTCCTTCTGCCACGCCGTATCCAATGCTTGGTCAGGGTTCTTTCCAGCAGCTCGGTCCTTACGGGCCTTTCGCATGGCTCGAAGGCCGATGATGAACGGCTCACTCAAGGCACCCAGAATCCCACCTTCCATCAGGTTCTTGAGCCGACCCTCAATCTCGGTGTCATCCTCATCGGCAGCCAAGAACTCGGTGACCGGGTTGGCCAACGCCGGATACATCTCGATCAGGTTGGAGAGCCTCTGCTCCTGGGCGTCAAAGACCGCGAAGTCCGCAACGGCACCAGCCGTCATCGACTTGGCAAAGCCTGAGCCGTACTGAATAGCCTTGGCAGTCTTGACCTTGCCCGCAGCCTTCGCGGCCTGAGCAGCCTTGCCGATCTTACCGGCCTTGAGGCCCACACCAGTCAGCCCGGCAACCTTGCCAAGATGACCCACGCCCCACATGCCTGGAGCGAAACCTGCCGCAAACTGAGTGATGCCTTGTACCAAACCACCCACAAGGGTCTTGGAATGGCCCAAACCAAAGTTATCCGGTGCATCGGGTAACCAATCCATCAGGGCCCAATCAGCCAGATCGTATACACCCTCAGCAGCACCCGCGATACCGCGTCCTATAGCAAAGACAGAGGCATCTGCCACGGTGCCCCAGAAGCCAAGATCCTCATCGGTAGCCGCAAGGCTCCCGTCAGGGTTCTGGTAGCCGGATAGATCAAACTTCATGTGGTGTTACTCGCTTTGAAGTGCCTTGATAAGATCAGCGGGGATAGCCGGAAGGGTGTTAAGGCCAATTCCCTTAAGAGTAAGGGCCACAAAGCTTGAAGGCCCCTCGTCAAACGACACGGCGTTGTTCTCGCCCACCATGTCCCGATAGCCCAAGTAGCCCTCGACGATGCCGTTGCCAGGTAAACGCTCCTGAAGCTGCTCAGGAGTCAACCCGTCCTCGACGGCACTGAGGGCTTCGAGATCAGAGATCACCGTGTCCGGGTTGACCATGAGGGTCTTGTAGGGGCTTTTGAAGTCTGGGTTTACAGACAAGGGAACGCCCATGTCGTCAACACCCGTTCGCATGTTTTCCGGTGAGTACCCCAGAAGCCGACGAGCCTGAATGTATTGATCTGAGTGGCGATTCTCCACGAGAGTAATGAACATTCTCGTCTGAGCTTCCTCATCTGTAGGACGCCCCGTAGCTGTCAGGATATCTAAGGCATCACCCTGAATAGCCTCTATAAAGGCCATAGAGTCCTGTCGGGATTCCTGATTGTATTCATTGATCTGAGCGTCTCGATTAGGTGTCTGAGGCGTTTGATGCAGCTGTCGAACATCGTCGATGTTGTCGATCATGGCACGCCTAATCCAAGTGCCTTCCTGCAACCCGATCTCTGGAAGTTCCTGGCCTTCCCTTAATTCCATGGCCGTTTGACCGACTCCAATGGCACTGGCAGCCGACTCGCGAGTCATGTCCTCCATGACCCGAAGGACGTCGGGCGTGAAGACCTCGGGGTAGATAGCACCGTACTGACGAGCCTTCTCAAGATCGAAGGACTCGCCACGGCCCAGGGTGACCTCTCGCCACGCTCCGTTGATCGCCGCCGCTGCTTCGTTGAATGCCTCATTCATTTCTTCCTGAGTTGCCCCTCGCTTGATCAGTGCTTCAACGGCTCGATTGCCCATCATCTGAGGGCTGTTGGCTCTCATGGTGCCAAGGGTCGAAACGTCAATCGCATCGGTATTCATGCTTGTCGCACTTGCAGCCAACAGGTCAGCCTGTCCTTGTGCACCATTAATCTGAGCAGCTGCCGAATCGTTAGCCAAAGACTTGGCAAGCATATCGACCTGTCGCTGGCTGTTGACGTACTGACGAATCTGCATTCGCATCCTTGGAGGCATATCCTCGTTGCTGAGGATTATTTCCACTTGATCGGGGTCATGGATGTTGGCATCAACCTGGTCGTACAAAGCCTTCTCATCAGCAGGTGAAATACGTTCCTGATCGCTCTCATAGTCTTGAATAGCATCGCGGTACATTTCAGCCTGATACCTGTTCAGTGCTCTAGAGCTCACACTGTCACCGAGGCTATCAACGACCATTGTCCACATGGCATCAGGGTCAATGGGGCCTTCTGATTCCACCATCAAGCGGTTTACCTCGTCACGAATGACCCGAACGTCATCTTGGATCTCACTCTCGGTATTCTTGCCAAGGTTCTTCTCGGCGATGTTGAGCGAGTTTTCCAGTTCATCCAGGCTGTCGAGGTGATCCTTGGAGAGAGCCAGGGGGCCCGTCTTCTGAAGTTTGATCTGGTCGACCAAGTTCTGGAGCCTATCAATCTCATCCGCATCCTCGGCGGTGAGGCTTTGATTACGGACTGCTTCCACAATGCCCTTCATGATGTGATCACGACCCGCGTCGCCTTCGAGCTCATAGAAGGTGTTGGACTTCTCGGTGACCAGTTCGTTGAGTTCCACGAAGTTGCTCCCACCCTCAGCGTACTGACGGGCGAAATGGTACGAGGCGTCGTAGAGATCATCCCGGTTCTTCGCCACCATCCGTGACGCCTTCTGGGAGTTGACCTGAGCCAGCCAGTTGGCCGACATGGAGTTGTAGAGCTCGGAAGCCTTACGCTGGGCAAAGCCCCCTTGGATGTTTAGGCCCTCAAACGTGTCCCGAGCGAATGCCTGAGCATTCTCCTCGCTCATGGGGTTCGAGAAGCGGGAGATATTCGACGTCAGGGTCGGGGCAAACTCATCCCGCATCACCCGCTCGGCCAGGTACTCCATGGCAACCATGCGGCGATAGGGATTGGACCCAAAGGTCAATAGGCCGCTCTGCTCTGCTTCCTTGGCCTGCCGCTTCAGTTCCGCACGGACCTGATCCGTATTGAGCTGTGTGATCCTGATCTCTTCCTCGGCCTGGATCTTGTCCTTCTCACGGTCCCACATGGTCTGACCAAAGCCGAACAGGGCGTTGGAGAGCCGGGCAAAGGCTGCCTGCTCAGTGGCCGTATCGACCGCTAGGGCCACGGGAGCGGGCCGTGCAGGCATCTGGGGCGGCGTGGGGGCACGGAGATTAGGGGCGTAATAGCCATCCCCGCGACTGGTACCCGCCTGGGGCCGAGGGAGTCGAGTGAAATCTTTAGCCACGGATTAGTCCTTTAATCTACCCAACTGGGCTTTGGTGAATGCCAGCCCCACATCTGCGTCTGGCCCCCATAACTCTGAATCCCCGGCATTTGGGGAGCCGGGGGCGTAGGCATAGTCCGAGGTGTCGCTGGGGTGTTCTGGAAGTAGAACTGGGCCGCGTTCAGCATGGTGCTCGCCCCACTCATCAGAGCACTGAATGAACTAGGCCGTGTGGTGACGCCAATGGGAGCCGGGAGGGCCGGAAGCGGTAGGGGCGTGGGGTTCGCAGAGTCGATACGGGCTTGGGTCTGAGCCTCGACGTCCTCACCAGCCGCGATGGCTTCATCAAACTTCCACTGACGCTCTCGAACGATGTTGTTCGTAGCCTCCAGCTCATTGAAGGCAATCGCATCCAACAGGTAGTCCACTGAGGCTCCGGCCACCTCTCGATCAGCGGCGTTGCCGATGAAGGCTGATTGAAGAGACCGGGAATCTCTGGCGATCTTGTTGATCTCCATGATCGAGACCACACGATCCTGCTCGACCCGTTCCTGGATCATGTCGTAATTGCGGAGAGCCGCATCAGTAGCCCGACGAGCATTCTCAATGTACGTTTCATCCTGGTGCTCACGCTGCTTGGCGTGATATTCGCTCTCAGTCAGATACCGCTGCTGCTCGTAATCGTAGGCACGACGCTGGTTCATTGACTGAGCACGAGCCTGGGCTCTAGCAGCTTGGCTGCCTTGAACCATCTGCATTCCGCCCATCGCTAATCCGGCGATGCCAATAGTGACAGGGTCGCACATAGTCAGTTAATCCTTACGAACTCATAGAAGGGTAATCGGCCAACCCCGAACTCGGGGTGTAGATTTATGAACGAAAATCCAAGCCACCTGAGCCACTTGATGTGGACAGTGTTCCTGGCATCCACGTAGTTGAACAACAGATCGAACTCGTCGTGGAGCTCTTGCAGACAATCCCGTGACCGCCTGAGCACAGGCAGCCAAGCCTTGGAAATCACATCAGAGCCCAGCATCCAGACCAGTCCTACGTTGTCGAGGACTGGAGCAGCACCGAACATCAGGATTGGCTCGCCTTTGTAGTGGGCACTCTGGCAGAGCGTGGAATTAGCCAAACCAGCCTCAAGGGCCTCATGGGGCGTAGAGCCACCATTCGCCGTAATCTCATCGACATCCGCTTGCCGTAACCGGCTCCCCAGATACTCAACGTCCTCTGGGACCGAGGGGCATACGAATAAGTCAGGAGTACCTTTGGGCTCGGGCATTCAGAGAGAGCTCAAACTCTGCCGACATGAGACTGCACGGCAGTGGGGTATCGTTCCGGCACTCAATCTTGACCTGATCGGCCTTTGAGTACACCGGGACTCGGAAGGTGCCGGTCTCCAGGGGCACACTGCCCAAGGTGTTGCTACCGGCACCAAGGATTCTACCAGTGAATGGATGCGTACTGGCGTCTCGGTAGTCCGGGGTCACGACGACTTTGAAGAACCCAGAGTCCGAATAGCTCAAGGTCATATATCGGACCTGCACCCGGCCTTCAGCTCTCGCCACATCCCCACCGCCTTGGGTGGGCTCACGCATGACGACATCACTGAACTCATAGACCATCTCGTACTGCTCGCCCAGCCAGTACGTAGTGGAGGAAAGATCCTCAGCCACCACGATCTGGTTGCTGTCGTTGGTCTGAGTAGCCACCGGAATACGCTTGCCAGCCTTGGTGATGACCTCGATCGTTGAATTGGTGTATGCCTTGTACGGCATCGTGATCGTGGTGTTTCCCGTGCTTGCGTTGAACGAGGGGGTGGCTACCGTATGGTCAACCCTTCGATCCAACATGGTCCGATAGGTCGAGTCGGTGTCCACCAGACCCGACTCCATACGCATCTTGTCGAGGAAGATCCCATCGGCCCTCTTGACCACTATATACAGGGTGGTGTCGATGAACTCGATCCCAAGGATCGTATCGTTCGAGGAGAACTTGAAGCGGCACCAAGAGGATTGGAGCCTCTCCCGTCCTTTATCAAAGAACTTGTAGACGTACAGGCTCGACCGATCCCCATCAGCCAGGACGAACAAGACGTCCTCGTGGCTAGATCCCGCCATGTCTCGAATAGTGCCACTGATGTACTGAGGAACCTGATTCGCTATGTCCTCTGCATCGAAGAGAGTCTCAGCTGTGTCAGCGGAAATGTAGTATTGCCTCAGTCCACTGTATGAGCCCCGATTGAACCCGAAGTAGATTGAAGACCCCAGGGTCACAGGGCGAGCATCCGCGAGGGACTCGTAGTTCGTAGTCTTGGTGATCGCCACCGTCTTGGGGCTCAAAGGCGATGAGCCTTGGAGGACAAACTGAGTCTGATCGCTGAACAAGACCAGTTGCCGAGCGAAGGGGATAGCCGACTGAAGAATGGAGACGGTGGTGTGCGTGGAGGCCACATCAATGGGGTCCGTATCCAGCAGATCGGTGACCGTGGTTCTCCAGAAGTTGAAGAACTCAGCCGTCTCCGACATCACTACATTCTCATCGGCCAGGAAGCCCAGACGGTTCTTGAAGAAGAAGATGTCATTGATCGTGGTGCCAATGAAGGTGGGGTCGGCGTTGCTTACTTCATCCCCACAGTTTCGTTCTCCCCATGTGGGAAACAGAGCATGGGAGCCATCGCAGGGGCCGAACCTGAAGGTGTCAGCATTTTCTCGGACCAGCACATGAGGCATGGTTGCGGCACTGAACTTGTATTTGATGTTCTTCTGGCGGAACTCCTGCCAGTAACCAGTGCCAAATACGCCATCATCCGCGACAAACTGGACGTAGTAGTCATCCCGAGTATCGGTTGCATCCCCGACAATCTTGACCTCAAAGCCGTGAGGGGCCGTGGTCGGAAGGTCTGTAAGGTGCTGGGTTTCATCTTTGATGATGACAAGGGCGGTGTCTCCCAAGCCGTCGAAGCCGTCAATCGTGAAATCGGTGGTGCTATCGCTCTTAATCCAGATGACGCTGCCAGACCGAGACACGGTGCAGTTGGTCACACTGCCGTCGATCTGATCAGCGATGTAGTCCGTAGCGATCAATGCACGATCAGCCGTCACATCTCCGTCAGCACTTGTGTGGGTTTGTGTCGTGGTGTCACTACCGTGAACGACCGTGTATTCGTACTTGGTTGAGTAGTCGCCCTGCTTGACGAACACCAAAGCCTCCGGGTTCCGGTTGGTCCCCAAAGCCGCGTCCATCTCCACCGGCTTGGTTCGATTCACCAAGAAGGTGTAGTCAGCGATGGTAATGGCTCGAAGGTTTGTATCAGCTTTGGTGGCTGAGTTTGGCATGTTCAAGTAGGCCAGGTCAGTTGCATCGACCGCGTTACCATCGTAATCCTTAACAGTCTTGGCCGTGCCGTCGATGTCGTGGACTGTTAGGGTTGCTCCGCTGTTGGTGGACTTGATAGTCACCACATACCGCTCGGTAGAATCCCGATTGATCGTGTGAATGAAGTAGTCATTCGCGTTCCCACTGGCGGTGGAGTCGATGTTAGCCACATGCTCCGTGGGCATTCGCTTGGTAAGGCCCTCCAGGACGCTGGGGATCGCATTGTCTTGAACGTCACATTGGTTCTCGAACCGAACGGTATCCGGCTGCTGAGACACGCCCCCAATAAGGTTGGAGATTCCCTTGCTGACAAGTGCCATTAGGAGACCCTGTTCCTCACGTTGCCCCGGTCGATGACCCGGTAGACGTCGTAGTGGTCGAAGATGGTGTAGTCACCGCCGTCACTCTCAGCTTCACGGAGCGTGATGAGAGCCTGGTATTCGTCCTTCTCGTTGAAGTCGTGATGCTTGCCGGAGCCCACCACACGGTCTTGGAACCTGCGGGCTGATCGGATCATGATGTAGTGCCGGGCTGCCTGGGGCAGATCGGTCCACTCAAGCAGATAGATAATCGTGCATTTGAGGGCGTCCTCGATCGTGAAGGTCCGATCGGTCTTGTTGTAAATCTTCTGACCCCGCTGCACGTAGAGCTTGGTGCCAGCGTTCTTGGGCTCCACATCTATACGAGCCACGTTCTCGGAAAGAACGATCTCGTTGTCTGTGGTCGGGTTCAGCTCCACCTCGTATTCCCGATTGAAGTTCCAACCGGCGGTCTGGATCTCGCGGGACACCTCATCCAGAATCTTCTGGGCCATGATGACATCAGAGGTCTGACTGGAGGCATCGAGAGTGTTTACCGGAGCCTCTCCGATAGCAGACATCATCGTGTTGATGGCTTCCAGTTTGGTGGTGTTTGAGAGAGGCATAGGTATTCCTTAAGTGAAAGGAGGTGACCCCCCGAAGGGGGCCACCCCCGATTGGCCGGGACAATGGCCTAGTATCAGACAGTCAGTTCCACGAGAGCCTCGTGGCGGAGGATGTCGTGGCCCATGGCGTACCGAGCGACCATCAGGGTTCCCTGACGCTCGACCTGGTACTCGGTCTCGACTGCGAGATCCATGAGCTTGACCGTACCAAGAGCACTACGCTGGAAGACGAGGCCCTTGGTGATGCTGCCAGTGGTACCAACGAAATCGTGGGCACCATCAGCGGAGCCTTGGTCGCCAGCATCCGGGGTCCAGTCTGCCGAAGGCATGTGATTGGACTTGAGGATGCGGATACCCGCCACGCTCATGACAACACCGCTGGCGAGAGAGCCGTTGCCATCGTTGCCGTAGTCACGGTTGATGGCATCCTTGTTCTCTTCGACCAGGAGGTAGTATTCGGCCGGAGCCAGAACACAGAAGCGATC
>CEUO01091913.1_pt1 | contig 13864 bp, 10 predicted proteins | sample 531391 | NCBI WGS metagenome assembly CEUO01 (sample SAMEA2622799, study PRJEB7988) | marine metagenome | isolation source: saline water (ENVO:00002010), including
AGGTTTTCTTTCTACCGTAGGTTTAGGCCTGATTAGTTTCATTTTTTACCTTTTTTATTTTTCTTTTTCTTTTGAGATTTGTTATTAGCTGGTGGAGCTGGTGAACCTTTTTGCTGAGGTTTCACAACAGGTCCTTTAGGTTGAGGTACTTTTATATCATTAGTTTTCACACCTAAGTGATTTAACAACCTATCTAATTTTTGTTCCATTACAGATATTCTAGCTTCTAAATTACCATTTTGTTGACCCTGTTGAGCTTGCCTTTGTTCAGCCATCTTTTTTTGTTGTTTTAATCTTTGTAACATTGCGTCAGGTTCAGGTAAATTTGGCATGTGGTCATTTTCCTTCATCCATTTTTCATAACCTTCTCTCCAAGTTTTGACTTGTTCTTCATTATCAAAATCTTGAGGTGGTGGTGGAGGAGGACCTTTTGGTTTAGGTGGTTCTGGAATTTCCTCACCTTTAGCCCATTTTTCAACTATATCTTTTTCACGAAATCCACAAATGTGATTACCCGATTCAGCATCTATGAGCCAGGGTGTACCACATTGTTTTCCGTATTTTTCTTTTAATTGTTTATTAAGTTCTTGATTATCTTTTTCACTTAAATCTAATTTAAGAATTTCATAATCACCTGATTCATTCAATTCATCAACAAGTGGTTCTGTTTTCTTACACCAACCACATCCTACTGAATAAAAATAATATAAAGTAGATTCTTTTGCCATAACCTATTTCTCCTGTATTGATTTATAACTGTTTCATATATAAATATATATTAAATTTTAAAACAACTAATTTATTTTTATAATTTTAAAAATTCTCGTATTGATTTTATTCAAACCTTCTGCATTTGTAACCAAAAGTGTATTTTTGAAATCATCCCAATTCACTATAAACTTACTATCTATGACACCATTGTTTAAACTTGATATAACTTCATTTAATGCGTTAATCGTGTATAATGTATTTGAGTGTTTTTTTCTATGTAAGGATATTGTGTTCTTCACATCATTGAAATCAGCCCCTTTATCTAAATCCACATTATAAGTACAAATCAATTCATCGGTTTGGTTTTCATTCTGTAATACATAAATTTTATCAAATGCTATTGTATATGCTTTTTGGATGTTATAAATAGCATCTTCAATATCATCTTTTGTTGTAAATGTTGCTAAGAGTTGTGTTCTCATTATGGTTTCTCACCCGTTTTAAAACAATTTTGCATTCCCTTACTGTAAGTCATCGTATTGTTAGTTTTTCCAGCAGCACCATCTTTTGAACGATAGGTTTTGTATCCAATATCTATTCTTTTACCTGTTTCGGTATCTATAGCGTATGTAAAAACATTTTTACCAGTAACTATGTCTGTTCCAGGAACAAAAATCAAATCATCTTCTTCTACTACCCTAAACTTTTCTTTGAAATCTTTGGTGTTTTCAACACCCAAACAATTTTGTAAAACTTCTCCATTTACAATATTACCACCCATATTCACATCCAAACAATCACCCATCAAACTCTCAGGATTCCCCTCTTCATATTCTTTAGGTGGGTAATCCATCATTTTAAGATGAAATGCTCTTTCAGCTTCATTTGCCTCCATAGATATTCCCAATCCAGATTTAATTTCATTTAACTTATTAAGTCTTTCTCTTTGTAATCTAACAACTTTTTCTCTTTGGTCTGATAAATTTTTCTTAACATTTAATCCTTGAATCGTAGGATTTTCTCTCAATAATGCCTCACTTAGTTTGTTAATTAATTTGGTATCAGTGCCAACACCCTTTTCATCTGATACCAATTTTTGAACCATTTCTAATTTTTGTTCTGTGGTTAAGTTTTTTGGATTAACACCCTCTGGTAAATATTCATTGTACTTACCACTAACCTTTTCAAAATTATCATTATCATAAGCAGCTTTACCAAATATTGCAACATCTAAATTCTTTTTTAAAGTACCCTTATCTTCTTCAATTATCTTTACTTGATTTTCAATTGGTAGTTCAGTTAATTTTTGAGCAATCGGAATTGCCTGTCTATTGTAATTTTCTTCTATTTTCTTAATTTTTTCAGAATACTCATCTACTAAATCATTAGCCTGCTGTCTTTCATCATCTGTTAAATCCTCTTCTTTTAAATACTCTTTATAATTTTCACCCTCTTTGATTAAAGTAGAATTATCTTGAATATCATTGGTTGTAGTTTTATCTGAATGAAATTGTATTAAAAGATTACCATCTTTATCTTGAACAAAAGTGGCAGTATCGGATGGATTTATTCCACCACCACCAGCTTTAATAAAGGCAACAGCATCTTCTTTTTTAATAACTTTACCTTTTGGTGTAAGAATTGTATTAGCATTTTCTACCATTTTTACTTGAGCATCTATTGAACTTTGAGCTCCATAAAAAGTTAAAGTTTTTTGTGGCTCTCCAAATTTATTTTGTTCTTGTAATCTCTTTATTCTTTTTTGAGTTCTTTCATACTTCTTTTTAGCAGACCTCGCTGATATTATACATTTAGAAAAAAGATTTTCATTACCATCAAACCCATCCGGCATATCCTTTTTACCTATACCAAGAGTTCCCTTTTGTTCCTTTCCAAGCTCAGTGTTTTTAACTTTTTCATACATTTTCATAGCTAATTCTTGTTCAGACATATTAGAATTTTCTTTTAACATATGAACACCCTCACCTGACATTATCTCATTGAAAGCAGAACCTGCTCCACCTGGAGCTGGTTTTGTGCCTGTATTTTTTTGAAATTTACCATAACCATATTTAAACATATCATTTTTAACTTGATTATCACCCTCTTCTGGATTACCAGTTATGCCATCATCACTAGCTTCTTTATCTATATCAGTTTCATCATCTTTTCCAATACCCATATAATTAGTTTTTACAGGATCTAAATCATCAGGTTCTAAGTTTCCACTATCGTCTTTTTCAGGTTGTTCATCACCTATAGCAACTAATTTACCATCAACAGTTTTATGTGTGGTTTCACCGCCTTTTTCTTTTCCATAGTTACCATATCCAAGAGATACCAGCTTTAACTTTTTAACCTTTTCTTTTTCTTTATCCGATAAACCACCTTCATCATCTTCTTCTGTAAGAGTTCTAATGATTGGATTTATAACCTCATCTTGAATACCATAAGAAGCCATCACTTCTTTTAATCTAACGATATGTATGGGATTTTGGAAGTCATCAACTTCTGAAGCGTTAACATCTTCTAAGATTGAAAAATCTTCTAATATTCTACCAATTAATTTTTTCATTCTATAACCTTCCTGTAATTGAGTTCATTTCACCCAAGTTAACACCAGCCTTTACCTTTGTTGAGTATCTTTCCTGTTCCAATATTTTTTTAACTTGTTTCAATAAATCAACTCCATCTTTTTTATTAAAATCTAATGTGAAACTATCATAACCATACAACACCAATGTTGAGTGTTTATCATATAAATATTTCTGAAGTTCAATTATTGTTTTAATATTTCTTTCAGTTTCATATGCTTGTATCAAGTAATTAAATAGTTTATTTCTATTCATATCTTGATGGTTATTTTGTGTAAGTTTCCTATTATAAATATCAGTAGAAACAAATTTATGTTGATTATATTCATTCCATTTTTCATTAATATAATCTTTAATTTTTCTAAAGAATGGTATAGAATTAGCTATTTTATCACTTATTCCACCATATAATAACTTGAATGTTATCTGCTTCGATTCTTCATATGTTGAACCATAGAAACTTGCTAAGTATTCGTGAACCGATGCTTGTGGGAATTTGTACCCAATGAAATCACCAATCAATCTTAAATGATAAGCATCATAATCATATTCAACTAATAAATCATTTTTGGGAACAAAAGCCCTCCGTTGTGCGTTGTTCAAAGCTGCGAAATTAACTGTTCCGAATGCGTTACTTGGCCTACCTGTTGATGTGGTTAAGTTGTAATTAGAATATAATTTACCATCTGATATGTGTTTCTTCACTCTGATGTCAAATATATCACATATGTTATCCACAACTTTAACACCATGCTTTTCTATTGAGGTGAAAGCCACCACAACTTCTTCATTATATCGTTTATAATGTTCAAAATCAATGGTATCTTTTTTAGCCCAAACTTGTTCAATATCTTTTGATACCTCATCACACCACTCCAAATGTTTAACTGATGGGATTATGTAATTAACATTTTTCATATTGTAATATTTGTTATTCATATAATCAATAGCATTGTTCTTCACATCTTCACTCAATGGTTTGTTATCAATCCACCAATTCAAGATGTTAATATCATATACATTTTTGAATGGGTGAATGGTTAATAACTTTTTAGCATCAGTTGTTATGATTGTTGAATCAATTAGGAAATCATAAGAATCTTTCTCTAATGTATCCATATGATTGATTTGAAGCATTTTACCAACACCACCAAGTTGTTTCACATACAACAATGATAGTTTGTTTTTCTCATGCAATTGATGGATAAACCCATCAGAAAATATAGGAATGACGATATACATATGGTATAATATATAACCTTTTTATGTTATAAAACAAATGTTTTTTTAATCATTAAATAAATTACCCTTAAAAAACTTCGTTGATTGTTTATATGATTCTAACGATAAAAATTCATTAAAATCTTTAGCAAAGGAATCATAATTAAACAACTTACTTGGTACTATTACAAAATTAGAACCTTTAACTAAAATTTTATATTTTTCATCTTCAACAAAATCTACTTTATATTCATATGAGTATTTAGGAAATGCTGAGAACTTACCCGTTCTATTATCAAGTTTAAATTCAAAATCCTGATATGTAATATTATTTAATCTTACTTTTAATTCATGTGGAATATTTCTAACCTCCCATGTTTGATTATCAAATGTTATTTTTGGTGAGTGTTTAGATTCAAATTCAAAAATATAATCAAATTTATCATCAGGTCCATTTCCAACAAATTTTAAGTTTTTAATATATTTATCAAATGAACTACCAGTTAAACCAAATGCAGTTGAACCTATTATTTTATTTAAAAATGTTTTACTTATTACAACATCTTTTGGTTTAAAATATAAACCACTTTCACTCTTTTTAATTGCTCTAATTCTTGGAACGGTTTCTATGGTGGTTGACCAAGTTGATTGATTAACATTTTGAGTAACCTTTGTTATTTGAAAATAAAGTAAATTTCTTTGCCTTTCGGGTAAATAATCAACTCTAAATAAATCACCTGGAGCTAATGATGATATTCCATAAATCGTTAATGATAAACTAGCAATTGATAAAAGTGTTGGAACTTTATCTATATTATCCCTTTTAGCTAAAAATTTATAAAATTGTGATACAGAAGATGCTGTCCATTGATTATTTTTAGTTTCTTCTAATTGAGAATCTGTAATTTTATTACTCGTTTCTACCCTATTATCTTTAACTGTTTCATCTTTGTTTTCAGCAGCTTTAACAGCTCCATCAAAACTAACTTTATCCGAAAAAGAAACTTGTAAAGAATCTAAAAGAGTATTTGAATTGTTATCTGATGATTTTAAAATATAATCATTATCAAAATTAAATGATATTTCAGAATCTAAAGCATTATCTTGTTCTACTTTTTCGGTTTGATAAACTCCTATTTCAGGTAAATAAACAACTCCAATCTGAGAATTTTCATCTTTATTTACCATATTTAAACCTAAGTATTTATCAATAATTGAATCTAAAGGAAGTAATGATTTACCAGTAGGCATTGTCTGTATAGCTAACATGCTTTGAAAATTACCTTTAGGGATTGATATTGATAAATCATATGATTTAACAATTGAACCCTTTGACATTGGTTTAAACATAAATAACTTTTTAAAAAATTCTTCTTCAGAATTTTTTTGATTATTTAATAAATTTCTATCTACTATTGACAATTTAGTATTATCTAAAGTTGAACTAGTTAAGTTTAAGTCAAAAACTTCTTGTGAATCATCACTAATTATTTTTAATATATCCAATATGGCATCTGAAATACTATCATTATTTTTAAAAGAATTTTTAATAACTTGTAAAGACACAAACAATTCCCTTATTGGCATTTTATTAAAATTATTTTTTTCTAAATCAACTATTTCATCATCAGTATAACCGACAAAAAAATTATCTCTTGAAACTGATGGTGTTTTATTTCTTTTTGTATTATAAGTGTTACTCCAATCATTTGGATATATATAACTTATATCAGTAGCGTTTTTTTCATACTTTTGCCTATTAAATAAATTTTTATCCCACCTAACATATGATTCTGATGAATCGAACCTAGCTTCAAAGTTTCCACCATCTTTTTTAATATTTTCACCCAAAATATTTATCAAATCTCTACCAACACCAAATTCACCATTTAAAATTTTATCTTCAAAAAATCCAATAGATACATATATATTTTTGGTACTACCAGGAGCAACTCCACCCTCACTATTAATAACTGTTTGCCAATAAACACCAGTTGTTAAAGAATTTTTAGTTGGTATATTACCTTCACCTTTTAAATTATCAGCTGCGAATAAAAAAGATAATTTTGTATAATCATTAATTGATTCAGCACTATTTGTCCAATCAGGATTTAATAAATTAAAATCTTCAAAATATTTAGATGCGTAATCCATAATTTCAGCATCTAGTAAATATTGAATCCTATTTTTTAATTTATTATCAACATCACTTTGAATTAAAGCAGCATTTTTTGAAGTAAGTTCTACAACACATTCAACACTTCCATCTTCTTTTATTTTAGCGTCAAAACTATTCACAATACCAATTATGGTTTCTAAATCACCATAAGAATCTGTTACATACCCACTCTCACCAAACAATATTTCTTCTATTGAATTTCCTCTTGGATTTAGGGTTATTTTTTTATCATCTATTAAATCTTGAGGTTTATATAATTCCTTTAATGAATCCCAACCAAAATCAACAAATACTTGTGCTCCAGGTCTTAAAAAATATTTTGAATAAATTTTATCATAATCATGAAAGTTATGGACAATAAAATTTATGGTTGTTTTTTTTATACTACCCAAAGCTCCCTCTGTATTAGATGTTACGGAGGTGATACCAGCGGCTGGTTTCATAAATTCATTTTGATTGGTTTCAAAAATATTTGGTATTACATCAGTTGATTTAATACCATCATTAGATAATTTATTTGTTACCTGTCTAACATCTAGTGGATTTGAAAATTCATTTAGTGTGTGATTACCAATTTCATAGATAATTTTTTCATGTTTGACAACTTTTATTTTTTGAGTTTTACCATTATCAATTTTTTTATTCATCTCAACTTTAGCTCTTTGAGGAGCAGATTCATAACTTTTAGGATTTATTTCATCTGATTTTTGTGGAATACCATCATTTGCATGAGTTCTAACCTCTATAGCTGCCCACATTCTAACAAATGGTGTTCTTGAAGATAAATCAGCAACACCATCAAAGTTTAAATCATTTAATTGTCCATGTGTAAATGGAAATGGTTGATGATTTGGATCATCTAAATCTTGTTTATAGTTTGAAGTTATTGGATCTAAGGGATTTCTATTTTTTTCAGCTAATAATTGTCTAGCCTCTAATTTTTTCTTAACCCTATTTTCTATATCAGAACCGAATACTCTGTTGTTTATACCAGGCATTTATTAATCCCCTCTAGCAAATTCAGTATTGTTTGGAATCCTTAGTGATGTTCCCGCAGGTATGTTCATTGTAGATATATTATTAGCATTAGCGATGAACCACCAAAGTGATTGGTCACCATAAAATTGTTGAGCTAATAAATCAAATCTATCACCTTCTGTAGCAATAACGAATATATCATCATTACTTTCAGGAACGGATTGATAAATAGTTGTACCATATTTAGGATAACTTTTAGGTCTATCTTGACTTGTTTTTGATTTGTTTATTTTTGTTAATCTATATCTTGACATAATTTATCCCCTATGAATACCCGTGAAAATGTTGTGCTGGAGTATTATAACTTGGGGGTGCTTCGTGTATGACTTGGTAACTAACTGTAACATCGCATAACTTAGGAACTCTTTTACCATTTTCTATTTCCCAGGGAGAATTTTCAGGCCAAGTATAATTTAAACTTTTTATAAAACCGGCTATTTCGTGTTTAGAATTACCAAACAATTCACCCATTCTAAATCTTGTCAATGGTGGTTTCATGCGAAGTTTTCCCCCCAAATTGAAATCCTTTTTATATTCAGGATAAACCATTGATGTTAACAGATTTATTTTTTCATAAATCACACGCAATTCATTTTGACTATGAGCTGCAGTTTTAAAAGTGAAATTAATAACTCTATCCGTTGATGAATAATTATATACTGGTTCACTTCTACCTATATAATTTGTCGAATCCCAACTTGGTGATAAATCTTCAGTTATACTTGTTAAGTATGCTCTAAACACAACATATTTATTATCCCGTAAATCTTTGAAATAAAATGGCATTCCATATTGTTCAGATTCTACAACATCTTGAAAATTCGGCCAACCTTTACTAGCACCTTCTAATGTATCACCATTTAAAGCTGGTAAGACGGTGTGTAAATCACTCATTCCACCATTCACATTAGCCGGATAGAAACTTCCTGCTACTCTCCTATCATCACCATATTCAATATCAATCTGTTTAGATCCAACATTACTTGCATATTTTTCGTTAGGATGATCTAATCCTGAATATGGTGAATCAAATGGTGGTTTAGAATGTTTATTTTCAGATGATCCGAAAGTTGAAGTGAAACCTTCTATATGTTTTGATACTATTGATTGTGGGTTCTCCACTGAAGATAATGATGAATCTGATGTGAGTTTTTCATTTAATGGGTCACCATCACTTGCACCTAAAGCTTCTTCATTATTAATAAGACTTTCATATTGAGATTCGGAAGGGATTTTCTCAAAAGGAGTTTCTAATTGCCCTATACCACTTAACCCAGCTTCTGATGAAAATATATTTCCTTGATTACCATTTACATGCTTATTTGATAATAAATTTGGATTAGATACAGATTGTCCTTCAGCCGGATCACCTAAAACCTTTTCATTTTTTACATCACTTTCATATTGACCTATACCATTTTTTCCTGATTTTATATTAGCTCCCAATTCACTATAAGTATTTGTTCTTTTTGGTGTTGGAAATCCTCTTTCTACATCAGGAATAGCTCTTGGATTTACACCTTTATTTAATCCAACACCACCTTTACCACCACCTGGTATTCTTGATTTTAAACCTTCCTTTAAATCTTTTTCTAAATTTTTATAATTAGTTGTAACTGCATTTGATACCTCTTCACCAAATTCTTTTAATCTATTTTTAATTGGTTTTGCTATTTGATTAGCTAATTGTTGTTTTTCTTTCTGTAAATATTCAATAGTATCATTTCTAAACCTTAGTGCTCCTTTTGATACATCATTTTGAATATCATCAAGAAAATCTAAAACCCCTCGACTTGGTTTTATTACTATAAAATTACTTACTTTACCTATTGCGCCACCAACCGAACCAAAGAAGTTAGCTATTCTTTGTCCACCCTCACCCAATTGAAATCTATTAGCACCCTCTGGCATATCAGGAATTAAATCAGATAAAAATGATAATGATGGTAAATCAACAGTTGGAGCTTTTAACTTTGGCAATTTAATGTCAAGTGAAATTGGAGAACCACTAAATTTAGGAATTTTAGGACCATATTTATCAAAATTAAATTTAGGAGGTTTACTTATTTTTAAATCAAAATCTTGTCCATATGGTTGTGGTTTAAATAAATCAGCTAAACTACTTTTAATAGCGTTTCCTGTATCAACAGCTAAGCTACCAACAGCACTTCCAATATCACTAGCAGTATCTATTACAAAATCAGTAACATCTTGAGCAGCTGAACCTTTTTGTTGGTTTACAAATTTAACGAATGATTTCCCATCAAGAGTAGTTTGTGGTGATAATTGATCATTAAAAGGGTTTGGGTTCATTTCCCCCAATTTATTACCCTTCATAACTTGCATAGCAACACCTCTAAGACCACCCATACTATCTTCATATGTTCCTGTAGCAGATGTACCTCTAAGTTCAAATACTGTATCTGTATAGTTTATTGGTGGATAAAATGTTAATGAATTTAAATCTGGATCTTTATTTATATCAAAAAGAAGAGGTATATCAGGTACAGTTATACCGAGACTGTTGTTTAGAAAATTTTCTATTGGTCCAAAATTACTTAATTCACCAGTTACAGCTAATGTATCACCAGCTTTAGTATAACCACCCCAATTTTTATAATTTTCTTTACCACTACCCAAATAATAAATGCTAGCTCTATTTCCCAATTTAGCTAAACCAACCTTAAATCTTAAATCTGATATTGGAAATGGTGTACCAACTCCGAAAGAAATTCGTGTATCTTTTATACCCTGTGTTTGACTTGCTCCACTCAAATCTCCAGCACCCAATATATTAGGTTGAAATGGGTTGATGTTTACATTTGGGTTGGCAGATGGTCCTGGTGGTTGAAATGTTGTATCACCAGTTGGACTAAAAACACTCTTTAATTTTTCTAAACCCAATTAATTTCTCCTAAACAATATCTGTAAATCCTTTTTGTACAGATTTACCAATACCTTGAACAGCAGAACCACCAAATCCAAAGTAATTAGCTTCATCTCGTCTTAATCCTACTATTTCATCTCTTACAGGTTTCATAGCATCAGCAATAAAACCACCCAACATCTCAATTGGAAGAATTGCTTCTTGTGAGTGAACTTGCATTAAACCATCTGTACTCGTTATACCACCATCTTTAGCTGAAGCCATTGTTCTAGCACTCGATACTTTTGTTTTTAATAAACCAATAGCACCTAAAGCTAATGGAATACCCGCACCAAATGGTATTTTAGCAAAGCTAGTGAAAATAGCTCCAATAGCATTAGCAATTTGTTTTCCAGCCATATATGATAATGCTGCTGATATCGATTTAATCAACATTGGTGATTCTGATAAATATCCAGTAACTTTAGCAAAACCGCTAGCAAGAAAAGAAACTGCAGGACCTAAAGTATTAACCAAATCAGCACCAATGGTTTTAAAATCATTTACCATTTTAGTTATATTATCTAATGAATCTCTACCAAGTAATTCTTCAAATGGTTTTGTTCCTGCTATAGCGTCATTAATGGTTTTAACTTTATTTTGATTATTGACAACCTTAGATAATTGTTCTACACTTAAACCTATTGATTCTGCTAAAGCCTTTCTTTCAATTAAATTTAATTGATTAAATTCAGCTTCACTACCAACTTGTTTGGTAATTTCAACAGCAACACCTTGCAAATCATTATTTAACGCTAATTGTCTAGCTCTTTGTAAATTTATATTTCTACCTAATATAACTGAGGCTTCTAATTCTTTATTAAGTGAATTTTCAAAATCTAATAAACCTTCAGCCACACCACCAATATCTTTTAATGATAATCCAAGTTTATTGGCTTGAATAGCAGCTTTAGCTAAATTATCAGGTGTCATACCTGTAAATTTAGCGATTGTTTCTGATGATTCTGCTATATCTTTAATAACAGCATTTGGAGCAGCGTTATTAGCTTGAGCTAATAATGATGTTTGTTTTGCGAAATTATTAGCTGATTCAAATGATAATCCACTAATTTCAGTTAATGAACCTAATAATCTTACACCCTCTTGATTACTTACACCAATTGCTCTTGATGTATCTAATACTTGATTAGCTAACCCTACAGCTTCATCTCTACTAACACCAAAGTTAGTTGTTAATTCTTTCACAACATCAGCAACATCTTTCATATCAAATCCAAGTCTGACTGCGTTTGTCGATGCTGATAACAAATCGGCTTTAAATTCAGCGTTTTTCATTCCAATAGCGCCAAACTCATCACCAATAACAGCAGTTCTAGCTGAAAATAGTTTTAATATTCCGGCACCAATAGTTAAACTTGCTACAACTTTTTTCAATGTGGAACTCTTTTTTTTAAAAATTGTTGACAACTCACTACCAAATGGGAGTTGGCTCTTTAAACTATCAGTTAATTGTTCCATTAATTCTGATTGTTTTTTTGTTTCTTTCACTGACTTTTGTTGTAAATCATATTGTTCATATAAACCTTGTGTAACTTCATCTGATTTATTAGCAAATAATCTTGTAAAATTAAGTTTGGCTTTTGCAGCCATAGTTCCCAATTTATTAGATTTATTTTGATTATTTAAAACATTTAAAATATCTTTTCCAGCTGTGGTTTGTTGTTTAGCTAAGTTTAAATTTTCTTTTGAATATTTTCCACTTTTTTCATTTGCTTCTGCAACTGTTAATAAAGCATAACCTAAATCTTCACCAACACCTTTGAGTGAATCAAGCGTATTTTTGGATTTATCCAACTCCGAATTAAATTGTTTTACAGTATTTAAATCTTTTACAAAATCTCTAGCCATCTATTTTCTCTTCTCAATAAAATCACTAACTTTTTTCTTATCAGTTTTATAACCATATTGTTTTTCTAAAGCTTTAGCTATTTTATCACCAATTTGTTTTGATTGTTTTTCATAATCTTTTAATTTTTTATTACTTTTTTCAATTTCTTTTTTAAGTGTTTCTTGCGCAGATTTACTAACTTTTTGTTGAATTGATTTTGGGATAATACTACGTATCAAATCATCAAAAAATCCTTCTTTGATTATGTTATTTGTATTCATATATGATTTTTTCTTCGGCATAAAACTCTCCATTAACTCATATATAAATATTAAAGATATAGAAAATTACCCACCAAATCTTGATTTAGGTGTTTTAGATTTCTGTTGAGCCTTTTTTATTTCATCACTTTCTTTTTTCTTAGTATCAGATAATTTTTTATAATAAAACTTTCTTAAAAAAGATGGCATATTATAAACATCTGAATGTGTGAATCCACTTCCAAAGTAAATCAACTCAAAAATTTGATTGTGAATATCTGGTTTGTTTTTAGGAGTTAGGCCAAAAAAAGTTTACCGTCATTGGTATATCTACCTTGACAGTATCTCCCTCCAATTCTATTTCTTGTGTCAATTCTATATCAGGTGAAACTTTGTTGATATGTTTTCTTAATTCTAATGAATCTCTTGAAAGCATATTTTGAACAAATTGATTAATTGTATTTACATCACCATCACCATTTACAGATGTAACGGTATGTCGTAATCTTGTAGTTAATTCAGGACTAACTTGAACACCTGTTTTCTTAATACCCTTTAACTCAGTATCAATTAACTTTTCTTCTTTACCCGTAAGCAATTTAAAAGTAATCTTAGCCTTTGATACTGGTAATTCTAATTCAAATTTATTACCCTTAACATCATCAGGTATTTTTTTGAATGGGCAATCAGCCAAATTAAAAGTGTGATTAAATGTTTTTTCTGTATTAGGGTTTGTTACTTCACATTCATATTCTGGACCATAAGCCAAAATACGAGCTGCTACCATTATAGCGTTTTTATCCCCTAATACTAAATCATCACATTTAATACCTTCTGTAACGATTAAAGAATCTAATAATTTATCAATCACAACACCTTTCTTGATAAGATTTTGAGATGTCAAAATATCTTCTTCTTTAGCTGTCATATATTTAATCGTTAATTTTCCTGATGATAGTGGTGATTCTTTCGGATATAATTTACCTTCTGATGGTAAATCAATTACCTCAGTTGGAAATGAAAAATTCTCAGCCATTTGTAACCTCCTATACTTCTAATGCTCTCCTGAACCAACCAAATAAGAAT
>CEUO01048874.1_pt1 | contig 13856 bp, 17 predicted proteins | sample 531391 | NCBI WGS metagenome assembly CEUO01 (sample SAMEA2622799, study PRJEB7988) | marine metagenome | isolation source: saline water (ENVO:00002010), including
AAACTCTCGGGCATTCTTCCCGAAAATCATCCAGCCATCTAAAATTTGTTTGACAGCGGCTAAATACTCTTCTTGATCAAAAACCGGGCCTGAATATGCAACCCAATCTTCACCCGGTGTCCACTGTTCACCTTGTGTTTTGTCTGAAATATATTCAGATACTAGTTCTAGGATTTTCTCCATTTTGTCAGACATTCGTTTAATCCTCCTTCTAGGCCTGTCAAGTCTTCAATACCAAGTGACTCTAAAACCGCATGGTCGCCCGTATATGGAGCGTCCAAGTCTTTATTGTGTATTATAACGCAGCAATCGGTTTTTGTCAATTGTTTAATTTTCTGAGCATATTGACTCAGGGTATATTTTTCATTATAACACAGATTGATGTCTCTTGGTAATTTTTTCCCATGATGTTGAATAATATGATCCATCACCCGTCCAACATCCTGAGCATAAAAATAATCCATATATTTATCCCGGTGTATTTCAGCATCTCTTCTTTGGTGAAAGTTTTCGTAACATGCGCGAAAAAGACGTTGGGGTTCTTCGTACACACCAAAGCACCCAAAGAGCCGGAGATTATAAATATTGCTTTGTAGGCTCACTATTTGGCGAGACATTAGATTTTTTGCCAAACCATAGTAGTCGCTGGGTAAAACATCTTGTATTCGGTCTTCCGAGAGACTATCGATTATGCGCGCCCTATCAAACTCTGCACCAGATCCAAAGTTAAACATGATCTGGAACTTGTCCGAAAACCTTGTGAGGTTTTGAAACATGGAAAGGTTGTCGAATATATCCGCGATATCAGGATGATGTCCTCTTTTTCCTCCCCTCACGGCGGCATGAATAACAATATCGATTTTATTATTGTCAAAGAAATCCTTCACAGCCAAAAAACAGCGAGGGTCAAGGGTCTTTCGATCAGTCAATATAAGATTGACGTCAGCCCTGTCTTTGTAATAGGAGGTTATCTCTTTTGCAAGAAAACCGTTTTTGCCCGTAATCAAAATATTCATATGGCCATTATCTCCGATAATACTTTTTGTAATCTAATAGGAGAGTTATGATCTTTCAAGAATCTCTTGTGGCCGGCGCTGGCCACAGAATCCAGCTTTTTCTCATCAGAAAGTAAAAAAATAGCCTTTTCGGTAAACTCATCGACGTTCTCAAAAGTCATGATTTCTTCGTCTATTTTATAGTATTCTTCGATTCCGGGATGATATTGGGTAAGAAGTGCGCCCCCTCCTGCAGGTATTTCAAACATACGTTGTTTCATCTGTGTTCCACCTTGAGGATCATTATCGTTAACCGACAAGTTGACTCCTATTTGAGTTTGACTATGAGCCTCAAAAAGCTGCTTTTGGGAAAGTTGCGTGAGAAACTCGATAGGTATCAAAGATTCATTAAAAAACCGCATTCTTGATGGAGTGGGTGCGCCGATAAAAGATACCGCATAACTCCTGTTGTGCATTGGCACGGGATTAAAATACTCAGAATATGAATGCCAGTTTCCAACTATAATGTTCTGGTATCCAAGATTTTTATACTTTTGTAAATGATCTCTTTCCGGCGTGGAGCATATTGTGAAATAGGCGCATGCAACTTTAGAAAAAGTGTCGAACCTCCACGTGTCATCACAAAACCAATTAAACGTTTTGGTACGGCCGCTCTGTGTCTCTGCTAACAAGTCATTCCATGGCTCGCAAGGTGCGATATTAGCGTCACCTGTCAGTATACAAAAAATAAGGTCAGGTCGAAATTGTTCTATAACTTTATTTAAGCTTTTCTCGTCAGGCTCCACAGTATCGTAAAAATAAGTCTCGTGTCCCAACTTCTGAAGGGGTATATAGAAATACCACCAGCAGCCGTCAAGTTGGCCACGATAAGTCTTATTGCTTACAAAAAGAATCTTCACTTAATGCCTCACGCAAATTGATGTTCTTCTACAAGAATAGTTGAAATTCCATCAGTTCGTTCATACGCTTTTTTATATTCAGGAAGCACATCTTCTGCTTTATCAAGTTTAACGATATTGATGTTTTTTACAATCTTTTTAAAACCTTCCGTAAAGTCGCCTACATGTTGTTCTTGCGGATCTATGGGTGAGCGAACCCCCACAGCAACCCGAATAATCACTTTGGGCATGTACTGCTCATTGGTCATTTCAGATATTTTATCCAAATGATTCACAAGCTGATCTGCGGCTAACAGAAGAAAATTCCACCGTGGATAAACCGATACGGGCACGTAACCGGTCAACGCCAATCCTGTCGACAGACCGAGTTGTAAGTTTTCTGCTACTGGCATTTCAATCTTTTTGGATGAATCAATACAATCAAACGAGTTTGCTATAGCAATACCGCCATATTCCATACTTTGCCCAAGAAACAAGGTATCTTCTTGCTCCGACAAATACATCATAGCTTTTTTAAGCTCCTCGGCATATACTAGATTAGATTTCAAAACAGCACCTTTTCACCAATTCCCGCATGTGGGAAGAAATTTTCATATTCATAATATAAGCACTTTGGAGAGTTTGTCGCGATCTTTTTAATATCATCTCCCCATACTGCGGTTGTCGGCGTCTCCACGCTTTTGTGATTGTTGGCCACTATAAATGTTATAGGAAGATCGTGAACTTCTGCATATCTTAGGCTTTCCTGTACAGAGCCTGTGTAAAACGACATATCCCCCACAAAGCACCACACTTTCCTATCTTGATGGCTCCTTTTTATACCCATAGCAATCCCAGTTGCAATCGGCGCATTGCCCCCCACAATAGCAGATGACATTATGTTATATTCTTTAAAAGACAAGCAAATAGATTTATTGTTCAAAATCGCAGCCCTGACTTGATCTCGGGGTACTCCCTTTAGCAGACACTCAAGGTGGCTAGCCCAAGTGGCAAAACAATAATCTTGAGGCCTTATATCCTTGAATATTTCTATCAGTTGTTCTTCATTGCCACCCCGTAAATGGATAGGAGAAGTAATTTTTTTATTTTTAAAAAGTTCAAAAATTTCTAGTTCAAACTCTCTTAAATCTTGAGGGGTCAAGTTAGATTCCACTTTTCTCTCCAGTGTTGTTTAATTTTTTCATCATAGTTGACAGTCTCTTTGTGCATTCCCCACGTGGCTTGATCTTTGTGCCAGCGATAATAATACCCCAACCAGCTGGGATACGGATAAATAAAAATGTCGTTGTCAACAATATTGAAATACAGCTCGTAATCCACAGCGCCTAAGTAATTTTCTGAATCCCATCGTACAATTCCCTCGTCGTAAAGTTGTTTTTTATAGACAACCGTGGGAGTAGTAACAGGGCACTTAGAAAACAAAAGTTGCTTTAGTTCTTGCATGCTCTTATAATCGTGCCTCAGTTCACCCATTGGATTGTCTATGGTTTCTCTGATTCCACGAATAGGAGATTGAAGAACCTTGATTTTATCGGGGGCGCTGGAGATTATCTTCGCAATATTTTCAATGTAATCATCAGTTATAAAATCATCCGCACCTAAAATGGTAAAGTACTCACCGGTAGCATGCTTTAACGCTTCATTTACTGGCTCTTCCCAAGAATATCGATATAGATTTGGGGCAGTAAAGACTTGCAACTTGTTGTGTTTTTTTTGAATCCTTTTCGCCACCTCGTAACTCTTGTCTGTGCTTTCATTATCCACAAAAATAACTTCTGTTTTATCATACGTTTGGTTAAGGGCCGACATGATACTTTCTTCTATCCAATTTTCTGCATTGTAGCATGGAATAATAATCGATATTAGGGGGTTCATAACTCTAGAAGTTGCCTCACCCTATTAGTATAACAGTGATTGTCCAGAATGTCTTGTTTATTTTTTTCCTTTATTTGATTTAGCTCTGCTTCGGAGAGTGATAACAGCTCCTTAACCAACCTAACCATCTCTTTGGGTTCTGAGGATGTTTTTATATCAGGAAACAGTCGGCTTAGTTGGGTGATTGAATCGCCTACCATCGCGCCATTTAGCCCCAAAGACTTAAACGTTCTTTCGTTGGTGTCATATCCTAAAATTCTTTGGTATGCATCGTGTATGTTTAAAGTTATTTTACTGTTTGCCAGTAGGCCACACTCTTGCTCGTGTGTTAGATTCTTATTTACAAAAAATCCACATTTAAACCCCGCGTCTTGAAATGCGCTAAATGTTTTTATAATTATTTGTTTTTTCTCATTAAAGCCATTGTTGGCCCAGCCGCCAACAAAGCTTACATCAAACTTTTTGTACTGAGGAACATCCACTGCTTGATAACCTATGGAATCAAAGGCCAGTGGCACACAGTTTACTTTACCCCATTTTTCATAATACCCCTCAACGTTAACAGCATCCGAAAAAGCCCAAAAATGAACATTGGAAAGTTTCTTCAACTCTGTTATGATCCCATCAGGCACCCTAGAGATAAAGTTGGGATGACTTCCCCATGGGCTTGGAAATGTATGAGGTTGCACATATATAAAAGTTTTATGACTATTATGTGCCGCTTCCAAAAAATACTCGGGGTGTACGTTGATGCAATCATCGACTGCCATCATTATGTAATCTTCGTTCAGCCACGGGCCGTACGGTATTTGCATCATTATGAGTTCCGGCTGAGGTTCAGGAATGACTTGGTTAACCTCAAACCCTAAGTGTTGCCATGCACTCCTGTATCCGTCATAAATCCATCGGCCGGCGTATTCTAAATATCTTGGTATATATGCTTTCATTTCATGTACCTCTCGCAAAGCTTCCAACTGTCTCCACTACATAAAGTTTTAAAATTTTCCCAATATGTCTGTATTTGAGCCTCTGAATATTCTGATTTATATTTCGATACCGTCTTTCCATCGGAACGAGTTCCATTCACAGTAATATTGGTTTCGAGTTCTAGAAATAGTGAGAGAAGTTTGGGATTTTGTTTTTTAAGAAAAGCATTTCCATGATTTACTTCAACACAGAGAGTGGGAACTGCTATATAACCATCTTCTACTTGTTGTTGAAGACGAACGCGCGTCAACTGCCAAGTAAATTCTTGACCATATGCTGCGTGTGCTTCTTCGGCGGAGTGGGTCTCTTCTCGATCGTCGGTTATCACCTCCCTTACGCAGTCATATACTTTTAGATGTTGGAGATCTTCTGCTTTAATCTTTTTAGACTCGTCTCCATCAGGAATGTGGAGTCCGGAATTGAATCCATCCACAATATCCTTAACTGCCAGAAATGTCGTCTCTCGCTTTTGCTCCTCTGGTGTTGAGCCACGCTGGATGCTCATCTGAAGAGATGCGAGTGCATCGGAACTCTGGTATTCATTGTAGAATGAGCGACTTTTATTAGAATGATACTCATAGTTTTCTATAAAATCTTTTTGGATATTTCCATCTTGATCTACCTCCAAAAAATCACACATTTTTTTAATAAACTCAGCAGGATACTTCACCAGATCTTCGTAATAAAAGATTTGTTTTTTACCTTCATATTCTGTATACATTTGGAGGTGTTCAAAATAGTAGGATACAGTATCAGGAATGTCGCTGAAATCATCAGAGTGCATTATGCTTTCGGCTTCGCTGCGGGAAGTGTGTCGAGGAAGAACTTCTAGTGGATCCCTTATCAAAAAAATTAACGGACTACGTCCGTCTAGAAGGTTCTGAGCTATAGCTTTGTTATGTGAATCTTGGGCATGTTGCTTAAAAACTACGGGCGGCGCCGTACCGAAGTTTCCAATAACCGGGAGGTCAACACCGTCCTCACTTGGCCCTAGAGTTGGTCGTTTTGTAAAATATTCTATGATATACCTAACAAAGGTGCTACCACTTCTTGGATAAGAAAGCATCAAATTACTGCTTTTTTCGTCATCATCGAATGAAGTTGTATTAAATGACATTTTTACTATTTCTTTTATTTCATTTCTTTTAGCACGCATAATGTCAATCAATGCTTTTCCCTTCATTTGATACCACCATTCATAGGATGCTCCTATTCTTTTATTAACAGTAACACCCATCCCCATCATTCTGGCTTCAACAACCACTCTTGATAAAGTCTCTGGTGTTTTTGGGAAAAAGACGAGCCTACCATTATCACTAAGTTGATCTAAAAAAGATTCATAATTGGGATTAGAGATTAACTTATAGGGCTTTTTTGTAATCTCACAAAAGCTGACCGCGTCACTGGTGTTCTTGTGCGGAATCAGTGAATTCATAATAGAGCATGCATCAGATTTGGTCTTTAATGCCATCTTCTCCATTAAGTCTAAGGATTTAGTGGACCAGAGATTTCCCCCCAAGCTAATCAGGTTACCAAGTTCTAGATTTTTCTTAACAATTTCTCGGTGAAATCTAGATTGGCACAAAACGGCGGCGGCGCATTTGTAAAACTCAACATTTATCAAATGCTCTTTTGGGGCTTTGAAGTCTTCGTAATCGCCGGGGTTTCTGCTAATAATATATTTATGGTCATGCTCGTATATGATGTACTTTTTATCATAAAATTGTGGTATCAGTGCTTTATTTAGGTTAACAAAATTAGCTATTATAAAACTATCTTGCTCGTGTTTTTTGATAAAATCTTCAGTGACGTCATGACTATGAATCGTGTGAACCTTGTGGCCCTCATCTCGAAGCATTGATATGAGTTCATCGTTATTTAACTCACCGCCCCCCATCACATCACTAGCAAAAAAGTCAGCAATAAACACATATGTCTGTTTATCGTTTAAGGGGGGACTCATTAGTCAATCTCTTCGATATCCAAGCCGTCCAGCCAACTTTCAACATTAAATTCTTCCATGTCTATCCCCATACCATCGATAAAGGCGGCATACATTTTTTCTTCAGAAAACCTCTCTTTCAGATCGGCAACATGTTTTTCAACATATTTAGTGTTGCCTGCCTGAATGTCTTTGAGGCATTCTCTCATATTGATTTTAGCCGACTCTTCTCGGGGGACTGCCCACATTGAATCTTTGATGAGAACACCTTCCCAAACCACACCATCCGGCACTTGAGTTAAATCAAAACTAACATTGTAAAACTTATCTTTGCCTTTCTCGTCTCTCAGGAAGTCTAGTTGTCCCGACCAGCCGGTAGCGATTACGGGTACCCCCATGTATGCTGCCTCAAACAAAGGTAATCCAAAACCCTCGCCATGAGTAAGAGATAAGGCGGCTGAGATGTTGGGGTGCATGTACAGGCCGTGCATTTCTTCGTCAGACATGTCACCATGTAAAAGATAGAGCTTGCATTTATGATCCGGCACTTGTTTTTTCAGCGCGCTTAATCTAGTTTGACAAAGCTCTCTATCAACCAAGCAGTTTTTAGCCACATTAGTTTTCACCACCAGTCCAACATTCTCATCATTTTTAAACTCTTCTAAAAACCACTTGATTGTATTTTCAATATTTTTTCGTGGCCCAAACTGCGCAACGCAGAGAAAGTTATATTCTGTGGTAAGATTTAGATTGGTTGGTTCCAAAGAATCGTATTGTTTAACAGGATAGTTAACAGCGGCGATGGGCCTCAGATTTTCAAGGACTGCCGGTTCTCCGGTTTGTTGATTTACTCCATCATACTTGGTATTTTCATATACATCTTTAGAATGATTTGAAACAACTATAATCGAGTCCATCTCATTACCCTTCTGTATCCATTCGTGAGCGATACGGGTTGTTTCGATACCGGCTGTATATCCAATATTTTTGGCTGCTATTGATTCCCATTCATTAGGAATGGTCACTTGAACTGAGTAATCAAATGTTCCTCCGTTCTGCACATAACTGATTGTTTGTTCGATCTTAGTGTCGATCCATTTTCTTTCATCGTTTTCCTCATTTAGCCAACTAGTGTGACCCCACTGGAGGGGGTGAATATAAATATCGAAAATGTCTTCTCGACTCCTCAGAGAGCGAAGTGCAAAGCGAGCTTGTTCTCCATAGCCCGATCTGGTTAAGAGAGGGCCTCTTAGTATTACTTTCTTTTTCATTAGGCCACCTCCAACAAGTGCCATGTTTTATAGTTCTTTCTGTTTTCCCACGCACCTTCTTCTTCAATAACCCGATCAATAAGAGAGATCCAGTTTTTCTCATAATCTTCAAAATTATAATTTTGCCGAATATGCTCTATACCCATCTCGCTCATCTTTTTATATTTGGGTGCGCTTAGATTAAGTGCTTTTTTCATAACCTTGTTGAAATCTTGTTGGTTGATCCTGTCTTCATAAATGTAAGGTACCTGAAGAGAACCAATTACGGCTTTACTGCTTGGCTGTATTCCCCATCCAAACCAGTTTTTGCCGTCAGTAACCTGCTCTTGTAAGCCGCCAGTCATATTGACAATAATGGGCGTACCGCACGTCAACGATTCAAGAGTAGACAATCCAAAACCCTCCGCGTCACTAATACCAATGGTATAATCTGCTGCTCTATACATCATGGCCAATTGTTCTGGTCCGACCTTTACGGAAGATAGCAAAACCTGCCCGTGAATCAAGCCTAAGTGTTCAATAATGTGAGGCAAATCTTGACCGTGAGGGTCTCTTGGTTCTGTATGCATAAGAAGACATGCCTTATCGTGTCCTACTTCGTCTAAAAACTCCTTAAACCACCATACAAGCGTGCCACTTTGCTTACGTCGTGCGTTTCGACTATTCCAGAAGAATATCTTCTTTTTTGGATTGGCAAACTTTCTAGTTTCATCATTAGCGAAAATTTGTTCTCTAAGTTCTGCTACTGCCGTTTTTTGTTCCGGTGTTTTAGAAGGATGAAAAACTGTCCTCGGAACAGCATGAGGTACATATGTGGAGGGGATCTCTGGAGCCACCTCTTGTACAATCTGGTGAGTTACTTTGGAAATACACGCGATATGATCATTTGAGCGATACCATTTTCCGTTGAAATGCGGCGCTGGAAAGTTATCCCATACATGATAATAAAGCATGGGAACATTTGCTCGAACTTCATTTTCGATTTCCCACAACCACTCGTAGAAGCGAGGATCTGTCATAAACCACAGCAAATCTGGTTTTTCTTTTGTCAACAGTGAACGAATAATCTCATGATTTCCGTAGCCGTCGACGGGATATATGACCCAGTCATCCTTATATGGTTCCACATGCGTTGGTTCATAGTTGTTGTGCTGCATGGCGCCGCCCAAACAAATAAACTTATAACGGCCCGTCTTCAACAGGGCCTCGATCATGTATTTTGTTTGGGTTCCCACTCCCGAAGGAGATAAGGGGTGGTCCGCTAAGACCAGTATTTTCTTTTTTTTCATTTATTCCTCAAGGACAGTGTTCTGTCTTATAAAATTTACAACCAAATCCACCGGTGCACGATAAACGATTCTTGATGTAGCGGCTGTTTTTGATATTGTATAACGCCATGTTCAAAAGTTTAAGAGCATTTTCAGTTTTTCTGGGGCCGCTGGTGACGCGGAAAAACTCTACATTATTTTTTGTGGCGGTTCTCTTAAGTAGTGCGAAATGAGTTTCTACATTTTTTGGATCAATATTCATTTTTTGACAAAAGAAATGTTTATATAATGTTAGCTGATAGGTGACCATTGGATCGGATCTTCTTTTTCTATCCCAGCCCCACGAACACGTTTTCCAATCAAATATGTGAACTTTTCCATCAGGAGTGGCCACTACAGCGTCAATATATCCTTTGAAACGATAACCATCTTCATTTTGGATTTCTTCCATTAAAGGCATCTCTACGGCCAATACTTCAAACTCATCAAAATATTGGCTAATGGCGTCATCGATTTCTGGAATGATGTTGCCACCTTGCTTCATCATCTGATGAACAAGCTTATTGTCTACCTCTCCGTCAAGCTCGGAAATGTTTTTCTTTAACTCTTGAACAAAAAAATCATCACTCAACTCTTCTTTAAGCAGTTTTTTCTCACAAACTGAGTGTATGGCAGAACCAAATGCAGTATACTCGTTCCCAGTAAACCCATCGATTCCATCAACTCGCGTAAGTTTGTGATAAAAAGCACAAAATTTCCAATCTTTTAGTTCTGAATATGATATATGAGGCACCCCAGCTCCTTCTGTTTTATTTAATATATCCTATTTATGATTAAAAGTCAAGGTTTTTTATCTTTTGTAGGCCTGCAATCTTTTCATACACCGCTGGGGACACAGTGCTTAGAAACTTGTGGTCAGTATCAAGATAAAAATCAGTAAACGCTGTGGCAAAGTATTCTCTCAGTGACGTGGCTGCATAAGGATTAATAAACATTCCTTGCATCAAAGATGCAAGCTTGTCATACCCTATCTTTTGGTACAGAAAGTTATCAAACTCTTCGTTATATTCAATATCTTCAAAAAAAGATTCGGGGGCCCTATATCCGGCCTTCCAAAGTATATCATGCAGATGTTTTCTCTTGCGTAAAAACTCATTCTTAATTTTTTCATCAGCATATATCTCATATCCATATGCTTCTTCCAGAGAGTGGGCGATTTCATGAATAATATCGTCGAACAAATCATCCTCACTGTCTTGCAAATATGATATATAAAGAGCGTTATCGTCATAAAACGCATTTATTGAACGTTCTTCAAATTCATCAAACCATCCAAAAATGATCATCTCTACTTCACTCATCAAATGAGACGGAAGCAGGTCTTCGACTTTTTGGATAACTGCTTCTGTATCTACGCCCGGAACTTCATGTTGAAAGAACACATGGAGCCCAGATGGAGTATAGAAATCCATTGTTCTATTCTTCAGTTGTTTCTGTTGTTCTATTATATAATTTCTCAGCATCATCCAGTCCTTGCTTGTATCCCAACAGAAAGTTTTCTTCTGCCATGGCATACATAAACTCAGGAAATTCAACGGCAAGTGTTTCCGTAATCATCTCCACGGTAACTTCTTCGTTATGAAGTTTTGTTCCCACATATTCTACCAGATAGTCTTTCAACTCTGAATCTTTTTCTACTACTAGTGACAACAGCGGGTTACCTGTTGCCTCTTTTTCTGTTATTGTTTTATCGCTCATCTTTTCTCCTGTTTAAAACGATATGGATTCTCCGCACCCACAACTTCTTGTGGCATTTGGATTATTTATCACGATACCAGTCCTCATTATTGTTTCTTCGTAGTCTATCTCTGTACCACTTAAAAACAAATAGGACTTGATATCTATGCATACTTTGATATCATCAAATTCAAATACTTTATCTTTTTCGTCCGGAGATTCTACCAAATCATAATGATATTTAAAACCGGAGCAGCCGCCCCCTTGCAGCGCGATACGCAAATAGTATTCAGGGGTTTGTCTTTTGTTCATTAAAAGCCTTATTTTGTCTTTTGCATTTTCAGTCATAGTGATCATGTGCGATAGGGGTCCTTGCCTGCGGCGTGATCAGTTATGTCGACGATTTGTGTAATATCGGGAAACTTATTCTGCATAAGTTCGCCGGCAGCGGTTTTTATGGTATCACTCGCTGAAGAGCAGCCTTGGCATCCGCCGCTGAGTTGTATCTCCACGACACCATCGCTTACCGATACAATCTCCAAATGACCTCCGTGCATAGATAAAGCTGGGTTAATGTCTTCGTCAATAAAATCTTGTATATCTTGTTTATTCATTTTCTACTTCTTGTTGTTTGTTTTCCCAATCTTGGATGGCCGCTTTGATGGCGTCTTCCGCCAATACAGAGCAATGTATTTTTACGGGGGGCAGTGACAACTCTTTGGCGATTTCTGCGTTTGATATATCTTTTGCAAAATCAATAGATTTTCCCTTCACCATGGTGGTAATAAGAGAACTAGATGCTATGGCCGAACCACATCCGAATGTTTTAAACTTTGCATCTTCTATTATTCCATTATCATTAATCTTAAGTTGTAATCTCATCACATCACCACAGGCCGGCGCACCAACCAGTCCCGTACCCACGTCATCCGCGTCTTTGTCCATAGTGCCCACATTGCGCGGGTTCTCTAGGTGATCGATTACTTTTTCAGAATAACTCATTGTAGTGTACATCTCCGCCTAAGCTATATAGACTATAACACGTATCTTTGACTTTGTAAATTTACAAAACTTTAGATGCAAGGGTTGCCAACTCAGATCTTTCACCTTTTCGGAAAGTAACGTGTCCTGATATTCTATACTCTTTAAATTTCTCTATTGCGTGTGCTAGACCGTTGGATGTCTCATTGACGTACACGTTATCAATTTGTTCAACATCTCCAGTTAAAATAATCTTTGTACCTTCGCCAATTCTGGTGATGATAGTTTTAACCTCATGCTTAGTAAGGTTTTGGGCCTCATCAATAATGATGAAGGCATTTGCAATTGAGCGGCCGCGGATATAAGTTAGTGCTTCAAGTTCTATTTTCCCTTTTTCCATATACATCTCTAGAGAAGTTCTATCACCCATCAAAAACTTAAGATTATCTTGGATTGGCATCAGCCATGGCAGCATTTTCTCCTCCATGGTGCCCGGAAGGTATCCAATGTCCTTACCCAGTGGTTGGACCGGTCTGGAGACTATAAGACGATTGTAGTGGTTGTTCTCGGCTCTTAATCCTATAGTTTGCTGCAGGCCTGCCGCTATAGCCATTAATGTCTTCCCAGAGCCAGCGCGACCAACTAAAGAAACAATCTTAATGTCGGGATCCATTAACATGTCGATCGCGAACGCTTGTTCTTTATTTCGTGCATCAATCTTCCAATCAGGAATATTCTTATGTATCACATTGATTAATGGTTCGTGATGACATTTAAATCTAGCTAATGCTGATTTTTTGTCATTTTCGTTAGATACCAACATGACATATTGATTTGGATACCACTGACCTTCTATTTCATCCTCATCAATAAAAACCTCTTCTCCGGTATAATATCTGTCAATGACCTGATCATCAACAGGTTGGACAACAAACCCGTTATATAACTCTTCTGAAGAAGTTACTGCTTTTTCGGATGTATAATCTTCGGCTGTTAAACCTATTGAGTCACAAATGACTCTCATATTGATATCACGAGAAACAACTATTGTTTTTCTTTTTGATTCATTCACTTGAATCGCTTTTGCTGTGGCTATGATGGTATGATCAGGCAACCTGATGTCTAAATCCGGCGGAAATATCACATTATCTAAAGATGAATACGACATGACTCGCAAGATTCCTAGGCCTTTTCCTAAACGAACACCTTTTTCCAAAGAGCCTTTACTTCGGAGGTCATCCAGTATTCTGATAAAATGCCTAGCATTTGATCCAACCGAATCTTGCCGTTTTTTGTGTCCGTCAACCTCTTCCAGAACTTTTAGAGGGACGAATATATCATTGTTATCAAACTTAAAAATAGAGCTAGCTTCTGTCAAATATACGCTAGTATCTAAAACATAATTTTTCTTAGGCGCCATACACAACCTTGCTGCAGTAACTAGTCACACTTTCTTATTATTTGCCAATCAAAAACCCAAACTTTAGGTTTCTCGGCTTTTTTGTAGGGTACTCCCTTTTTGCGTAATTTGTCAACTTCTTTCTGATTTGTTATCTGCGCATCCCACCCATCGACGCCAAGTTTGTGTGTTGATTTTGATACAAGATATCTTTTTTTTAGTATCACACAGACATTAGGGCCAGCAAACGTTTTAACCAAAACTCTATCGTTTCTGGTATATCTCTTCTTCGACTTCATAAATTTTGTCTATGGTTTTTATGGCTGAATCAGGTATAAACAAAACTTTCATACAAAAGAAAGCCGCTAAAAACATACTCATAGCTAATATTGCCAATTCTGCCACTGTTTCCACATTAGTAACTATGGCTTAAAATAAAAAATGGCTGGGGCGGTTGGACTCGAACCAACAACGGCCGGGG
>CEUO01041540.1_pt1 | contig 13845 bp, 19 predicted proteins | sample 531391 | NCBI WGS metagenome assembly CEUO01 (sample SAMEA2622799, study PRJEB7988) | marine metagenome | isolation source: saline water (ENVO:00002010), including
ATAACAGTCCAGAGGTAGCAGCTACTTGTTTACCTACTTATGTTAATTCATCAAAAACAAAGGTCTGGGAATGATAGGCTTGTGGTTTACGCATTAGTTTTATATATTAATAAAAAAATAAAAGGGTAAATAAATGGCTAATGGCTTAGGTTCTTTTTCTATAGGCATGGACCCCCGACAATTTTTACGAGGTCGAGGAAGCATAGTGGGCAATAGATTTGTGCCAATGGCACCAACGCCTCAACCAGTGGCACCGCCACCGCCACCGCCACCAATGGCGCAACCAGTGGCACCAACACCACAACCAGTGGCACTAACGCCACCACCTATGATACCTGAGCCACCACCCGCTCTTCCTTCTGAACAACTTAATATGCAACCCTCTATGCCTCCGATGCAAGAACCACCGCCAATGGCACCCCCTGTTATGGAACAGCCACCAATGGCACCACCACCAATGGCACCCCCTGTTATGGATCAATCAGACAATGATTTTGCTAGAAGTTTTTTTGGTAGATTAAGAGACAGTGGAGTAAATTTTCCAGAACAACCAATAGCATCAACTCCACAACCTGACGATTCTATGATGCGGCCAATGCCTTTACCAGAGTTTGGTATTCCTACAAGACCAGTATCAATGCCTACACCACCATCTAGATTTGGGTTGGAGGGTATTTTAAGAGGATTTGACCGTTTTAGACCAACACCACCACCTAGATTTGGTTTACCTGTTGGGTTTAGACCTGCTCGCAGACCTTTTTCACCAGGTTTTGGTGAAAGTCCTATGAGAAATTTTAGAGAAATGAGGGGTATTGGTTTACGCAACCCGTTCTTTGGACCTCGTAGACAAGGCTAAGCGTATTTAGTTTTTTTACGCCTATTGTTCATTATTGCTCCGCACCCTATTGCAATCTTACTTGCTAAACCGCCTTCTTTCGCTTTAAAAGTTTTTACGTTTGTAGGTTTTCCATCTACGCCTTGAGCCTTAGCCCTTTTCCTACGAACAGCACTAGCAATTTGTTCTTTGCTCATGCTCCTGGCTTTAGCTCTAGGCACACATTTAGGATATTTTCTTTTACTGGTTTTTGTAGATTTTCTACCGCAAGATTGAAACTTCCCATCTTTTTTAGGTGCGCCAATATCAACCCAATCACCTTTAGAGCCTTTACCGAACCACTCTGTTAAACCACCTTTGGGTTTAGCCACGTTTCACCTTAATTTTCTTACCTGCTACTCTTCTTGTAGTAGATTTTCTTGCTGTGGTCTTTCTTTTAGTGGTCGTGGCGGTAGTAGTCCTATAACCACCACCACGTTTTTTATAGGTACGCACTAACCAAGCATTAGCATAAGCTGAAGGATAAACGTCAAATTTACGTTTAGCTTCTGCCTTAACCCTTGCGTATAAAGCTGGATTAGTTGGTTTAGCTTTACTTTTTTGAGACATACTCTTATCTTCCCCTAACTGGTTTCATTCCTCCACCTCTCATTCGAGTAGGCTTCATTCCTCCACCTCTCATTTGAGTAGGCTTCATTCCTCCACCTCTCATACCTGTTTTTTTAACTATGCCTGCTCCTCCGCGATTCATGCCTGTCTTCTTAACACCACCGCGATTCATACCTGTCTTCTTAACACCACCGCGATTCATGCCTGTCTTCTTAACTGTGCCACCTACATTACGTTTAGTTCTAGTTTTTTTAGTGCCAGTTTTTTTAACTGTTTTTTTAACTTTAGTGCCGGTTTTTTTAACTGTTTTTCTACCCCTAGCCCCAGTTTTTTTAACTGTTTTTTTACCTCTTTTACTCGCACCTTTTTTTAATTTTGACATTTTATCATCCTCTTAAATAAATTATTTCTGTTTTCCAATATATTAGATACTTCATAATTACCAAATTTTCTATCATAATACCGTTTCTTTTGCAATTTATTTGAAGCCTCACATAATAAACTTAATCTTTGTATAAAAATCATAGAATACATTTCTTCAGATTCTGTTTCAAAAGTTTGTGTTTCAATAGTTTCTTCATTATTAAGTAATTCATTACTTTCATCTTCAGGATGAAAACCCATTACAAATAAATCTCGATCTCCAAAACAATTTTGTGCAATAGTTTCATTTATTCCAGATAAATATTCATGAAATCTATCAGAATTAGAATCGTATCCTAAATCTATTAAAATGACTAACTCAAATCTATCATCATAATTAGATAATATTTGATAAAATTCTAAAGGGCTGTTGTCATAACTAAATTGAATGTCCACTCTATTATCGGCCCACGCTTTAGCGGCAAAGGGACATGCAGGAAAATTATTATAATTTTTATTTGGTTTTTCTAGAAATGTTTTTGACCAATCCCGTATCTCATTGCGGATATTAGTCTCAAAAATATCGTCATCCATACTAACATTTCCAGCGTCTTCTCGCTTGTCGAATACGAGAATTAGGATTGTTCCTTGTCTTTGCTGATGATTTTTTTAATTGACCTAATGACCTAGCGCAAAATGATTTACGCCTTTTAGCTGCTTTACTGCCAGGTTTTACTTTACCCGTTACTGCAGTTTTTAATTTAGAACCAGGATTTTTTTTACGAAACTCTTTTACACCTTTAGCTGTCATTCCCGCACCTTTTTTAGTGGGCCGGAAATTAGGATTTTTACCGGTAGTTGTTCTAGCTACATTTTTTTGCCTTTTAGGTTTTTGAGATGTGCTTCTGACTGCCATCGTAATGCCTTTTTAAATTTAATAAAGTAGTAATTATAATACCTGCAATTCCACAAAATATTACCGTTATTGCAGCACAAAATAAATATATTGTCATAAATAAATAATATATTAAATTTTTTATCATTTTGTCTCTCCCCAGTTTTTTCCTAGTCCTACATCTATTTTTGATGGCACTTGCATTTTGACGCAGTTTTCCATCAAATCTTTAATTTTATCTATATCTTCCTCATCTATAGAAAAGCATAATTCATCATGCACAGTCAACATTGGGGTAAAACCATTGTTATAGCAGTTTAATAATGCTTGTTTGGTTTGATCTGCACTAGACGCTTGTATCAAACGATTCAGGGCTTTGTAAGTATTAGCTACCCTAAAAAACTTAGGGTTTCGATACTCCCAGTCTTTTTCTCTCTCTTCTATTGGCATATCAAGTATTGCTTGCCACTCCCTTTCTAACCTATCCACATGCAAAAACTCCGAGCTTTTACTGCCATACACACCCTTCTCTCGCATCGGAAACCTACATTTACGACCTAATAATGTTCTAATCTCTTTACGAGACTCCGCTGCTTTAGACACAGCGTTAGCTATTTCACGAATAAATGGCACTTTGTCATCATAATCATTTCGTATCTCTTTAGTCTCTCCCATAGATATATCGCCTAACACATTAGATAATTTACCTAATCCCATGCCATACATAATGCCTAAATTAATTGTTTTAGCTATCGTTCTTTCTACTCCTGCTAAATCTGCTACCATCTGATGAAAGTCAAAGTCCTCCTGGTGATATTGTTTAATTATTTCTTGCACCCGATGATCATCTTTGGTTGTAGGTGTTAAACTTACATAGTGCATCAACCACCGTGGTTCTTGTGCGGAGTAATCAAAACTACCCCACAGTTTATCTTCCTCAGGTAAAAACAAACCTCGTATCATCTTTTTTATCTCAGGGTGCCTAGCAGGAACTTGCTGCAAGTTAGGGTGGCTTGATGAAAACCTGCCGGTAACTGTGCCTCCTACTTCGCTACGAAGTTGGTTAAACTCACAATGAATGCGGCCATTATGCTGATGAGATAAAATAGTGTCGATAAACGTAGTGTTTGCTTTGTTAAATTCTCTAATCTCAAGAATTTTCTGTGCGATAGGATGTTCGTGGTTGCTAAGAAAATGTTTCGTGAAACTCGGTGCACCCGATTTTTGCGTTCTTTCATACTTTAACCCCAATGTATCAAAAGCCTTTGCCAGACTTGTTGCGTTCCAAGGCTCTATAAAAAAGCCTACCTCTTTTTTCACTTCTTGCAGAAGTTTTTTCTCCTTTGTTTCTAAAATCTTTTTAGTTTTTTCTGCTTGTTCTAAATCTATGCGTATACCTTTTTTTCTCATCTCAAAAATAATGGGTATTAGTGCCAGTTCTAAAGTTAATATATTCTTACAGTCGTCTTGTATTAATTTTTGATGCAACACCGACCATAAATCATAAGTTATTCTGGCATCCGTCTCGGCATAATTAGCAACTCGAGCAGCAGGTAATCGCCACATTTCTTTCTTCGCATCGACCCCATGCTGACTAGCGGTGGTATTTAACTCTAAATTAGCCTTCCTTTTACCTATGTAAGTGCTACCTAACGCATCTAACGAGTAGCTAAATCTATTCTCGTCAAGCAATGCTGCCGCTACCATCGTGTCGAACACTGAACCATGAACCGTAATCCCTTCATGATGTAACCACCCTAAATCGTACTGAGCGTTGTGCATCACTACGTCCATGCCGTGCGATAACTGGTCACATAGCCAAGAAGCCACCAAATTTGGGCTGAGATTGCCTCTACCCTCATGACGCATGGGGAAGTACCATTGTTGGTCTTTAGACGCTACAGCGATGCCTATGAGGTGTCCATCGTTCCTGAACCACCCTGCACCCTTAGTGGTGAGGTTAGGATCTTTAGTTTCTACGTCTATGGCTAATAATTTTTCTTGAGATAAGTCTGGAAAAGACTCTGGTGGTGTCCATACTTTTTCGTCAAATATTAGTTCTTCTTGCATAATTATATTTGATAAAACATATTAGATTGTGGTTCTAAAAAATGCAGAGATTTTTTAGCCCTTGTAACCGCAACATAAAAAACTCTGTGTTCAGTGTCTGGATCTTCGTAATAATTTTTGTATGCTGCTGGAGATAGGTCAGGAACAACCAAAATATTATCGCATTCACCACCTTTCATAGAGTGTATTGTGCTTATTTTTATTCTTGGATTTTTCACATTATCTCCGCGTTTTAAAGCATTTAGAATGTAATTTTGAGATTCTACATCAACTTTGTCAAGAACTTGGTGCCAACGCATATTTTCATCTGCAAGTAATCCTAACCCCTGTTTCATTTCGTCAAGCGTGAATACGTTGTCAGGATTAAGTTGCATGATGGCACTTGATCTAGGCCCGAACCCCCTCTTAAAACCTACACCTACACTCATAAAATTATAAATACTTTTTATTCCTGGAGTATCGATTACCTTGTCTTTGCACAATTTTTCCCAGTCAAGAATAGCTTGGAATGTTTTTATTGGCACACTAGGATGACCATGACGACTATATACCCATCCCTCATCACGTAACATTCTAGCGTACACATCCCCTAACCTATTTGTTCTTGTCATAATGCACCATTCACCTTGATCCAAAGGTAAGTCCCATAGATTTTGATGAAACTGCACAGAGCCTTTATCATCTCTTGGCGACCATTCTTTAGGCGCACGACCACTAATTCTTGACACAATTCGTTGAGCCTCAAACCATGGTTCCTGAGGTAACCTATAAGACTTGCTCAATACTTCTTTATCTTTTGTTGCATTAAGAAATCTTTTTACATCTGCACCTTGAAAACCCATAATGGCCTGATCATCGTCACCTGTGAAAATTTGTATTTTTGGTTTTACTCTTAAAATATCTACCATATCCCACTGTAAAGTAGATAAATCTTGAGCTTCGTCTACGAATAACGCATCAATGTCCACTGGCTCATTTCTATTAATAAAAGTTTCTATCATGTCTGTAAAATCAACTTTACCGTTAATTTTTTTATATTTTTCATAAACAGATATTAATCTTTTCAACTCTTCCCAGTGTAACTTATAGTTTGATATTAAATTAAAAGACTTTTCAGTTGATATCCGCATGTTTCTGCCTAGGTGATAGATACCTAAATATTGGTCGCCTGGAGAAATACCTAACATACTGAAATCAGATTCTTGACCATTAGTATTAGTTATAGCGTTGAAACTAATGCCCACAGCATCTCCAACGGCTTTTAAGTCTGTGCCACGTATCACATCTTCTTTTTTATATTGACCTGCTCGAAAAGCCATAGAATGTAATGTCTGAAAATAATGTAAACGATTTTTTTCTACCCCTAGATCTCTGAACACTCTGTCCTTACTTTCTTGTGCCGCTTTTTTAGTAAACGAAACACAAGCTATTCTTTCAGGATAAATACCATCTTCGATACACTGTCTAATTAACAAAGTATTAGTATGTGTTTTGCCACAGCCAGGCGGGCCTAAAATAGTTTTAATCATCTTAAAAAGGAGTATCCTCATTTATTTCAACGTCTGGTAATTCAACTTCACCTCGTTTCATTTCAGGAATAAACCACACTCTAACCTTACGCCATTTGTCGCGAGAGTCTTTAAATCGATATTCTTTATCCGAGTTTGCTCCGTTGTTTAGCTCTTTTAATCGCTCTGTGATTTGACCACGAGTGTAATCTGTAAACCCATGCCGTCTTAAAAAATCTTGTAAAGAGCTTAATTTAAAAAAAGTTAGTCCACCATCTGTCCAAGGCTTACCTGTCAGTAACTCTTCAGGGCTGGTGGCTCTAATACGGCTAGTGCAAAAAATTTCAAGTAACTCGTTAAATAAACCCTTTTGTGTTAACTCTTCAGGCACTGAGATTCTAGTAGCACTATCTAATAAATTATCTACTAAATCTCTCCAGTCGTTCTCTTTCATGCGTACCGGCATACGATAAGTTTGTTCCATGCAAGCACGTTGGAACTCTACCTGCATTTGTAATTGTCTAGTAGTTAGCTCCAACCTTGCTCCATCAACATCTACAAACCATACTGGAGGTTCCGACTGAACAACAGTCAACCCTCCTAATATTGGAAATGCTTGATTGTTTCCAATACCAAACTTGCGGTTACGGCATAAGCCACGATTACAATGACTACATAACGGCTCTTGTTTACACATGTAATAATAGTCTTTCTTATCCAACCTAGTTTGTATATCGACTATTTCTTTTGCGGGTAATGGTGGGCTTGAATAATTTTGATTATGTTCTTCTAGCTTCTCTTTCCAGTCGCTAGGGTTGGACATTTTATAGTATATCCCTATGTTCATAAGAGTTGTGTTACGACCACCTTCAGGAATTCCAAACTCTGTTAATTGCTGTAAACATGGTGGTCCATGTGGTAATAAATTGTCGTCATTATGTATTTTAAAATCTAATAATTGTTTTGGTGTTAGTGCAAGATTGCTTACTTGTTTAAAAAATTCCTCTAATGTGTAAGCATCACCATCTTTTTTAATGGCGTATCGAGTAGAATATTTAGCGTTAAAATAAGGTAGATTAATAAAATTACCTACGTCCCCTCGTTCTACTTTTACTTCTTCCTGTTTAGGAAAAATCTCACACCCCCCGAAACCTAATGCACTAGCAAACTCCGCTAACTTGTCACGCATCTCGGCTGCCGATATCTTTTCTTTAACAAACAAAAAACAATGTGCGCCACCACTTTTTGATCGACACACGACCAGCGGTAGTTTTAATCTGTCTATTTTATTTTTTAATGCAATCAGGTCTAAGTTGTAGTCGTCAATGTCTAACGCGCCGAACACACATTTATTGTATTCGTCTATGGGTATTGAACCTATACCACGCTCACCTTTTAAATGTTGTTCCACCAGGTCAACCGTTAATGCTTCACGGACAATGAAACTTTTTGCGTTCATTTTTCCGTTTCGAGCACTATCAAGCACAGTGGTTTGCCCATGTGCTGTGGTGCACCCTGAAAATAACAAAAGAAATTTTTGTGCTAAACTCATTAGAAATGTCCCCCCTTGTCAAAGGAAAATAAAGGGGGGACAAGCCCCACAATGGTTAGAATGGCACTTCTTGTTCAGTTCCAATCTTCTCAGGCTCATAGGCTGGGGGAGCCAGAGAGATTGAACCAGACTTCAAAGCGTCACTGAAGTCTTTTGCTTCATTAAACGTTTGTATGTCTGGCACCGTTTTCTCCATTGTGAAACTAAGCGAATACCATGTACCCTTGTCATTCTTCTCTTTGACTGTAGTAGCACGGTATACATTAGCAAAAGTTGGCATGGTTTTACCTGTTGATTTAATTTTTTGCATGGCCATCAATGAATTCCATATTCTGGATTTTTTCAAGCCAGTTTTCTTTAAATCAATTACTGCGGATTCTAACGAACCGTCTTCGTGTAAAATCTTTACATAATGTTGAGCTGTTCTTATTAACTCATTGCCATTAGGTAACATTTCAATGTTGCTTTCATCTCGTTTTGCTTGTTTGATTAAAGGGTCTGTAGGATTAATCTCACCCACAAATCCTCCACCATCTTGACCTCTTGGAATAAATTCCAGGTATTTCATTTGGTAATACACTGGAATGACCAATAGACCATCATCAGCCTTCCAAAACTTTTTAGTGACCGTATTAAAAATGTCCCCTGCCTTTGCATCAGGAATATAATCTGCTTCATCACTTTGCAGTTGTGGATTAAGTGGTTGTAATGCTCTTATAAAAGGCATTTGTAAGTCATCGTTAGATACCTCTTCCATGCCCGAGTTTGCGTTTTCAAGAAACGCTGTTTCTAGTTCTTTGCTGATTTGGTTTTTCATATTTTCACTCCCTTAATTACAGCAGTTGTACCTAAATATGTGTTGAACCTTTCGAGATCTATATTCTCTCCGTTTTCTACACAATCCTTTATAAGTTTCTTTAAAGTAGGTGGTTCTATCCAGACCTTACTTGAACAGTGATAGCCATGACCCTCCAACTCTTTTTGTAACTTCATACATCTATCATCTTCTGATACCCCAAAAGATATTGATAAATCATTTTTAATGAAGTCACCTTTACCGATTGAACGTAGATATTCCAACGCTTGTTGTTTCTCTATTGGGTCGGTTGGCATTCGTGCTGAAACAAAACTTTTTAAAGATACTACTGATCCATCAGCTTCTACTTTATCCAGTCCCATAGTATTCATTTGTTCAGGTATCAAGTCATAAAGATAAGCTGCATACTGCTTTTTCTCTTTCTTTATCTCCTCTTCCAAAGCCTCAATTTTTTTCCTCATCTTATTAGCTTCTTCAATGAGAACTGAAAGCTCTTTACCACTCTCAGCATTTACCTCTTTAAATTTTTCACTTTCCGCTTCTATCGCTTCAAATATTTCATTCATAAGTAATTCCTCTTCAGGTTGGTTAGTCTTCAATCCCACAATTAAAATTAATCTTTACCAGGTAATACATTTTTTCAAATTTGTCCCACTTTAATAAATTAACGTGTCCATTGTTTTGATTAGATGCAATGGTAAAAGCAATACCAATAATTGCTGGATCTCCCACAGCTAATAAATAGTCGTCATCACTAAACCCCTTTAATTTAGAGGTGATTTGTGTAATCATTCTCATGGGGTTGAGATGCACTTGATCATTAGCAGAAGATAAAGGGATAAGTTCACCCCACTTCGTGGCAGATACCATATCTACACGGGGGTTTTCTTGTGTTACGTAAACAGTCATTCCTTTCTCCTTTAACTTTCTTACCATCGAATATACCTTTTACTATTAATATTTGCAACAATAAATAATCCCATGGTATTATATCTGTCATGGATAATAAAAAATATAAGTTTAAAACCACGCCTTTTGACCATCAAAAGAAAGTTCTTGAGGATTGTTGGAACCGTGTGAACTATGCTTTTTTTATGGAAATGGGTACCGGAAAGTCTAAAGTTTGTATAGATAATGCAGGTATTTTATTTGAAAAAGGCAAGATAGATACCTTCATAGTCATAGCACCTAAAGGTGTTTATCGTAACTGGCATAATCTTGAAATACCTACGCATCTTCCTGATACCATAAAAACAAAAATGATGGTGTGGAAACCATCGCCAGGTAAAAAAGAAAAAGAAAATTTAATGGGAATGATGGATAGTTTCGAAGGGTTACGAATATTTATTATGAATGTTGAAGCACTGTCCACGGCTAAAGGTGTTAAGTATCTTGAAAAATTATTATTACACTCAAAAGCACTGTTAGCGATAGATGAATCTACAACTATAAAAAATCACAAAGCATCACGAACCAAAGCTCTAATTAAACTTAGCCAGTACGCCATATATCGAAGAATACTAACTGGTTTTCCTGTTACACAATCGCCTATGGATTTATGGGCGCAATGTAGATTTTTAGATGAGCGTTTGCTAGGTGACTGTGGTAAAAACTTTCATCATTTTCAACATCGTTATGCCGTAACTAAAAAACGTAGCGTGGGTTCGCATTCTTTTAACATGATTGTTGGGTATAGATACCTGGATGAACTAACAAGTATTTTAAGAGGGTTTTCTTCGAGAGTTCTTAAAAAAGATTGTATGGATCTACCTGATAAAATTTATACACAAAGAAACGTGTCAATGACCGAAGAGCAACAAAGAATTTATCAAGACTTAAAAGAATATGCCGTTGCACATATTAACGATGAGGAGTTTATGACAGCAAATAATGTTATGACTCAATTATTACGAATGCAACAAGTATTGTCCGGGCACACAAAAGCAGATGATAGCGATGAATTAATAGATATTAAAGATAATAGATTAAATGAAATGTTATCGTGCATAGAGGAAATAGAAGGTAAAACAATTATCTGGTCAAGATTTAGATATGACGTGGTGCGAATACAAAATGCCTTGATAAAAGAATATGGAAGTAAGTCTGTGGTTAGTTATTTTGGAGATACCAAAGATGAAGAACGGACCACGGCCATTGACCAGTTTCAAAATGGTGAAGCTAAGTTTTTTGTAGGCAACCCACAAACAGGTGGTATGGGTATTACCTTAACTGCTGCACAGAACGTCATTTACTTTGCTAATAGTTTTGATTTAGCGATTCGAACTCAATCTGAAGACAGAGCGCATCGCATAGGTCAAAAAAATCCTGTGACTTATATTGATTTTATTTGTGAGGGTACGATTGATGAACGCATCGTAAAAGCTCTTCGCAATAAAATGAATATTGCCAGCATTGTCATGGGTGAAGAATTAAAAGACTGGCTTCAATAAATTAAAGGAGTAATTATGCCTAATGTTCAAAAATACAAATCTGTAGCTGTACCTGTAAATGTATGGGAAAAGTTATGGGAAATATCAAATAAAAACCACCGTAGCCCATCTAAACAAATATCTTTTTTTGTAGATGAGGAAATGGCGAAGCAGTCAAAAAAACCTGTTTCAGAAAAAGTAAAATGAATAATTCAATTACTTTAAGTTATGAAAAATTTATGTTAGTTAAGAGAGCTATTGTTGATAGCTTGTCTGAGGATCCTCCCATAGATAATATTCAACTATTAGAGGATGCTTTAGATGTTCTTAACCAAGCACATCTTGACTCACATAAAAAAGAAGATGATTCTTATATTAATGACTGGGTAAAAAACAATATTAGTTAAGGAGATGATTATGGGAGAAGTTATTGACATAACAGATGAATTAGAATTTTTAAGATTAACAAATGATTATTCTTATTGGTTACAAGTTCCTAAAAAAATTCGAATGAAAATGTATTTAAAACACGCTCAAAATAGGGGTGAGTTTTATGAAATAATAGATAATATAGATTCCGCTGAAATATTAAAGTATTTAGAGGATTTTAATAATGGTAAAAGTTCTGGTTATAGATTAGCTAACGCTTTGTTAAATGCTTTTGAAGAGTATTATCACGAACATTTTGATGAAAAATTAGATGATGAGAGATTTAGAAAAGGTAAATATATTTATGATGAGGAGTTAGGGCATTTTATTGAGCCTTAAACTCCACAATATCCTTCACATTCGTCAAGTAAACTCATTTGCGCTGAATTAGATAACGTGTAGAAATCTATTTCATCTAATGGTTTACATGACCTATGCAGAAATAAATCCCCATCAACACCGCCTAATTTTCGAATAGCTTTATCAAATTGAACGACATCTTCCCATTCTTTTTTAGGCCCATTCTTTATTTTTAACCATTCATGATTATTGTGAAAAGGGCAACATAAACAAGCTGATCGTGGTGGCTCTGGATAATTGTTCTTTTTCATCCACTCCAGGCATTGACCTCTATATATTCTTTTTTCTATCAAAGGGTATACGTTTCTGCGCCATGGTTCGACAAAAGGCACTTTTTGTCTTTGTATTTCGTCATAAGATATGCCATACCACAAATCAACCACATGTTCTTTAGGAAATCTTTGTCTACGCTTTAAACCTAAAATATGCTCCCTGGTGTATTTGGTTACTGGGTTTATTTTATATTCTGCTGTGCATTGTCGTTGTAACATACCCACGCTACCATCTTTCTTATTTAAAGTGAAATAAGGTAAAGCAGCACCTCTGCTTGATCTAACTCTCGTGTTAATTTGATCTTGTCTGAGATTACCCCTCGAAACTCTCGCAACTTTAAATGGTAGTTGTTTTTCTAACCAATCTAACCAATCGTACACGGCTTTTGGTTCATACCCAGTATCAGCGAATACTGCTACATCAGGCATAGGAGTTACTTCTCCTTTAGCTGCCATTAAAGCTAAAGCTGAAGATTGAACACCTGCCCCTAAACTTAATATTGTTGTTATTTTTTTCATTTTACTTCCATATAAGCACTAATAAATTCAGCTGCTACTTGAGGTATGATTGCGTTACCTATGCCTTTGAGCGAACCTGAGTAACTGTATTTTCTGGGATTGCCTTCTGAATCCATGACTTCGGGTACCCCATTAACCAAAGGCTGAACATCGGATTCAAGCGGAATCGGGCGGGTTTTTCCGTCTCCACATTCGACCCATTCGACTGCTCTCCAGTCAACTGAGCTGTTATGTCCAATGTATCCGTTGAGATGTGTCCGTTCCTCGTTCGACCGCCCTGGTAGCCCCCCTTGTAATCCCTCGTTGACGGAGTCGGCCATGTGTGAACGCTGTCCCTGAGGTTTGCTCCGTACTCTATTCCCGTGGTGTCGCTCTGACGTTTTCCCCTTTTGTTTAATTTGGCTGCTCCCCCTGTCCCGTCTACTGTCCTCGGTGTCGGCCATGTGTGAACGCTCTCTCTCAAATTCGAACAACCGCCTTTCTTCGCACGAGGGCTGAGTTCTTCTCGACTCCTTATTTGATTGCCTCTTGCTCCGTCCATCGTTTGTGGTGTCGGCCACGAACCATAATCGCTGCCTCCGGTGATAGGCTCCGACAGTGTATCCTGACAATACGCTCGAAGCGAATCGGTAGTCACACGCTTCAAGATCTGTTGCGACTGCATCCAGCCACCCGAACCCAATCGCTCCAATAACCTGCTCGCCAAAGACTGTTGCAGGTCTTGACTCTCTGATGAGGCGAAACCATTGTGGCCAAAGGTTACGCTCGTCATCTGCGCCTTTTCTTTGTCCTGCTGCTGAGAAACTTTGACAGGGGCAACTTCCAGTCCAAACAGGTCGGTCTGAATCCCACCTGGCGAGTTGGAGGGCGTAAGCCCACCCTCCGATTCCTGCGAAGAAGTGACACTGTTTAAACTCTTTAAGGTCTTTTGGTTGGACATCTTCGATTGATCGATCATCTACAACTCCCTCTGGTATCAATTTCTCTCGGACTAGGTTACGTAACCACTCCGAAGCATATTTATCGTTTTCATTATAGTAATTAATTTTATTACTCCAAGTCTATTAATTATTCGCTCGAGTTTTATGTTTGAATCTGCATAATTGGCTCGCTCTGTGGTTATGTTTCTATCAATTTATATGGCTCGCTCCGTCGGAGTGTTTCTATCTCATCATGTGGCTCGCTCC
>CEUO01048409.1_pt1 | contig 13828 bp, 15 predicted proteins | sample 531391 | NCBI WGS metagenome assembly CEUO01 (sample SAMEA2622799, study PRJEB7988) | marine metagenome | isolation source: saline water (ENVO:00002010), including
TCATTGTTTTTTATATCTTCAATTTTTCTAGCGTTTGCAAGCCTTATGCTTTCAAGTTCTAGTTTTTCTATTTCGTCAAGTGCTTGTTTTTCTAATCTAAGCCTTTCACCTGTTTCTAGTTCTTTATTTTTTGCTATATCTTCAAGGTCTTTCTGTCTGTTTTTTACTTTTAAATTTTGTTCAGCATCTTCAATGGCTCTTGTTGCTGAAAGTCTGTCTGCTTCAGCTTGTTTCTTTTTGGCTTGATATGCTTTCCATTTTGCAAGTCTTTCAGCTTGACCATCTTGTGTTATTTGGGTTACGTCTTGTTGATGGTCTATTTCTTGACTCTTTAACTTTGCTAGTTTTTCTTTATGTTCTTTTAATTCTTTAAAAGCTGACAAATGACGTAGCATAGCATTGGCAGCCTCTATAGATGTCGCATTTTTCTTCGCCAATTTTTGACTATGGGCAAAGGCTTTTTCTTCAATAACTCGTTGTTTGGCAACAGCCTTTTCTACTTCTTTTATTTGGTCTTGTGTATTTTTTAAATTGTCTTTTGCCTTTTGTTCTTCTGCGTCTGTAATTTCTTTAATAGATGCACCCTCTAGTTTTAATTGTCTAATACGTTGGTCGTGTGCTGTTTGTTGTTCACCTCTTAACTTTTCTAATTTTGATATTGCTCTGTCTAGTTCTCTGTTAACCTCAGCTTGTGCTTTTGCTAAATCGCTAGTAGTTTCAGCAGCCTTTTCAGCAGCATCATCAGTACCAACAAACCAGTTATACAAATCAATTATAGGTTGCGCAAGTAACATGACACCGGCGATTAAAGCACCAATTCCTGCTACAATCAATCCTATTGGATTCATAGTCATAACAACATTTAAAATTCTTTGAACAACTGTCGAAGCCATGATTGCAGCTTTTAAGCCACTAAACGCTTTGATACCCTCACGAACAGAATTAATACCCTGTGTAATCGCCATAGCTGATTGTACTCTCAACAGCATTTCTTCAACAGCTTCTGATTCAACGCCAAAAGTACCCATAACACCAGTACCTATTGCAAACGCACCTGAAACTCCTTCAATTGCGCCACCAAGATTTTGTGCTGTTGTTCCAGCCATTGCGTCAATTTGCAAGTCTGTGTCAATAATTACTTTTTTGTAATTACCGACTTTTTGTTGTAAGTCTTTAAACTCTTGACTGTTAGATTGACCAGCAGCAGCCAAGGCATACATTGCATCCTCTAGTTCTCCTATCTGTGTTGTTAATGGTTTGATCCCTTGGTTTGCACCTTCAAAAACTTCCTCAAAAGTTTTACCAAGTTTATCCATATTCTTGATGGCTTCTTTAGTCTGCGCATCAATGACAATTTCTCTTACTATCTTTTTTGCCATGCTTTCTGTCTTTTAAGCTGTTCTTTCTTTTCTTTTATTGTTTTAGGTATTTTGTTTATACCTTTTGCAATGTCTATTTTATGACTGACACCGATATAGTCTTCTTTGTTTAATAATTCTAAAATTGTATCTAACATTTTAACCGTTTTGTAATATGACTAAACTTGTTTCTGCAAAGACTGTACCTGTTGCGTCTTTATAAGAAACAGGAATCGTTTGACTTCTTTGTGAGCCTGTAGTGTTTCTTGGTACTGTAATAGTTATTGTTCCTTCACTTGTATATGTGACAGGTAAACTTAATGTCACAAACTGCGTTTCTCTTGTTGCTGCAAAAGTGACAGAGCCACCACCACCGTCAAACATTTTTATCGGATTAGGTGACTTTAATATTTTGACAGGTAGAGTAATAGTTCCACTATTAGAAGATAAACCACCACCAGTTAAGCCTGCGACAATAGGTGCTTCTATTTTTCCAACTTGTGTTACAAAATCACTTATTAAAACAAATTCAACATCACCTGTTGTCAACTCTGTTTTCATTGTTTCAATTCTGTATTTTTTATCCCTCAATAATATAGCATCATCTAGTGTTAATGTTGTTAAAATCTCTAAAGGTAAATGACATTTTAAAGATACTTTTCTTGTTTTATCATTAAACAAATTGACTAGATATGATTGATAAAATGTTGTGTATAAACTGTTCGAAATTTCTACACCTTTTAAAGTTGATTGTTGTAAACCAAAATTTTGTGAATAGTCGACCATATTGTCAGTTTGATCTTGACCAAATGGGTGATATGAAGTAACTTCATGTATATCAGTACCGTTATAAAATTTAAAAGAAACTGTTTCTGCATCTTCCATGAATAATTTAACAGGCTTTGGTACATAACTTTTACCGTCAATTGCATTGTCTAAAGCATAACTGACTTGTAAATTAGTGCCTGTAAATTTATTGAATTGCATATTTTCAAAAGGTACTTTCACTTTAAATTCTTTTCCGTCGTAAGGAAAGTCTAAAGACAAATCACCAAAACCAACTCTGTTTGTACTTAAAAAATCTTCATTTAAAAATGCTTTAGACTTTTCATATTCAAAAGATATTTTTTTATATAATTTAATTCTGTCAACTTTTATACTTGCTGTGTCTGTGTATTCTGTTATATCTACTTCGCCACCAAAATTATACCATTGCTCTAAAGGTTCAACTTTATAATTGTATTCATCTTCTAAAGGGTATACAGTTAAATTAAACATTTTTAATATACCAGAAAACCAATCAGAAACCAACATATCAGGTGCTATTGCTTGTAAGTCGATGTTTGTTGTTACTGATGTAGAATTAAATGTCGCTGTATGATTGAATGCTGTTACCCAACTACCTGCTGCAGTACTTGTCGCAGGATTATAATACAAGAAATAGTGTCTTATTTCACCTGTAACTGTTGTTGTAAAACCACCAGCTACTCTGACAAAAAAAGTATATTCATCATCTAAAAAATTAACATTGTCGTTAAAATTATATGGTAAATAATGCGTACCACTTCCTGTTGCTGAACCTGTAATTGTCTGACTAAAAACACCATTTACATAAACGTCAACGTAATATTGTAAAGCTGGCGACGTTGCAATATCAAATTCAATGTAGTGATGTACAAATTGCGCTGTTGGAGGTATTCCTGTTTGAAATTCATAGTTTAAAATATTATTTACTAAAGTTGTACCAGCACTGTTGAATGTTAATTGTACAGCTTCTGTGTATATATTAGGCGTCTTTGAATTTTTCCATAAAGTAAAAGATTTTTTAAAATAATTACTATCAAAAAAAGTACTATTAAAGTCAACACTAAATTCACTTTCAATTGCGTCTATTATTGTTTTATCTTTTAATGCAGGAAACAACTCTGTAAAAGCTATTCTACCAGCGTCAATTGAAATGTCGCTTGATGTACCGTCACCATATTGCCATACTCTGTCAGAACTAATCAAAGGCCACCTTAAAGGTAAGTCAGAAGTATTACTAAAACTATCATTTATTGTCAATCCTGAATATGCGAATGTTACATTATAGTCTAAGTCACCTAGTTTTTTTACGCCAAATAAGTCTTTTAAAGTAACAACTTCTCCGTAAAATGTAATTTTATATGATTCAGGCACATTGTTTTTTATTTCAGAACCTTCAAGTTGAACTTTACCTCTCCTAAATAATGTGTAATTTATTTCAATTCTTGCTGCTGCTCTTTCTTTAGCAATGAAACCATTGTCAAAGTCATTATTATAAAACCACTTAAATATATTGTTATTATTATCAGAGGCAGGTAAAGTGAATGTTTGACTAAAGTCTGTATAGGTTTTAGATATATCTTTAGTGTTTTGAATACTTGAAGTAATCTGTATTTTTTCATCATCATATAAGTCGACTCTTTGATTATTTATGTATAATTGAACTTTTCTCATTATTGTATATTGTTTATAATATGATGTGCGTAATCAAATGTCATTCTATAGTTTATCAGTTTGTCGTTTATGTGCTTTTGTAAATCAACGCTTTTACTGTTCGGTACAACTGGTCTACCGTCTAGTCTTATTGTTTCGCTTAGTAATATTTGTTGTATAACATCTGAGTAACCTTCACGAACAAATCCTGTGTTTACAGTTATTGTTTCTTGACCATTGACATTAAAGTTTTGTGTTATGTTTTTAGATGTGTTATAATTAACACTTGAAGGCATTAAATTAAATTTACTGCTATCAGTTACAATAGTAGACTTTGAAACTTTGAAGAAAATAATTGTTTGCCATACGCCGTACTTATTTACAAAATCACAAACAACAGGTGTATATTTTGGCTCACATACTTCTGTAAATGTAAATGTTTTATATAGTGATGAATCTTTAAATATTTTTAATGTTGAACCACCATTGTTTTTATGTGTTGGTGTAATATATGGAATATATGCGTTATCTTGTGTATTTAAGTTTATATCAACGTCAGCAGTTGTACCGTCTAAACAAACGTATTTAGCGTCCCAATCTTCAGCAGGTGAAACATCACTATCAATAGAATAGAATAGTGCGCCATTGTTTTGATTTTTAAGTAAATAGTATTCGCCTTCATCTAGCATTATATTAGCATCTAAAACAGGATTCATTCCGTCTTGAAAATATCCATATCCTTTATAACCTATTAAATATTGTGTTGGAACAGACGCAGCAGGATTTGTCACAACTACTTTGCAGTAAACATAATTAGCTGCTGCTGTTACTGTTAATCCTGTGACAGGTGTTAGTGACGTATGACTGATATAAGATTTTAAATAAGGTGATATATCGAAATTGACTGTCAATAAACTAGCGCTAGGAATATGTTTAGACAAGCTAAATGTAGCATTCGCAGGCTCACTTGCTCCTGATTGATGTATGTATAATTCTACTTTTATTAATTGTCCTGCTGATGTTCCTGATGTAGAAACTATATATGGACTTCTAACATTTATTTTTGTATATACGTTTGACATTTTATAATATTTTAATTCACTTTAGTATCTGTACCCTTTGTCACTTGATCAAGAAACTCATCCACATCAAGTCCAAACTTTTCTATAATATCATCTGGCAACCTTAGAAATGCATCCTCAAATGGCTTTGTAAAAAACAATGTAGGCTTCAATCCTTTTGTCCAGACTGATCTAGCTACAGCAAATGGTGAGATCCCTTTTCTTTTTGCCCATCCCTCAAAATGTCTAGGACTTATTTTCTTGTTTCTTTTAAATCTAAAAGGTGAGTTTGGAGCTTTTAAATTTGAGTATGCACCTCTTACACCTTGATCAACAAAGTCACCATAATCAGCCATTACAAATGATGCTGAGAAACTGTTTTTCATTACTCTCTTTTTAAACTGTAGAGAGCCATATAGATTCCTTGTGTCATTGCTTTTATTTTTGCTCAACATTGCCCTAGACTGTTTTACAACATACTTACCAAACTCTGACAATTCCTTACCTACTCTCTCTGGATCAAATGACATAATCTTTAATTATTTGCAAATACATGAACAGGATTATTTGGTGTTACTATATTGTCAAATTCTATTTCTTTTGAACTCATAACATCAACGAAATAACCATCTTCATATGTTGGCTCTGTTAATACTCTGTCTTGTTCGTCATACGTTCCTTCTGTTTTTAGAATCTTATTTATAAAGACAACAGCTTCAATATGTTCTGCGTAATCTAGTTTTGAATTTAAAAAAACAGCTTTATTCATTAAATCTAAAACAGCGTTGTTATATGTGTCGTATTTTAACTTATATATTATCATGTTGTTCGTATTACTTTTTTAATTCTACCTGTTGACATTGTGTATGTACTAGGATTACTTATTACGTTTGTTGAATCGTCTTCAAATGTTTCAGTAACTGTTGACGTTCCTGTTAAACCTGTGACAGATAAAACGTCTGCGTTTCTTGTTGCTTGTGCTGATGATGTAAATATATATGAAGATGGCGTTGCTGCTTCTTCAAGTTGTGCGCCCCATATGTAAACATCGTTTGCATCGTCACCGTCTGCTGCTCTGTTTATTACTCTGCAATTTGTTGATGTTTCACCACCTGTATTTACAACATTATAACGTACCCAATTAGCTGTAAGAGTAACTGAACTACCACCTGAACCTGCTTCAATCGAAACTTTTTCTCCTGCTGTGCCTTTCATCCATATACTGAATACATGAGTGTTCGATGTTGTGACTGTACTGTTTCGAAATACTCTTGCAGAATTGACACCACCTAAAGCAAGTTTTTCTGCTGTTGTTGTTCCGTCAGGTGCAACGGCGTCATTTGCTGTAACTGTTGAACTGTTTTTCTTCCACCATGCGTTGTCAAATTCTTGTGAATACAATAACAGATTTGTTGATTGCGCTTCAACTAAAACTGACGGGCAAGTAACACCGTCATAATCTAATCTAGGAACATTCGCTGCAACTGATTCAAGTAAATTACTGCTGTTTGTTCTGTATGCTGTTGTGCTTCTTACAACATCAAGATCAAAACCTCCTGCAAGTGGTTTCATTGCAATTAATTTACCAACACCATAAGCTGATGGTTGTATTTTACCAACAGGTGTTGCTGCAAAAACGTCTGACGTATCAATACATGATATTGACTCAACTTGTCCAGAATGTGAAACAGCTTTGCCTGTGTACATATTTGTAAATACTGTCAAAGGGTTTTGTACTACTAAAGCTAACGTATTACTCGCTAGGCTTTTTGATGTTGGTGTAAGATTTGCGTCTGTTTCATCTTTTAATGTTACTGATGTTGTTTTTGCGCTCACAAATGTTCCTTCACTTGCACCGTTAAAATTCATTGTACTGTCTGCAATGACACCGTCTGTTGTACCTGAAACAACTGCAAGTGAATAACTGCCGTCTGAATTTCTAACTGTTCCGTCAGGTGCAACTGCTGTACCGTTAACTGCTGCAGGTAGATTGTGCGTTCCTACTGTTGCTCCTGCGCTGTTTCTGACTGTTATTGTAATGTCTGCAAGTTCAAGTGTACCTTGTGCAAGTATTGTACTTGTTAAACTGTCGTCTGAATTGCTTACAGTTCCGTTTGTAATTGCTTGTGTTAATGAGCCACCTGAAACAATTGATCCTGTGTATAATGTTGTACCTGCTGAGTCTGTAATATTATATGACGCATCTTCACATGAAGACGGTGCAACTGTACCACAGATCGTCATTTCATTCGGTACTTCAACATCAAATGTTGCTGCCCAACCGGCAAAGAAATTTTCAAATCTTTCTGTAAACGCTTCAAGACTTGGTGATGTACCATCAGCAAGAGCAAAGTTATCGTTTCTTAGATCACCTCTTCGCATCAATTCAAGTAATCTTGTTGCAACTGAAAACTGTGTATTTAATACATCTTGTTCGTTGTCGTTCCCTTTAAATTTGTCTGTCGTTGCTTCTTTAGACTTGTCAACTATATCCATACAGAAAACAGTAATATTGAATATATTTGTTCTTTCTGTAATCGATGCGCTATTGACTTGAATGTGTGCGTAAGGCATAATCGTCTGCTTTGACAGGTCAATTTCCCATATGCTCCCTTCTGTGACGGAATTACATTGAGGGTCTTCTAGTAATTGCGTTTTTATTGTGTCTAATAAATTGTAATATGTTATCATTTCTTATAAGCGTTTTTAATCATTTCAGCTTCTATTTCGTTTTTTTCTTTTTCAAAACTTAAATATGTTAAGCAAGTATGAATGTTTAACTTGCTGACTTCGTCAAATTTTGTAACATCTCCTTTAGCGAGTGTGTAGAAATTTTGGTAAAAACCCCATTTCTTCCCAAAGTTGGATATTCTTCCGATATTATTTGAATCGCCTCTTGTCGTATAGAGTGCTGTATATGTTGACTTAATTCGTTCGCTAAACTGAAAAAAAAAACTAAGCTACCAAGAGCAATACCTAAAGGCATGTATTTCATTAAATCGCTAAACTCTTTTGTTCCTTTATACTCACAAATGTCGTACTTGTCGCCAATCTTCTTTGTAACTGGTCTAAATAGAACTGACATTGCTTTGTGCATTTCTTCAGGTTTACCCATGTATGCACATAAGTCAGCATATTCGCCTGAGGTTATTTCTTCAAAGTTAGGTATAAAGCCGAACTCTTGATTCTTGATTTTAAAAGTATTCTTGAACTCGACTTCTGATTCAAGCAACTTATGTAATTCGTTAGCGATATATTTAACGTCATTGTGTTTTAAATATGTTACTCTTTCAAAAGGTATATTGCACAATACTTCGACTGTTCTTTGATTAAGAAACTCACCTGTCAAGTCTTTTGTGACTGACAAATACTTTTGATATTGTCCGACAGATATTTCATTCAAATTGTCAGGATATGTAATTTCAACTTTCATGCTCACTTAATTAACTATTTTTTATTATTTTTGTTACACACGAATTTTGATTCGTTGTCATAGTATATTTTAATGTTAAAAGCGTTTAGTGTTTTGGAGAGTGCTAGACGCTTTTTTAATATATAAAGTATTTACCTTTATTTGGGTTATCTAAATGATATATAATGTTGTATCTAGCAGCGTCAATACCATGATTCCATTTGTCAATAAATAGTTTACTTCCTTTATCTGCATATGAATAGTTGTTGAACTCTTTACCTAAGTTTGTGCTTTCATGATCAATTATAATTTCGAAATCTTGCATTCTTACAATACCTGATTCGATAGTACCTTTCTTGACTGCTTGTATGTTTACTTTTTGATGTCTTAAATCTTGAATTAATCTAGGCTCGGCAGAATCAGCAATAATAAGTTTGTCTTTGACTCTGTCTTTTATCATGTCAGCAAGTATATGTGTTTTGATTCCTTTCTGATATATGTGTTCTTTTAAATATATCTTGTTTTTAGTTTTATCAATAGCGACTTCAATCAAACAATCAGGGTCGACTGAAAAGCCGAAATCCATTCCACATGATGTCTGTAATTCGTCAGGATTAAATTCACCAAATAACCAATTCTCAAAGACAACACCTTCTGCTCTATTTATCCAAGAGCCTTTTATGATATGATTAAACTTCTTTATGTTTGTCTTTTTGATTCTTTCTATTTGAGCAATATAACTTTCAGATAAGTTTTCTTTGTTGTCAAGATATGTTGTATGAATATATGTGACATCTTTCTTGCTGTGATTTAAACCTGCTTCAACACCTAAGTCTTCAAAGAAACGCTTATAAATGAAATGTTCTTTTGTTGCAGGATTAAGAATCATGATGACTCTGTTTTGAATACCTTTCTGTCTAACAGATAAGTCTATTGTGTCGAATATGTTTTCATCAACAAGTTCTTCTGCTTCGTCAAGTACCCATGTAGTGACACCTTGCAATGATTTAAGATTCGCAACTTGATTACCTGAAGATGTCTTTATACCTCGAAATAGAATTTTGCTCTTTGTCTTCTTGTTTATTATTTCGTCTTTTGTAATGATAAAATCGTCAAACATATTTAAGTATTCAATCTTATCTACAAATTCAGGTATAATAGATATTGATGCTGCTCTTAAAGTGTATCTAGTAAATAAGACTGTATGACCTTTTTCAGAAGATATAAGCAGACATAAAAGCATATTGATAGAATAAGACTTACCTGAGCCTCTCCCACCTGTAACGATAAAATATCTAGTGTCGTTATTTAAAGTAAAATACTTATTGTTTATCACTTTTTATATTGTCACCTCTTAACATTGCAATCATGTCATTGAATGAATAACCTGTATCAAGATTACCTTCAATTTGAATACTATCTTTTGGCTTACCTAGATAATATTCTAAATACAGTTTAATTGCGTTTACATCACTTTTATTAATTGCTTTCTCTTTTAGCTTTTTAATGACTTCTACGACATCATCAGGTGTCGATGCTAGTTCTAACGCTTTTCGATATTCATTCTTTCTCTTATCGTTTCCTTTTGCTTTTGTAGAATGTCCTTTATTACCGTTATTTTTTCTTCCGTCCATAATCTAATAGAATCTAATTATTTGATTTTTTTTATTCTTTTTCTTCATATGTTTCATAAACTCTTTTCAGTTTTGATACAGTTTCTCTTACACAACCACCACAACCCATGTCGTTTGATATTGTCTGATTGAATATTCGTCTACCTATTACAGCAAGTCTTCTCCATTCGCTTGGTTTTATAACTTGAGGATTATTTGAAAAAAATTCGTCAAGTATTTCGTATTCATACTTATCAAGACATTCGACTTTAAACTTGAATAGTTTATTCAATGCTGCTTTCCTTTCAGAACAACCACAATCGTCACCTGCGACTGCTTTAACAACTTTCTTGATTCCTGTCTTTTCTGTTATCTTTTCGACAACGTCACCTAACCCTTCTTTAATGTTGTTTGTTTGATCTCCTTTTAAGTCAACTTTTACTTCTGTTTTCTTACTTGCTTTCTTTGTTGTTTTTTTCTTAGCCATAATTGTTATTATTTACCTTGTCTTCTGTATCGTTTTATGTAGTTTTTAGAAGACTTTAATTTACTTGATTTACTTTTACTGTGTATGCCTTTTCTTTTCTTCTTAGGCTTGAACAGTTTTTTTGTTGTTATTCGTTTAGCCATTGCTTTTAAATATTACATAGACTACGACAAACGCAGCTAATATCCAAGATGCTATTAAAATGTCTGGTATCATCTTATAAGTTCAAAATCTTTATTCATATAATCTTCATAGTCTTCACCTATGACTTTTTGTAATCTCAATTTGCAGTTTTTTAGCGTATTGAAAACAGATGTCAAACTTATCTTTGTGTCTTGACTTAGTTTTCTCATGCTTTTATTGTTACTTATATATGTTTCAAATAACATTCTGTCGTACCAATGCCATGTTTTGATCTCTTTTTCGATTTTTTTTATCAATACTTCAAACGCTTTTTCGTTATCTTGATCAATTGTTTCTTGTTTATCGAAATTTTGTCCTAGTCTTATGATGTAATTATTTCTTTTACGTTGTTTTAAATGATTCATAGAAACTCTTTTTAAAGTTATCCACATATACATCATATTGACTTCATTGTCTTCGTTTAAGATTCTTTCTGAAATGCTTAAATCTTTATATTTGTCGTTGACTCTTTTGTCGTTTTCTTTATGTTTTTTTGCACCTAGTTCTGTAATTTCTAAATAAGCATCTTGAACAATATCTTCAACGTATTTGTTGTCTTTGTTTTCAGTAAATGAACGCACAATATTAAGATATTCTTTATGCCTTTTTGAAACTATTACAAACCAGTTCATATTTATATAACTTTTTTATGCTGCATTTGTTTACTCAATCTTTTCATTTTGACGCATTATTCTTTCAATTCTATATTCTAAAAAGTTTTTATTGATAATAAGTTCTTGTGCTGTCATTGTGTTTGTATAGATAAGACCGTCTGTTGAGTCAAGACATTTTGTTTCATATACAAATTTCTTTGCAAACAATTCATTCGCAACTTTGTATTCAACAACAAACAATATTCCTTCCATCATATTTTAAGCAAAAAAAAAAGCTGACAATTAAAGTCAGCTATTTCATTAAAACGGTAAAACGTCATCATTTACTGACTTAGTTTTAGTTTCTTGTTCTGCGACAGGCTCATTCAGTTCCATAGACGCTCCTTTTTCTTTTTCGATTCGCCAATGTGAAAGAGAATTATATACTTTCCCGTTGTATTCTTTACCTCTTATATTGAACTCGACTTCAACATTATCTCCGACGTTGTTAAATGACAGAAAGTTGTCTAAATGCTCAATATATTCACTTGACTTGTAGATGTTAAAGCTGTAAGGCGTAACGAAACCATTTTCGCTAGTGTGACTTACAACATAATCTAAAACGACAGCGCCATTGTCTAGTATTTTTTTCTGTCCTATTGACGCAATTTTACCTTTAATTTTAAATCCCATATTTTAATTTTTTTACAATATAACAATTATTTTTTAATCATACTTTGATTAGTTTTTAATCAATTAACATTTATTTATTGAAAATTATTACGCTTTCACTTGATTCAATACTTACTTTAGTACCGTCTTTTAAAAATGTTCTGTTTTGCAAAGCAAACTTTTCAACTTTGTCGAATGTAAAACCTGCTTTTAAACCTGCATTGATTGTCGGTTGAACTAGCGAATAAGTTTTTCCTTTGATCTTAACGTCTTCAATGTTTATTATTGTAGTGCCTCCTTGTTTTACTACGTCAAAATTTAATTGCAGCATAGGTACTAAAAAATTATCGATCCAATCTTGATATTCTTCATATCTATTACATGACTGCGTATCTTCAAAGCTGTATATTTCTTTTTTAAAATACGGTGGCGATGTAAAACTAAAGTCAGCAACATTTTTTATCATACATTTTTCAGCGTCAACATCTTCAGCAGGTAAATTAATTAGTCTTATACTCTTATCTTCATTCTTTAATGTTCTAAATAAGTTTAAATTTGCTTCATGTGTTCTTGTGTTAGGATCAACACCTATATATTTTTTGCAGCTTGACGCCAAAAAGCCTGTGAGTCTACCACCATAACCTGTTGAACTATCAAAAACAACTGCGTTTTCTCCTGCGTATTTTTCATACATATATTTTGCGTAAGCAGGTCTAAAATTAGCGCAGGCTTGCGTACCATTAACCATATTTAGAAAAGGTATATTATGTCTTTTAATTGATCCTCCTTTTAATTCCATTTTTAATGCTTTTCGCAAGTTCTTTTCTATGTTAAAAGATTCAATCGGCGACTTCATATTAATAGCAGACGAATGAAACCTGTGTCGATGAAAACTGTCTGCAACTTTATAAGCAATTGTGCTTCTTAAACAATTCTCTAGTTCAAGATTTGCAAGTTTATTTATTTCTTGTTTCATTTCAAATAAAGTCAAGTTAGGATAAGGAAATCCATGCTTCATAAAATGATCATAAGCGTCATTTATTATTTCTTCGTCACTAAATCTTTTAATTTTTATTGATATTTCTTCAAGTTCTTCGTCTGAAAACATTGAGCCTTGCTCACCAAATAAGTCTAAATTCATAATTTATTGTTTTTTAATATTCGTTTTTAATTCTTTTTCTGATATCATATTCATTTTCTTTTCTTGCTTTGTAGCTTTTACCTCTTAATTCAGGAAACTCAGCTTGTAAACTTCGTCTTGCTCTTAGTATGCTTGACGATTGTGTTACTTTTTTATTCGCCATTAGATTAAGTAATTGATGTCCTGATATTGATTCAAGTTTGTGTTTGCCTAGTTCAAAGAATATGAAAGATGAAACTAACTTGTTGTCGTCATCTCTTAAAGACGCATATTTTTCAAGCAGCGTTTTTACTTTGTCTTTTGTTCTTTTTAATTCATTGAATACTGTCATAAAATTGATTTGCTAGTTTAACTTTTTCTTTCATTTTCTTAATGTCGTCTTCATGTAAGTTTACTTCATAACATTTCAGTCTTTTTTCGATAGGTATTTTATCGATATTATGCAGCTTTCTGACTTCATTTTCTGTTTCTTCTGATATTTCAATTTCATTTTTACGATATGAAAGTCTGTTTATTTCATCAAATATCAAATACTCAGGCGTAGGAACTAAACAATAACACAAAAAAGACTTGTGTATGTTTGTTAACCACATATAGGCTTTTAACTGCCATAGATACAAATTGTTTGGTATCTTATCTTCAAAGAAAGGAAATGTTGCTGCATTCCAACTTGACTTGACATCAATTACACAGTCATCTAAAACAACAACGTCAGGCGTACCATGAACATATTTGTTTGAATACTTCTTATCGTTTTTTAAAAGATTGTTTTTCTTCAATACAACTTCGACTAATTGAATTGATAAGTCTTCGACTATATTGCCTTTGTCGATGTATTTATTTTCAACATT
>CEUO01032700.1_pt1 | contig 13813 bp, 37 predicted proteins | sample 531391 | NCBI WGS metagenome assembly CEUO01 (sample SAMEA2622799, study PRJEB7988) | marine metagenome | isolation source: saline water (ENVO:00002010), including
ACAAAAGTATTTGAAGAACGATATAGTATTGAGATAACATAATGATTAAACTAAAAGATTTAATAACAGAAGCAAAGGTTCATCGACTTCAAATATTTACCCCCGGAACAGGTGGTAAAGGTTCTGGTAATTTCAAATTCAATCCAAGTAAAATCCCAACAGGTAAATTAAGAATTGGTATTATGTTAGCGTGTCTAAATAAACCTAATGGTGCATTCTGGACATCTGGTTATAGAAAAAAAATAAAAGCTTCTGATTGGAGTGAATGGAAAAGAATGAATCAACCAAGTTGGAGAACTGGTATGGGAGCTGTATTTGAAGTAGTAGGTAATCCTAAACTTGCTATAGTCAATAACAATAAAGATTACGAAAAGTTATTGAAGAAATATCGAAATGATTTTTCTAAAATATGTGGTAAGGCTGGAGAATATTATTTAGATTGGCATAAGTTAGCAAAAGACTATGATGGATTCAGATTGACAATGAGAGGTTCTCGTGATTTCATTCCTGGTGTTCACGAATGGGATGTAGAATCAACAGCTTGGTTTAATATGAAATATTTAAAATTTTTAGGAACAACTAAAGTATGATATACCTAAGTACACTACTAGCAGAATCTAAACTTAAATTAAATATACCTTCTGATATCAAGAAGATATATAAACTATTTAAGAAGAATGGTAAACAACTATTCGTAGTTGGCGGTGCTGTCCGTGATGCTATATTAGGTAAGTCACCTAAAGACTTTGACTTAGCTACAGACGCTAAACCTGATGAAGTATTAAAGATAGCTAAGCAAGGTGGATTTAAAACGGTAGAAGTTGGGAAACAATTTGGTGTTGTAATCGTTGGCGGTCACGAGATAGCTACATTCAGAAAGGATATAGGTAAAGGTAGAAGACCTAATGCTGTAGACTATACAGATATCAAAGGTGATGTAATGAGGAGAGACTTAACTATTAATGCTTTGTTCTATGATATGGGTAGAGGTGAGATTGTAGATTTGGTAGGAGGAATAGCTGACTTAAAGAAAAAGAAAATTAGAACCGTCGGAGTTCCTGAACAACGATTTGATGAGGACCCGTTGCGTAAGCTTCGAGCAGTGAGGTTTGCTGGTAGTGTTGGTGGTAGAATGGATAAAGATACTTGGAATGCATTAAGAAAAAACCCAGACATATCTGGGATATCTAAAGAAAGAATTAGAGATGAGTTTATTAAAGGAATAAAAAAATCTAAATCAGTTCCTAACTATTTTAAGATGTTATCTAAGTTAGGAATGTTCAAACAAATCTTTCCTGGTTTAAGAGTAAATGCTCTTACTTCTAATAAAACAAATAATTATAAATTACAAATAGCTGATATGTTATATACCAATGGTGCCGATAAAGTTAAGAGAAAATTAAATAGTTTAAAATATACCAATCAAGAAGTTAATGATATATGGTTTTTAATAGTGATAAGTTTACCTACTTGGCCTATTGATAATCTACATATGATTAAAAACCTACAAAAGAATGTTAAGTTATCTACATCTGATATTAAAGAGTGGGCAAAGATGTGGGGAACTTCTGGTAAAAAGATATTAAAGATATGGAATTGGAAATTATCTGTATCGTCTAGAGATGCTATGAAACAAGGATTAAGAGGTAAAGATATTGGTGATTATGTTAGAGATAAAGAGTACGAATTATTTACTTCTTCTTAGACGGTAATATTTTTAATTTCTTCAACATCTCATCATATGACAGAGCTCCTCTAGCAGCTTTCTTATCTTCTTTCTTCTGTTGTTCTCTTCTATACTCTTCATAATATAATTCGAATCGTTCTTCATTCGTAAGCTCAGGGTCATCTAAAAGATATTCTTTTATTTCTTCAAGTGACATATATTCTGCTACATCATTTATATGAGGTGGTTTAAATTTTTGTTTTCTTTTTGGCGCGGGTTTATCAGGATGTTTTTTATTGTATTCTTTTTCCCAACCTCGTAGGAAAGCGTCAAACTGGTCTAACATTTTATCAAATTCTTTTTCAGACATATCAGAGGGTAGTTTCCAATCAAAAAACTTTTCATCTATCTTATCATAACGATTAGCTATTTTTTCTATATCAGAATCTTTCTTATCATCGTGAATAGTAATGATAGCATCTTTAGCATCTAATAATTTTTTTATAGCCCAACTACAAAATCTAATCTTTTCTTTATTGTCAGGCAAAGAAGAATCCATAAGTGCTTCCTCTTGTATTTCATCTAAGAAGCATATGAGATTTTCAACTATAGCGATTTGTATTATTTTATGTTTCATCATAATAACCTCCCTCTTATATAAATATAAATTCAAATTCTAAAACGAATTATCTTTTTTCCATTTAATGTATCCATATATGTTAAGTACCATTAATATAAATGCTAGAACTATTTGTGGGTTAGCTCCTATTCCTATACTATAAATCATCATTAATAAATTACCTAAAAACCAAAGTGTCCAACTACTTATGTATTTTTTAGCATTTAAATAATATCCTATCAATATTAATGATGTTGCTGTCCATCCTATTATCTCATATAACATATTCTGTTCTCCTATACCATTCAGGTTTATCAGCTATTCGTTCTTCTATCCGTTGTCTTATAATTTTGTAATCTTCTATAGTGGGTATCCAATCATTATATAAATTATTATCTTTAAATATTTTATCAGGAAACAATCTATTAGAATCAGGATTAAATCCTCTTCGTTTCATTTCATTAATTAATTCTTTATATCTTTTATGTAAGTATTTACCTTTATTATAAAAGAAATATACATGCCCACTATTTAAAGTATATTGTTTAGGAACTCTTGATTCTTGATAACCTGTTTTACTATTAAGTGTTCTATTAAGAGAACCAGGTACCATTGTTATTTCACGATACTCAGCTATTAAATGTTGGTCTGTCAATTCCTGTGGATTGATTATATTAATTCTTGTCATCTTTTAATATACGAAAAAAACCCAATGCGAGTCAAGCTTTTTTTAATCTAAATCAGAAGAAAAATTTTTTTTGTGTTTTTCTTTTCGTGAGTATTTCTTTTTGTCTTTGTGGGCTTTGGTACTTGTGTTCATCAGCTTCGTCAATTCACGGCTAAACGCTTTAACGACTTTAAGGGGGTCGTGTTGTTGAGGAGTCTTCATCTCTGATTTCATATTTCTCTTTTTACTCTTCTTCTTCTTCATCATCATTTCTTCCTCTAAAGTAATCAGCCATATCTAATAATCCTGAGAAACAAGTAGGACAAAAAAATACTAACATTATTCCTATTAATCCTTTTATTAAACCACCTTCTTCTTCTGAGAATTTACAATTACACAACGAGCAATTAAAGTATTCTGTTTCTTTTTCTTTACCAGTATTTATGTCTAAAATCTTAGCCATTTATTTCTCCACTAAATAATTAACTAATAGTGTTATTATACTCATCAAGATAGCTACACTACCGATAGCTATCATCAATCTTACCCACCAAATTAATCCAGTCATCTCTAACATTATATAAAATATAAATACTAACAGACAAGGTAATACTATCAAACATAATTGTTCTATCAATCCAAGTCCATCCCATCCAGATACATTCTTACTTGAATTGTATCTGTTACCATATAATCCTCGTTTAGTCTCTTCTTTTATTTTATTTTTAAATGGCCACATTATTTTAATATAGTTATATGACTTGATACGAATTGTTCATATTCAATATCGTGTCTATTTAATACTTCTATAACTAACTCCCTCATCTTATTTGAATTACCTGTTATTATTCTTATTGGTAAAGATTTTAATAACACAAAATTTTCTACTAGTCTATCTACATCTTCGTGTTTGATTCCGTGTAAATCTAATTCTTCTATCCTCGGCATTTTGTTTTCCATTCATCTGGTTTACCTGCAAGTACCCAACATAAATAGTTCCAAATTATTGTTTTAAATGGAACTGCTTTACAACTTATATTACTTTTTCTTTTAAATAATATTTCACCTTTTTTCATTCTATACCTACCTTTAATTTTATAAATGATACAATCTCTTCTGCTATATTTTTCTTTGTAAAGTTTTCCATACCTTCAAAACCAGGATTGGAATTAACTTCACATATCTTGTAACCACCATTATCAAATAATAAGTCAACACCTGATATATCTAAACTAAGTGCTTTAGAAGCTTCTGTTGATAACCATTCAATCTGTTCATTAACCTCATAAGGTATACCTTCACCACCTCGTGTGATGTTCGCTCTAAAGTCATCATCAGTAGCTTGTCTCATCATACAACCAACTACTTTATTATTTACCACTAATACTCGTAAGTCCTTACCCCAAGTGTCCTTAATAAACTCCTGTATGATAATGTTATAAGATTTTTTTGTTAACTCAGCCATAGTCAATAATTGTTTCAATTGTTTTTTTGTTTCTGCTAAGAAGACACCTTTACCATAACTACCACTTATAGTTTTTACAATGACAGGGAATCCTAAATTCTTTTGAACAAACTCAACATCAATAGGATGTTTTAATAACATTGTTTTTGGTATATCTAAATTTGATTCTGCTAATATCTGATGTGAATATAACTTATCCTTTACACTATCAATAGCATCACTACCATTTATAACAGGTACTCCCATTCTTTCGAAGTGTCTAATCACAGCCTTGATGTAATAAGTTGTTCCACTACCAGTTCTTGGGAAGACAAACTTAGGAGCTTCACTTGAAATACCATTAACAAGTATTGACTTTTTATTTTCTTTGTTTACAAATATATCAATAGTGTTTGGGTCTACTAATTGAACATTAATATTCTGTTTATGGAACTCTTCAACTAATCTTTCAGTTTCATAAGAATCCCAAAACTTATCCTTTACTAATATCCAACCTTTATTTTCCATACATAGTCCATAGTTCGTTAGCTTGAGACATTTCAGCTCTTGTTAACATTCTACCACCCTTAACACCATTCTTTCGTTTCTCCATCATCTGTATTCTATCATCAACCCATCTATATTGAACATCATCAATATCCATACTAGGACCTTTCTTAACTTCAATAGCTGTTGCTAACTTTTTTAATTTCATAATTAATTTACCTAATGGTGAATCATAATTCCATTCTCTTTTACTACTTTTCATTTACATAACTCCTCAAACGATGGGACTTCATATCCCCACCATTTATTTTTTCTTTTCGGTTCATAAGTTTCTTTATCAAAAGGTATCTCTATATATTTCATACCAGTATATATAGAATGAGGTATCTTAAAGAAATAGAACTTATCTAAATTCCATTCATATACCAATACTCTCAAATCACCTATCTTATTTAATATACCTGTAACAGGTGCATCATAATGATTTCTTTTATTCCTCCATCGAACGGTAGACTTTTTAGCATCTGACCCATCACTAAAGTCTCGACCATCACCACTCTCTTTAATAAACTTACCATTACTCTGATAAGCTAGAGTGTTCTCATATAATGTTTCAATCTGTATCTCACCAGCTGATATTAATTCATCGTATACAGATTTGTTTATCTTGTTCTCATTAGACCATTTTGTAAACGGCCATAAGAAATTTAAAAATCTAATATCACCTTTTATGTTTGAATCTTTTGTAGCCATACTTACTCCTTATAAATAATTTGGACCTGTCCAACTAAAACTCTCGTGCATCTCTGAATCAAAGATACTACCTCTTGAATGTTTAGCAGGTGCTCTCCAACTAGCTGCTTTTAATATATCACCTTTTAACATTGGTAATCCACAATGAGTTCCGTCAACTTTAGCAACGAATCCCCATACTCTACCACCTTCTACAACCTTAATAAATTTCCTACCCACTTTAAGTGATAAATCTAATGTCTTATCCAGACCACCCCACTTATCATAATTCTCTTGTATCTTAACAAGTAATGTATCCATCGCTTCATCAAATGACAAACCATTTTTCGTAGTTGTCTTTTGAGTCTTTGTTGTATTTCCTATTACTGGTTTAATTCCATTAATCATTATCTTGTTCTCCTTTTTTTGGTAATCCTACCATACTAACTAGTACAAGTAATCCTATAAATATTATCGCAGTCCATCCGAACCATACAATTGCATCTACCATTATATATCCTCATTTCTATTTAAAATTGTTTCTTGTAAATCTCGATGAGCCTTACTATCATAACTATCATCAGCTACAACATAAGCAGCTAACATAATAAAACCTATAATAAAACCCCATACTATAATTGTCTCTAACATTACGCTACCCCCATATGATTTAAATCCATTAATTCAAATGATGGGTCAAACTCATCTATGTCTGCCATATCAAATTGATGTTCACCACCATCGTCATCTGAAACTATTATTGGAAACTCATTATGTCCAATAGGTCCAATTTCATCTAGACAATACCAGATAGAACCTATACGAACCATAATGTCGTTGTCTTGTAAAAATTCATTAGCTTTCTCTATCATTACACACACTCCTTTGTCATATATGACTTTATATCTTTAGGACTCTTAATCCAATTATCTACATCACTCTCTGAATTAATATCAAGATAACTAAAGGCTCGAAGAGCCATATCCCAATAAGATTCTTTAACTGAATCAAGTCCTGATGATTCTAGTCGTGATAGTACTATATCAAAGTTATCAACTTTATCCTTAATACATTCTACAATAACAGAACGCATTTCAGATGTGACAACCTGTCGTGACTTAGATTTAACATAAACCTTCTTACCTGGATTGTAGTATGAATCTTTATATACTATACTACCACCATTCTGTAAACTCTGACGAGTCTTGTTAATATCTAGTCGTGAAAAATCTATTCCTTGATTACTATTATAATATCCCATAAAAAAACTCCTTTAATATTTGTGACAATTATTTAAATGATTACAATATCTCTTACAATTCTTCTTGTTCTGTTGATTGATATACACACAGACTCCTAAGAAGAAAGAAACGAAAAACGGAACACCGAATACGATAGTTAAGAAGATAGTTATACATACAGCGTGTAACATATTATTTAACCTCCGTTATTGGTGGACTCCAAGTCAAATGAGCTAGTATAGTACCTATACTGAAACTCACAACAAAACATAACATAAATAAAACTAAAATTGAACCTAACATAAATAAACTCCTTTATTAATTAAAATTACTATTATAATATACGACATATATAGGAACTAGTCAATAAGTAAATTGTAACAATATGTAACAACATTATAACATCTTCCTTATATCATTACAATCTTTTAAATCAACTCTACTAAGACGACTACCACGAGACATAAGACAATACATAGTCCTTACTCGTGAATAGTAGTTTTGCCATTCTTCCAAATCAAGAGTCCATTCAAAGTATTCCTCATCAGGCATGTAACTTTTCTCATATTGTATTACATCTTCAATATACTCTATTTTATAGAGGATATCTTGTAATAGGTGTTCTAACTTGACTAGGACATTTCTTCGTCTAAAACCTTTAGTATTATCAGTATAATTCATATTCTATTAGTGTTTATTAATTTATATAGTAAAAAAATTTGCCTCGAAATGTTTATCACTCAGAGGACGGAAGCTAGTGTCCGTGCCTTATGCGATTAACCTTTTCAAGTTGCAGAGGGGCCGAAGCCCCTCTTACACTTTTTAGTAACTATCCTCTTCCGCCTCAGCCATCTCGTCCTCGTTGAACAACTCATCAGATGAACCATCGTCACAGAATTTTTGAACAATCTGTTTAACAAAGGTTCTTTCAGAATCTACACCTCCCGTAGAATCGAATTGAGGATAGATAGTAACTTCAGCACCCTCTTCTAGAGAGAACCCGTCATATAGTAGTCCACATAGTTCAACCGTTGTTCTAGTAGATATCCCACTAGTTATTCTCGCTGTCTCACTATTAGACTCTGTTCTCGTTAGAGTCGCTATCTTAGCTACATTACTTATTACCGTACTATCAACATTAGGAAACATATATGTAAGTAAGGAGTTTTCGTCTTCCTCTGATAGTACATCCATCTCTACAATAGTAAACCTATCCATTAAAGCTTTGTCCATCACTCTAGTACTAGTGTACTCATTACCGATGTTAGCCGTTGCTATGAATGTTACACCCTCAGCCACATTAATAGTTTTCTGACCATCTTGTTCATCTAATCTAAGATATCTCTGACCATAGTCTAATACCGTCATTAAGATGTTCCAAGCGTCAGGATGAGCCCTAGATAACTCATCTAATAGTATCACAGCGTTTGGTGTTTGAATCGCTTTAACGAATGCTGACTCTGAGAAGTAAGTACCGTCTTCTTGAGAGAAGTGAGTATTACCAATAAGAGTAGCTCTTGGGTCTTGAGTAGCACCCAAGTTAAAATAAAAGTCTGGTCTATCCAACGCATTAACAGCACACTTGGCAGCCATTGTTTTACCACAACCAGCAGGACCAGTCATCATAATATTCTTACCCCTAACAGCAGAACGAACAAGATATTTCCATTTAAGTTCTGACATCATCAAAGCCTTAGGCTTAAGTGAGTAAGAAGAGTGAATAAAATTAAGAACTTCGGCATGCTCAGTAGGTATATCAACTGACGAAATTTCTTCGTTAGACGCCGAATTTGTAGAATCTACATCAACAGCAGATTTAGGAACTAGTCTCCAATAGTGACGACCAGTAGCAGTAGGGAACTTACCTATATAAGAATCATTCTCATAAGCTCGTTTCCTAGTAGTTGTAGAAATCTCAGAAGTCCTCTTAATTCCATCAGTATCATACGCATTGTAACGATTACCTGATTTCTCGACTTGAACTAAGATTTCCGGTGAATTTTGTTTTGACATATATAACTCCTTTTTTATCATTTAACTTACAATATAATATACGAACATTTGAGGTAGGAAACAAGAAAAGAATTGTAACAATTTGTAACAAGTTTTTAGGCCCTCAGAGAAAGGAGTAAAACTAAGGGCCATGGTGTACACCGTCTGTAACCTATTTTAATATGTGAGGAGAGAGTGCTGAGGGACTGGTAGAGGTAGTATAAATACTACTTACAAGTATGAGCACCTCTCTCATTTCTAATTTTTTGGGATTCTTCTGGTGTGGGAGAGATTTTGGTTTACTCTCATTAGTAGCTAAAAAATACCAAGTATCTTTTTTGTTCTACCAAGTTCCTTTCGAAGGCAGTTACGCCTAGGATACTCCGTCAGATTGACTCTCGTATCGCCCACTACAGGCCTTACTCGGACACCTTATAACCTTTTTAGGAAGCTATTATTCAGTCACTTTCATACTGAATCCCTATTCCGGCCAGGAAATATTTCAAAAATCTAAATCTTATACTATAATATACGACACTTTTACTATATGAAACAAGCTTTTATTTGTAACAAATTGTAACACAGCTCGTACATCTTTTATTTTTACACTACAATATACGAATAAAACCGCATATGAGTCAAGGTTTTTCTACACATTATTTGTAACAAATTGTAACAGGTGTACATTTTTTTCTGAGAAAAAACTTGTTTTTTCGATATGTATACACACTATATAATTCTCTTCATTACAAACACTATATTCATCATAACTTTATCCATAGTATATCATTAACTAGTTCTTTCTTCTAGTTCTCTTTTTCTTGACTTTATACCGTTTATTACTTTTCTTGTGTGTATGATTCAACACTTTGTCGGTAATTGGGTCTGCGTCGTCTAGTTTCATATCATATTCATATTCCAGATAAGTCTTATTGAGCTTATTACCGAAGTCCTTTAAGTCACCTAACTTCTCTCTTAACATCTGATGTAACATACCATCAGTAAGACTATACACTCGTAACATATTGATTATACCTATTAATATCAAAGAAGGTATTATTATCTCCCACCACGGAATACTATATACTACGAATAACCTTATGAATAGTACTGATAGTATAACATAGAACACTCTAACACTACCCTTTAACATATCTCTACTTAATTTCATTTTTCTACCTCATCTACAAAGTTAAATATTGTTAGTATCAAGAGTACGAACCACACATCTGTATAACAACTATTATTTGTTATATAACATAACCATAAGTTCCAAAGAGTTAGTACTAACACTCCACCTATAGCTATCTTTCTTAACCACTTCATTATTGTTTCTTTCATATTATCTCCAAAATCTAAGTTTCTTTTTTATCTTCATACTTAACTCTTTGTTACTATCTATTCTATACCCAACATAAAGTATACCAATAGCAAGAGCTATTTGTATTAAATTACCTATTAATTCGTCTACCATCTCATCTCCTTTAATTTAAAATATATTGCACCAATACAAGCCCCGACTATAGTCCACATTATAGTCGTAAAAAAGCCTATAGTAAAGATAGCATACCATATCCATATAGTACTCATCATTATAGCTATCATACCCCAATTAGGTCCACCATATTTATTCTTTTTATTTAACATCATTTTTTCTCCTTAAGTTGAAATTCTCTTCTAAAAAACTTTTACACCTATGTATAGCCCAATCTTTTGATTTGTCATCAAAGTGATTGTATGAAGATAGAATCTTAATGGCCTCTCCTATCACTTCACGAACTAAGACTTGTTGTGAGTCGTTTCCCGTGTATGATAATTCTATGCCGTCTTTATTCTTGTACTTCATTTTCATCCATCCTGTTTGTAATCATATAAGGTTCATCTATTATCCATATGTCGGCACTCTCACATCCTACTTGTCTAGCAATCAATGGTTCTAAAGGTGAGTTTATAGTAATATCACCATTAGGTGATGTAGGTATGTCTATTTCACGACTTTTACGCTTACCGAGTTGTTCATACTTAACTCTAATGAATTTATTGTGTTTTCCTTCGTGTGGTGTTGGTTTTACTTTCTTTCTTCTTGGCATTATCTTGTTATCTCCTCTTTAACCTCTTTAACTATTTTACGAGCCATATTGTCATACATTCCGTCCCAAGGTACATGCTTGGCTAGTCTTGGTAAGTCTTGTTTTAATATCTTTTTTACTTTTTCTTCTAGTATCATCATTACTCCTGTATTCGTTACAAAAAATTTTCCTTACTGCTTTAAATAATCCTGAATCTCTTCGCTATCACGAGTCTCCCAAGGATAAACTATCCACTTATCACCTTTCTCTTCACAATAAAAATCAGGTCTAACTATTGATTGTTCGTGATAATGTAATGTACAAATTATATTTCTTTCTTCTTTTTTATATAAATTTAGTGTGTGTCCTGTATCTGCTATATCATCAACTATCAATATCTGTTTATCTGTTACCACTTTTCTGTCGTCATAACTCATCAATAATGGTAGTCCTAATCTATGTGATAATGACACAGCTATTGGTAGTCCACCTCTTGGTAATCCGTAAACTGCTCCTATAGTTAGATTCCAATCATTCTTTTCAACCCACTTCGCAATTCTTTCAATATACTCATCATATTCTTTCCAAGTTATATATGTTTTATTTGCCATCTATATACTCCTTAACTAATTTTCCTTTTGTTTTACCTAAATATTCTACCAGTAATTCTGGTTTATCTAATGCTTCAAACTTGTATTTTCTGTGAAATTTATCGTGACAATACTTACACAAAACTACTCCGTTATTCCTATCATATCTTTTACTTTCAAACTTGTTCCAACTATATATGTGATGAGCGTGTAATACTCGTGTCGTCTTTCTTTTCTTATTACACTTGACACATACATAATTTCTTGATAGTCCTAGTTTTCTTTTATTAAGTTCAAATACATTCTTACGCCAAGTTCTGTATTTTACCTCACTACGACTTGATTTCCATCTGTTACCAGGTTTAAATCTCATTGAATAGTTTCAATTGTCTATCTTCTTCATAATCACTTGGACTACCTACCTCATAACCATCTGTTTCAGCGTGACAACTATGGTCCCTAAGTTCATCTCTAAGTCCTGCATTCTCTATTGTTAAATTTAAAACTTGTCGTTTTAGTTCAGAATTTTCAGCAATCATCTTACCTAACTCTTCTTTATAAAATTGTTTACTCATCATTTTCTCCTTTACCTTCAAGGTATAAGTATTTTTTTAAATTCTTATGTTCGTCCCACAACTTTGAATAATTAGCTGTACAAGTCTCCAAATCTTTCCGTAATTGTTCGTTAATAGCTTTCAACTCTTTTTGTTCTGCCATAAACTTTTCCCATTGACTATCTACCCAAGAGAACTTAGAATCTTTATTATATTTTGATTCTTCTACTTTCGGTATACGACTCATTACACCTCCAACTGAGTGAAATCTGGTAAGTCATCATAGAAGCCATCATCTTCCATTGATGTACCGAATCCTTGATACTCATCATTACCCTGTACATCGTGAATCAAGTCCTCTATACCCTCAATCAACTCTTCAGTAGTGATGTTTCCATTTAGATATTCACCTTTCATATCTCTTAAACTATTCATTATATCTTGTATTGTCATTTTATTTTCCCCATTTTTTGTTATTAACTATTGTTGACATTATTCCATAATTTGATACATCTAAAAACGAATCTTCTAATGGTTCGTTATTAGCTTCTTGATTGTTCATCAATAAATTTTTCATTCTTTGAATCTTATCATTCATTCGAAACCATAGTCCAGTTAATGACAATTTTATCTCATCATCATTTTCTAAATTAGTTCCTACTGATATATTACTCGGACCGTAGTCCATTTGTTTTTCACAGAATACCTCATATTGTTGTTTCTGTAATCGTTTAAATTCTCTAGCTGTTTCCGGATACTTATCCTCGACAAATTTTATAGCGTCACTCATTAACCACACTCCTCGTTAAATTTCTGTTCAACTATAATATCATTTTCTAAATCGTGTCGTAATAAATCTAAATCATTTGATTCAGTATCAACACCTTGATTTAATACATTCCAAATCCTATCTAATATTTCTTGTTTAGTCATTTTTCTCCTCAAATAAATCCTCTGATACTCGTTTATATACTTTGTTCAAAGCAGTCATTTGTTTCTTTGTTATGTGATAATTAGTTTTAACATATTCTAATATATTCTGTACAAAAGGTACGGCTTTATCTTTCTTAGCTTCAGCCATAGCCAAGACCATATTAATCTTACTAATAACAGGTTTAAACTTTTCATCAGCTTCTGATTTTAATTCTGGATTATATTTAGGATTCTTTTTACATCGTTCAATCCCATCACGAATAGATGATACCATTTTATCTGTAAGTTTCCTACTACCTGATACCATTATTGTGTACATCTCTACTAAAAATTTGTTTTTGTGTTGTCCTAGTTTAGGTAAGTTATCCTTTAACCAAGTCATCTCCTCTTTATACTGAGTTCGTGCAATATCACGATTCTTCTTCATAGTTTCTGGTTTGGGTTTACGATAAAAAGATGTATTAAAGCTCATTCTTATCCTCTATTTCGTCCTTCTTATCTAACTCAGGACAATTATATCGTTGAGTGGCACAAGCATAACAATTATCTTCACCACAATGTACTCCGTAAATATATTCATTATTCATATCTTAACTCCTTTTAGCACAATACCAAGTGCAGTAATTTTTGTTTTTATAATTAATTTGAGATTTGTGTTTCTTACATTTTTGACAAGTCATTATATAGTCTTCCATTTAATTACATTAGCTAATAGTTTTTCATAGCCATCGACCATAAACGCATTTCCAATCTTTTTCCAATACTTAATCAAGACACAATAACAAGTGTCTGTATAATA
>CEUO01031133.1_pt1 | contig 13789 bp, 30 predicted proteins | sample 531391 | NCBI WGS metagenome assembly CEUO01 (sample SAMEA2622799, study PRJEB7988) | marine metagenome | isolation source: saline water (ENVO:00002010), including
GATAGTAGTAAGGAAGTATCAGATATTTTAGAGGAATGTTTAAAAGATGTTTAAAGATATTCTATCAGCAATTTTGATTGTTATTCTCGTTGTCGTTGGTATTACTGTCTTAATACCAGCCTTACCCGTTATACTTTCTATCGTTTATTTGGGGGGGAGGATGATATGGTGTATTCTAACAGGGGAACCTTTCTGGGGCGAACATGGCCCCTTTTGGTAAAAATAAGTGAACTTTACAAATAGACGGACAAATGTAAAAAAGTTAAAAGATTTATGAAAGACCTAGCTCCCGACATATGCAGACAAAGAATTGTTATTGAAGGTACTCTTCATAACCCTTTCAAGCCTGAAGATATGGATAGGTACTGTCGTGAAATGACTAAAGTTCTAAATATGACAGAGGCAACCGCTCCTTTCTGCAACTATGATCCCGATTATGGTTGGTGCGCTTACGTTCACTGGAAAGAAAGCGGTATGCACATTTACGCTTGGGACGATAGGGAGCCATGTTTTTTTTCCGTGGACATTTATACCTGTAGAGCTTTTGACCCCCAAACTCCCGTTACTTATACTCAACAATTTTTTGGTGATAACTTAATTGAAATAGCTTGGAAAGAGTAAGCAAAATGCTTAAGAGGCTTTGGTTAATTTGGTCAAGAACAGTAGATCACCGCATCGGGAAAACTGATGACGATGCCCCAGATATTCCCATCTTAAAAAATAAAGACGCGAATATTTCTTTGTTGATTAGGACTATAATCGTTATAATTAATGTAGTGACTTGTTTTTTTATTATAGCTAACGTGATAAGGCATTGGTAACATCATGGCAACAAAAGAAGATAAATACGAAGATAACGTAAAGGGTAGGTTTTATGTTGATACGGAATGTATTGACTGCAATCTCTGCCGCGAACTAGCACCAGACAATTTTACCGACCACGAAGATGGATATTCTTACGTTTATAAGCAGCCAAAAGACCAAGGCGAAGCTGATGCCTGTTTGGACGCTATGGAAAATTGTCCGGTAGAAGCAATAGGCGACGATGGATGATAAAGCCGAACAGAGACGAAGTTATTGTAATAACCATTATGATTTCTATGGTTATCGGCTTCTTTTTGGGTGTTTTCTCCACAAAAGGGGAGTTGCTAGACGCAAATAAAGACATAGAAGAATTACTTGAAATAGTAGAAACTCAGGAAGAGTTAATTGAAAGGCTTTTAGAATGAATATAGCATTGCCAATTTTATTATTAGTATTTGGAGGCTTGAGCTTTTGGGTACTTACAGAATCTAGCGTCAGATGGTACGTTAAAACTGCCTGTATTACTACATTTTGTTTATTCACTATCGTATTCTGGGGAACAATTCATACCTTTTTGGGGTGGCCCGCGAATGAAGAAGATATGCCAGAGAAAGTTCTACTCCACTGGGTTGTAATCAAGGAGCCAAATAAGTTTACAGAATTTGATGGGGCTATATATGTTTTGCTAGAGTCAGCGGAAGAAATGAAAGCCAGCAAAATATCAAAATTTTTTGGTTACAATAAAGACAGTCTTCAACCAAGATTATTTCAATTAAAATACAGTAGGAAATTGCACGAACAATTACATAAACTTAAATCTCGACTTTCCAAAGGGCAACCCGTCATGGGCAAACTATCTAAAGATAAAGATGCCGGTAAGGGTAAAGCCGGAAAAGGAAAAAAATCTGATAAACAAGGTGACGGAAGCGAGTCTCAAGAGCAAGATTGGGAGTTCCATGAACTATTACCATCAGAGATACATCAAAAGCCAGATAGATAAAAATGAAATACAAATTAATACCAAACCACAATGACTACTGTAAAGCTATCATATTTCGCATACCCAAAGTAGCAAACTCTTCGTTTAAAATTTTGTTTCCTCATTTTGCCACAAAAAATAAGGGAAAAGACTTGCTTGAAACAAAAAAAATTCTTGGAGAAAAGTATGATAGTTATTTTAAATTTGCCTTTGTCCGGAACCCATGGGACAGAGTAGTATCTTGTTGGGCGGATAAAAGTAACCCAAACCACGCCATGTTTTGGCCAAAAAGTATTTTTAATATTGCTAATGGTAAAAGTTTTGATGAGTTTGTTAATTTTTTAAAAAATAATGCATTTAAAAAAGATAGACACATTGTTCCTCAAGTATTTTTTGTTCCTCCCGATATAGATTTCATCGGCAGATTTGAAAACCTTCAAGAAGACTTCAACACTGTCTGCGACAAAATTGGAATTCCGCAACAACAACTTCCACACGAAAACAAATCAAACCATAAACATTACACCGAATACTATGACGATGAAACCAGAGAAATTGTTGGGGAAAAATATGCACGGGACATCGAGTATTTTGGATATAAATTTGGAGAATAAAATGAAATATAAATTAATTATAATAACTTTTATTTTAGCGGTAAGCTCAATCGGGCAGGTTGCACGACCCACGATAAATCCCTTTGCGATGAACGGCGGTAGGCCAACTTTAGGTGGTTTCGGTGGTGTGCAGTCTTATCAGATGCCATTTTCTTTCGGCAACGGTAGGCCAACTCTAGGTGGCTTCGGCGGCGTACAAGCGATGCCTTTTCATTTTGGAAACAACCAATCTCCCCCAACGCAACCATCTGGTAGACCCACAAATAATAATGGAGGAAACAGCACAAGCCCTCCACCCACGCCCCAAACACCAAATACGAACCCGCAGGGGCCAAATAATAACACCAACACAGTAAACAGCACACCCCGAATTAGGATAAACAATGGATACGCAAGGGGCGTTATGGTTCCTCATTCTGTTACTGGTGGCAACTCAACATCAACAAACACTAATCAACAAACCAGCATTAGATTGAATTTAAGAAACGCCCAACAGATGTTTCAAATGAGCCAATCTTACAAACAATGGCGAATAGCGATTAGGAGGCCAAATAATGGAAATAACTAATCGACCATCCTACATTCCACCTTACCGGAGAAGAAAGGATTTTCGCCGCAAAATAAGACAAACAGAAAAGAAAATAAATCAATTAAAAAACGAAGGCGACTGGGCAGAGGTTAGCTACCTACGATGGGTGTTAAGAAATGTTTGGTGGGGTTATAAAAGATACACTATAATAAAATACAATGAAAATAGAAGTTCGGTCAGATAGGCGTGGCTCATGGATTATTGAGCCAGATGATGAGTTACTGGAGGCTTACCAAACCGAGACGGGGGACAGTTCTCACCCGCCTTCGGAGGAGGAGTTCGCAGATTGGATAAATAGTTTAATTAAATACGCTTTAGAATCTGATAATCATCACATCAGTAGAGATGACAGTGAGTTTTTAGAGGAGTGGGATACAACAAGCGAAAATGGTGGCGTATGATTTGAGATGAAACTTTTATATCCATTTGCTAAAAGGTTTATAGCTGGTCACGATTTTGATTCAGCTAAACCAAAAATAGAGCAGTTAATGGATGATGGATACGAAGTTTCAATAGATTATCTTGGCGAATTAAGTAAGACCTTTGAGGACTGCGCGAAAGCAAGAGAGCAGTACCTTGAAATAATTGACTTTTATAAAAATAAAAAAATAGACATTTCCATAAAGCCTACTCAACTGGGGCTTTTGATTAGCAAAAATCTAGCTTATAGTTTTGTTTGGGATGTGGTTGAGCGAGCTTCAAAATACGAGCATACCGTTCGGCTAGATATGGAAGATTCAAATGTTACGGAAGAAACGATTCAATTATGTTTAAAAATAAAATCCTCCCTTCCGAATGTGGGCGTAGCACTTCAAGCGAATTTATACAGAACTGAAATTGACATAACAGACCTCATTAAGAAAGGTGTATCAGTAAGGTTAGTGAAAGGTGCTTATCCAGAAAATAATAAGATTGCAAGACAAAATGTTTTTGATATAGGTGCGTGTTTCTTTGATTACGCAGCTAGACTATATTCCAACAAGGCTAATAAACCAGCCATAGCTACGCATGATGAAGAATTATTGGAGGATATACAGGAATTAATACCAAACCCAAGTTATTTTGATTATGAGTTTCTTTATGGCGTTAGGAGAGATATTCAGAAAGCCTTGAAAAATAAGGGTTATCGCGTTAGAATATATATACCATTCGGTAGAGATTGGTTTCCTTATTGCTTGAGGAGGCTCAAAGAATTTAAGAATCTTAAATTTATTATTAAAAATTTATTTTATGAAACTGTTACAGCTAGACCTTTTAAGTAAAGAGTCGGTTGATAGTGTATCCGACTCCTTTAATAACCTGCCCTCAACAGGGCATGACGATGGCCGCTACCGTTTGCGTAGGTATTCTATCCTTGAATTAAGAACGACCTTTTGGAACGCAAAACAAGAGGTCGAAATAGATAAATTAGAGGCTAGAGAATTTTTGCAAAACGAAGACCTAAATAAGCACCAAGGTGGGGTTTCTCGTAAATTTGAGGATTTAGAAGATACACTTATCGAAAGCGAAGGCTTCAAACAGATATGCTTGAATTTTAAACAATGTAATAATCTTGTAGACGGTCAAGAAATAGAAGTTCATCAGATGAGGATTCAAACACTGGATGACGAGCAGAGTGTTTTGACCAAAAATGGGCCTTGGGTTGTTACGCCCGTGTCGCCAGAAGGCGTTCACCAAGATGGATTTGACCACATTGCTATGATTGGCATAAATAGACATAATATAGAGGGCGGTAATTTAATGGTATTTGACAGACGGGACGCCGATATGCCATTATTGTCAAAACCTCTTTCAGCGGGAGATATGTTTATGTTGGATGACAGTAGATTATTTCACGATGCCTCGCCCATAAAAGCTATAAAGCGTCGAGAAAAGGGATACCTAGACGCTTTCGTATTATGCGCTAAATTACCTTGACTTGACCGCAGAAAATAAGGATAATATAGTTAAGACTATGAACAGAAGAGACTTTTTTAAGAAAGCAGGAGTGGGGGCTTTAGCAACTTGGACAGTTACCTGTAAATACGAAGAAGAAGAACATGACCCGAAGGGTGAGAAGGGCGAAATCGGGGAAACTGGCTATAATTGGGATTACAGGGTTTACTGTTATGAACGAGGCCAAGGTGAGTGGGTGTTTAGCCAAAACATTAGGGGCAGTTTCGCTTACCAGAGAGAATACATGACTTTCGACCAAGAGCAAGACCGAATGGTTACGCATTCAACCTTGCAAGAGGCGTTCACAGATGAAAGTCTAATATCACCTTATGCTGGTTGGATGCACGAAGGCAAATTGCATTTCTCTTCTCTTGAAGAAGCCCAAGACTTTGTTGAGATGCACGTTAGAGCTAAAGATGATACTAATCTTATAGATTCTATTTATGATGTCTATTATGTAAAACGCGATGTTGACCCAACCGTTGAGCAAGGCTTTAATGAAACAGAAATAAAAGTTGCTCATTATTGGTTTAATGGTGACACAGGTAGGCAAATTGAATGGGTCGCAGAGAAACCCTACACAGATTGGAGCAAGGTGGATTGTGCGTAAGAATATAAAAAAGAAATCTCATAAAACAGCAGACCCAACTTGGGACGCTGAAACTTACGGTTCAGACAAAAATGTATTCGACCTTGAATATATTAAGCATTACAACGAAGCGGAAGGCAAGACACAAATCATAATTTTACATAAAAGTAAAGAAGATGGGCGCATCGTAAAATATACAATACTTTAATGAGTTTACTAAAAACTATTTGGCAGTCTATTCTTGTTATTGCGCTTTCTATATTTTATTTTTTTTATTGCATAATCGAAAATATAAAAAAATCCCTCAAAAAGTGAACCCCAACCGAATTAAAAGATACTGGAAGCATGATGGCCCTCCTTCCCACTACCATGTTGAGGTGGATGGTGAGTTAGCATTTCGTGGTAACTATAACCAAGCTATGATTTTCATAAAATCGCTCGACACAGACGGTATGATAAGTTTTGAAGATGATTTTGTGCCTTACAGCGATGCGCTTTGCAAAAGATATTACAGAGCGTTGATGTGCGAAAGAGATTTACGCCGCGAAATAATTAAACTTAAAAAAGAAATAAAACAGTTAAAGGGTTGATATGCTCGTAACAGTTAATCAAAGGGTGCAACTAGGGGAACTGGTTTCATTAAGAAAAAGCGAAATAAGTGGAAACGGGCTTTTTGCTAATTATGACATTCCAAAAGGTTCATTTATTCACAGAACTCACCTTTACGACTCTGTTCGCCAAGATTGGACGAATTTAACGCCATGTAACTTATACAACCACTCCAAAGAAAATAAGAATTGTGAAGTCATTGCAGATGACTACGGCATGATAATGATGTCAATTAAGGATATTAAAAAAGGAGAGGAATTGTTAGCAGATTACGGTCATGCCCAACAAACACAGCACGGCCCCATAATACTAGAACAACCACAAGAAAATTGGAAATAAAATGCGCCAAATAAGTATATTATTATTGATGTGTTTTTCGGTTGCCGCCGCACCGACGAACAGAGAACGGGTAAACAAGCAAATAAACGACACAGTTATCCCCAAGGTAGGAAACTTACAAGGATTTAAACTGAATGAGATAATGGACTTGTTTAAAAAGTTTTCAAATAATAAAATTAATTTTTTATATTTCCCGCCAAAACCAAAACCTCAAGCACCTTTAATTGTAACAAACAATATACCTCAATTTGGCGGCGTAGACCCCGCCACTGGTTTACCAGCGTTGCCGCCAAACTTAAATCAGCCTCCACCGTTTGTGCTACCTGTTCCACCCCCATTAAAAGAAGATATAGTTCCAGAAATAAAAATTTTTACGGGCGAAATTAAAAATATAACAATCAAGCAATTATTGGAAATAGTTGTAATGAGTTCTCACCCGCCAATTCAATATGTAGTTATGGATTATGGAGTTGTGTTTATTCCTCAAAAAGATGAGGCTAAAGCGTATATGCCAATTAGGACATTTCGTTTAAATAGAAACCCATTTAGAGTTGACAGATAAGTAAAAAAGCACTAACATTATTAGATGCTAGAGCGGGTGGAAAAATTTCTAAACAAGAAACAGATTAAGGTGAATAAAGAATTATCTAACATTCCCTTCCCTCACGATGATTGTTTAGAGCAACGCAAATTTAGTTACAGCCTTGGACAAAATGACCTAATACTAGAACTACGTTCAGATTTAGGTTTAAAAATAAACGCGCACGATGAAGAAGAAAAAACTATCGACTAAAGATGGAAGTGAGTTTACTGTTTTTTACTTGAAAGAACAAAATAAACAAGAACAAGAAAGTGAAGTTCATGCACCAGTTGGCTGGATGGGAACGAATGAGATGCAACCTTATACTGAAGATAATTGGGACGCTGTTGATAGTTTTAATAAACATGACGTTTATAAGATTGCAATAGATGACAGTATTCCAAATGATTTTGTTGCTTGGGAAGATTTAGCTTCTGGTAGGTTGTATAAATCTCATAGACTCGGTATAGTTATTAGGTTTAAACGAATGGCCGAAAGCGTAAGTGACATTTCTAATAAGCCCCATGCGGTTGTGTCTCGTCATGGGCATGAATTTCTTATGGAGGCAGCAGACATAAAAAAGGCAACCCAAGCAGAGGTTGAAAAATATCTTGAAAAAGATGTTGACTAATGAGTAAGAGTAGCTTACTATTAGTATAGTTCTTTGATGACAATTTAAATAAGAATTTTGAGTTGGCGACGGCTGGCTCATCGGGAATGACCGAACAACCCTGTATCTCAAGGGGTAAGGTACTGTTTCTCTGCCGCAGAGTGCAATCGTATGAGCGTAGAGAGATGGGTAAGTTGGTAAACTTGAACTGTATTGGGTACTGACTTTGATGGTAATGCAGCAATCCATCTTCCCACTAAATTTACTTTAATTTTTAATAAATGAAAACAATTAAAAAAGGAAATAAGATTGTCCGTGTTTCGGACAAAGAAGCAAAAACTCGCACCAAATCGGGCTGGACTTATTGCCCAAAGTCCGAATGGAAACTAAAAGTTAGGGATGCGAAACCGAAAAAGGCGACAAAGAAAGTTGCTAAAAATAAAAAAAATAAAAAATAATTATGACTAAACAAGAAGAAAACTGGGAACTCTATACTTTGTGTGGTATTTCTTGGGTTGATGCAAATAACCTTGATGACGATGACCGCAAGTATCTTTTAGAAAAAGCTGACGAAATCAAGCGAACTATTATGGAGAACCGCCGCCAAGAAGAACAAATGCGCCAACGTATGCAGAACGATTCTCGCGCAGCCACGATTCAGCCTCCGCCACAGCAATAATGAAAAAGAAAGACCAAGTAGAGTTTCTGATGAATCTCTATAATGAGCTTTCACGTTTCGAGAAAGAATGTGGCACTCATACCTCTCAAGAGCATCTTTATTTAAGAAATGCACTTAATAGCGTTGAGGTATGTTTATCCTCCAAAAATAATAAAAAAATTAAAAAGAAAAACGGTTGGGTATAAATGAATTTAGCATTATACAATAAATCTGAAGTTCTTCACGAAGCGTTAGTTGCTCGGTTTGAAGCACAACGAACTGAAGCGTTAGCAACGCTACAAGTATATTATAATGATAGCGCGGGTATAGGTGAGCATCCACAGGTAGTAGAGGAGATGGCTAAACAAGCCGAAAAACTTGCGGCTGCTGAAGATGCCCTCGGTTGTTTACAGCGCAATTTTACCACAGATTCCAGTAGTTAAAATTTTTTTGTTGACAGGCTCGTAAGACTCCCTTAAAGTAGGGGTATGTTAACGACCTACAAACAACTTGACTTCATCGGTGCGGATAACCCAAAACCAGAACTGGGCCAGATGCCCCTGTTTAATAAACTGGGTAGGTTATTTAAACTCCGCAATGACATTGAGTATTCTCAAGTAAACGAAATTTTCACCAATCTCGATGCGAACGAGGTTGATTGTTACAAACAATACTGGGACTCTGTTCGCCCTAAAAACGATACCGAAATTTTTCAGCGTTGGCTATTCGCCTTCATGTCAGTTCATACTACATGGGAGCGTAACGTAATTGGTTACGAGGCAATTAAGGATTGGACAAAATGGTTTAACAATGACCCCCTTTTGATGGAGATTATCAAAGGTGCTGGCGTTGGCCTTCATAACAATCGTGTTCGATTCATTTCAGAGTTTGCCCGTAAATTTTGGAGCAACCCTGAAGAATATAAGTATCAAGACGGAAGCTGGCAGGATTTTAGGGACAGACTAATGAAGGAAACTCTTGGGCTTGGCATCGCTAAAGTGTCATTTTCTTTGGAGATGGTTTACCCTAACGAAGCCGAAGCAACTTGCATGGACACTCACCTGTTTCAAGCCTTTAACCTTGACCAGAGCAAGGACGCGACTCGCTACAAGGAGATTGAGAACTACTGGCTTGATATGTGCCGTATGTGGAATGTACCGTCCTACATTGCACGTTGTATTCTTTGGGATAGGAAGCAGGGGCATACAGATAGCCGTTACTGGAGCTATGTATTGGAGGATTAAAATTATGAAGAACAATTCAAAATCAAAAATTCCGACCGAGATTACACATTTCACATGGATGAACAAAGAACAGTATCGCAAGGGTCTTACCAAACTAGAAAAGAAAGTTGGTCAGTCCAAACCGCAGATTAAAATTGTTGTCCTCTCCTAAACTCAGAAGTAAGTATTGGAGAATTAAATTATGAAAGATTATAAAGATTATACACAAGAAGAAATCGACTCGATGCGTGAACGTCTTGCAGAATCCGAGTGGGAAGGCTTGAGCGACAAAGACTTAAAGCAATCTCTTTGGGAGGGCGTTAGGGGATGGGTAAACATTCCCGATGATGAAATTATTGACCTTCACGATGCACACTTTGGATTGGAGGACTAAATGAGAATATCACCTACCAATACTATCAAAGTAGACCCGATAGCACCAATAGGAGAAAAAAAGATGAAACAATACTGGATGAAGATTGAATATCAGTACCCTGTCGATAGCGATAACCCACTATGGATTTTAACACAGGGTACATTTAGAAATGCTACACAGGTTTGGCAGTCATATCAATACCAAGCCGAAGCAATGAACTACAAAATCCTTGAGGTTAAAGAAAGAGAGTAACATTCTTGCGTCAGTAATTTTTAGCTTGACTGAATAAAAAAATTATTTTATCATAGGGATACAATGAGTTACAACCTTTGCTGCATATCAAATTCACTTGCCGCTGACGGTCATAAGTTCCAGACTATGACCTACAAGCGTTTCGCGTCTTTGCCCCGTGACGAAGCGGTTGCAACGGTATCCGCTCGCACACTAAACAACATCCGTGTGACATATAAGATTTTACGTCAATGCCATCGTAACGGTTGGGGTTATCGTATCAGTTCAAATCTTTTCCCGTTGTTGACACACAAACCCGCTAATCTATATCACGGAGATTATCCAGATTGGTACGAAATTTCATCCGTATTTTGCGACATACAATCATTGGTAGATACCCAGCGAGTACGCATCTCTTGTCACCCTGACCAATTCAATGTTCTTGCTAGTGATGATGATGCCAAAGTTGACAAGACTATCGCAGAACTCAATCATCAAGGCCAAGTTATGACTTGGATGGGTGCTAGACATGGTTACTGGAACCCCATTAACATTCATGTCAACAATACCAAAGGCGACCCTGCTGACATTGCTGCACGTTTCATGCACAACCTTTCGCGTTGTCACCGTGACGTAACCTCTCGTCTCGTTGTAGAAAACGAGGACAAAGGTATCTGGACTCCCAAGTTACTCGCGCAGCATTTCGACATTCCAATTACATACGACAATTTGCATCACAAGTGTTTGCCTGACGGTCTTACGCAGGGTCAAGCATACGATTTATGCTATCGTACTTGGCGCGTTGGCGAGAATGATTTGCGACAAATCAAGCCTATATTCCATTATTCAGAATCACATCCAGACAAATCAAATTTGCGTAGTCATGCAGATATGCCTAGCGGCAAGCCTTTACTATTCGACTCTATGCCAGCAGACTACGACATAGAACTTAAAAACAAAGATTATGCGATTGCAGCTTTATGAAAGTGATAGAGAAAACTAAAGACGGAATTTGGTACGAATCCAGTGACGGAACAGAATGTTATCTTACTAATAAAGAAATAAACATGATGTTGGAAATGCTTGAGCCGAAAGAAGGCTGGGAACGAGGAGGTATTAACGAATGAAACCCGAACTAATTAATTCTTACGTTGAAGAACATTACCCAGATGACGAGATTTTGCTCGCAGATGGATTTGAGGATGCGTTCGTTGGTATCGTGGAAAGTAATGGCTCGCACCCCAAGGCTCTTTACAACGAAGATAAATGCGTAGACATTCTTATAGAAAGAGATGGTATGGATTACGAGGAGGCGATAGAGTTTTTCCAGTTTAACGTAGCGGGAGCATACGTTGGAGAATATACGCCAGCATTTGTGGCTCCTTTGTTTCATGTTGTAGACGGATACAAAGAGTAATTTTATGAAAGCGGTAATGGAAAACTATCATGCTTGGTTTCAAAACGAGAAACAAAACACAGCAATCACAGTTGCAGTCGATGGTATAAGCGTACCACACGCAGAAGCAAGAGCGTGGATTAAATTTATGGGTACACTAGCCTTTAAAGAAGATGAGGACAACTGGAAGCTAGAAGCACTGGATAAAGTAAAATGAAAAAATTAATATCAAAAGTCTTGCATGAAGCGCAAGAAAATGCTCCAATAGGTCAAAGCTGGAATTTACACAGTGAGGGAGCTTGCGACCAACTTGCTGAAAAAGTAGCTGACAAACTTGGCAGTCAAATTCAGCACCTACTCCCGAAAAAAGTATTCGTAAGAGTTGATGTAAATGGAAACACCTTGGAAGATGTTAGAGTGTTTAAAACCAAGCCTACTGACTTGGGTGATACTTCTAACATCGACGGAAGTTTCGATGAGCGCGGCTTTAAAGTATTTGAAATTGAACTAGAAGATTAAAAATGGGCAAGAAGGAGGAAGAATACAGAAAAACAGTTCTTGACCATCATATTGATGAGAAATTTGCAGAGATATTTTTCATGGCTAAAGAGGAGTATGACATCCCCGCAAACACAAAAGAAGAAGAACTCCTGTACGACCTTTTAGATAAATTTAAATTAAAATTAAAAAAGAAATGTAAGACACACTTCAAAGGAGATTAAATATGAAAATCAAATGGGAAAAAAACAGCATCTCTAAATCGCTCGCACAACAAGGGAAGATTAAAGACGAGGATATTATTGAAAAAACTCAAACACAAAACTTCCCAGCGGAAGTAGCTACGGTAAGGATACACAGAGTTAACCAAAAGTACCCCCATGTGACGCTTCACATTCGCGGCAAATCAAAGCCAAGAAAATATGCTTGGATGAACGGTGCAAGTTACGAGTGCGCGGAGACTTGCAGAGTAAACTTTGGAGGAGAATGGCAAGGTACACCATACAAAGCAATGGATTCAAATGGCAATCTTGATGAGAGCTATAATTGGCTCGACGTACACAACGCAGTAGAAGAAGTAAAAGAACTAATGGGAATGTAATATGAACAATAAATTAAAATTATTTTATATTTCAACAATCGGTATTCTTTTAATTGTAATATACAATCTGACCATTAGGATAGAGGCGAAAAACAATGAGATGATGGAGCAAATTGAAATCCACAACAGAGTGGTGATGATTTACCAAGGGATGTGGCGCGAGACTTTGAAAGAAAGTAATGTTCTTAAATTAAGTAACAAGAGGCTTAAACATGACGTTGATTCAATGTTGGACGAAAATTTGACGCTAAAAAATTTACTTGACAGTTCTGCAACAAACCCTTAACATTGAAGAATAGTCAGTGAAACCTATTGTTAAAAAGATGAAACTACCTACATTATACAAAAAAACTACCGTTGGAAAAGTTCAGACATGGCAAATAGTCATCGACGGAGATAAATACCGCACAATTTCTGGTCAGCAAGATGGGAAAAAAATTCAGAATAGTTGGACTACCTGTTTACCCAAAAATGTTGGGCGAGCTAACGCTACCACAGGCGAAGAACAAGCCATCAAAGAAGCAGTAGCGAAGCATGACAAGAAGCTCGAAAGCGGATACCACTTGAACGTGGAGAACATTGAAAAGAAAAGATTTTACGAGCCTATGCTTGCACAGGATTTTAAGAACAAGAACCGCCAGAAAGAAGTGACAAAGAACCTTGATGACCAGAATCTTGGAGAGGCGATTTTTTCCCAACCCAAGCTGGACGGCATACGTTGTATCGCCATGCGAGAGGGGCTGTTTACTCGTACTGGCAAAGAGATTACTGCCGTGCCTCACATCAGTGAAGCGTTGGAACCCTTCTTTAAGAAGTATCCTAATGCTGTTCTTGATGGTGAATTGTATAATCATGCTTACAAAGATGATTTCAACAAAATCATTCACCTCGTTCGTAAACAGAATCTTACTGACGAGCATTTGGCAGACAGCAGGGAAATGATTCAGTATCACATTTACGATGCGCCCGTGATTGGCAATGGTAAGTGGGCTATGACTGAAAAGGATTTATTTTCTGACAGGACTTCTGTATTGGATGCACAGTACGTTAACTTGGGGCTGAATAAAGAGGATTGTCTCGTTATAGTAGAAACTACTGAAATCCACGGCAAAGAGCAATTAGACCGTTGCTATGAAGATTACATAGAAGCGGGATACG
>CEUO01011985.1_pt1 | contig 13746 bp, 24 predicted proteins | sample 531391 | NCBI WGS metagenome assembly CEUO01 (sample SAMEA2622799, study PRJEB7988) | marine metagenome | isolation source: saline water (ENVO:00002010), including
ACGATGTAAAAGGGGTTAGTTGCCATATTCTTCATAATCATCATAGTAGGTAGTATCTTTCTTTTTAGTAGGATAAGTATCTACAAAATCCTCGTGGTCGGTATCATTGTATTCCCTATCATCATCGGTTGGGGATTCCGTGTCAAAGTTAAAATTCATCATTGTTCTGCTCCTTTATTAAGTTATATAATTGATTACTCCATATCTTATGTGATTTGAGATTAGGATGGTTTCTTTGGAGTAGTTTTCCTCCCTTATCTTGTATATGTTCGTACATGGATTCTTTTCTAAATTCGTTGGGTAATTGTGCCCATAGAGATGTCATTCCTATTTGGTTCTCTTCTCTTCCATATCTATCTATCTTATCTACTGGTTCATATAATCCATGATAATGATAAAATGAATTGAATTGTATATTAGTTATACCATTATTCTCACAAATATTTTTAACTGACAAGATTTGATTAAATGTTCTGATATAGGATGGGATATCCTCTGTTTGATTTAGAACGAATTTATCTTCGGTAGTTCTATCTTTATCATTATCACCCCACTTATCATATCCAGTCCACAATCTCTCTTGCTGATATTGATTACCCGTCCACCACTCAAATCTTGTTGGTGCTGTCCATCCTATTACTACTATCAATTCATCTCCTTCGACCCATCCACTTTCTTCACTCCATATCTGATTTGTGTTGATGAATCCCATAATATCTCTAATACAATGTCTGAAGATGTAATCGTTAGAAACTCCTGCAGTTGCGTTATTACAATCTATTGCATTTAGTTTCTTTGCAAGGTGATGTGAAAATCTTTGTTTTTCTTTCACTCGAAGTTCTGCACCCCAAACTACACTATCTCCTATTGTATATAGAATCTTACTCATATATGAATGGATATATTACTTGTTCAAAAAATTGTTTACCTGCAGTTGCAGATGGGTGAGGGTCAAACCACTTTTCTTTTGCGTAGTTATCATATCCTATATATCTATCATTGATATCAATATTTTCTCTTATCCACTCACTCATTCCACCCCATTCTAATTTTGGGAATGTGATTTTTCCATCTTTTTCATCACTCCACTCATTTGGATTATTTAACTGCCAACAGTTGGATTGGATTAAATCTTCTTGTTCTTTTGATTCAAACCAATGGATAGGTAGAGCTCTTAAATATTGTCTATACTCATCAGTAAGTTCCGAATCTTTCCATTGTGCCCAACCGATATATTGAAAATGTTTTACACCTCTTTGTTCTAACACGCAAGTTATTGTTCTTACTTGGTTAATCCACCTATCCAATAATCGGAATAATGCATCAGGTTGACTAACTACATCAAGATATTCCCAATCTTTTTCCCACTCTAATCTTCTTGTTAATGCACTCCATTGAATAATTGCGATTGAATTTTCACCTGCAGTTATTGCACTTTCTTGAATTCCTTGATTAGAATTACTATTTACTGCGTAATTTGCGTAATTAAAATCTTTGGATAATTTATCTTCTACACCAGTATAAAAATTATTTTTAAGATTTTCACTAAATGAACATCCATGTATTGTTAATTCTTTCATATCAAATAGGGTTTTTTTATTTCTTCTAATGGAATCTCATCTACATATTGAAATCCCTTATTACCATTTTTGTACATGAATTCAAGATTTCTTTTTTGATTCACAATTAGTTTGGGTTTCATATCGATATACATTTGTTCTAATTGTGATAGTGATAATGATGAGATGTATTTCATAACTTCAAGAATTTTATCTAATCTTTTATCATCATTTATTTCCTCATCATATGATTCATCCCAAAAATCTCCGAATGTCTCAAATCCCCATGCTCTGAGTTGTTTGAGAAAATATGGAGTTGATACTGCAATAAATGGTTGTCCTGCAACAAAACACTTCTCTGTTTTTTCTGTTGGGAATGGTGCACATAAACTTGCTTGTGCATGTGGTTTAATTGGACTACCGAATCCATACTGACTCTCAGTTACTACACTACAAAATGTTGTTAAAAATTCTGGTAATATATCTGTTTCTCTGTAACTCTCTTCGTAATCGATTGTTACTCCTTCTATTGTTTTATGTTTGGGATGAGTTTTATCTGCTGCTGCATAACTCCATATACAGTAATCAAGTAAGTTTTCTTCTTCTACTCTTTGAAATAATACCTTTCTATGGATTTTATCTAATCTATTCATATACAGAAAGTGTTTATCAAAAGTTCTTGGTTTAATTATCTGATTTTGATGTGTGTTTTTTCCTAACCAATATGATATTTTTTGAAATTTAATATTTGGGTTGTTTGAAAATTTTGTTCCACCATTTGCAAATGTTACATTAATAACACCAAGTTCTGCCATATGAATTATATATCTATTATATTGAGAATCATGAAGTTTCATATTGTGTCCCTCATATCTATTCATTACCCAAATATCATATTCACTAAATGCTTCAAGAAAATCTAAAAGTTCTTGACAGAATATTTCATAGGATGGGACATTATTTTGAGAAACACCTGCCGAACCATTATAATGAACTGATGCTAAATCTAACTTTCCCTTCTCAAAGAAAACTTCTTCTTTTTCTATTATTTCAAACCCCATATCTGTTCTTCAAACCATTCAGCTTGTTTATCATAACCCCATTGAGATTGATGTAAATCAAAATCTTCTATTTTCAAATTTTTTATTGCTTGGTTTTCTTTTCCTAACCATTCCATATAACATGAATACTGTTTTTTATCACCAAATCTCAAAAGAATATCACCATGTTCTTCTATAAACCCATCCCACCACGGGTTTCTAATTGCATTGGATTCAAAGAGGCCTTTGTGTCCTTTGATATAACACTTTTGCTCTGGACATACATATCCATCCCACCACTCTCCATCACATAACCAAATATAAAGATTAGATGGTTTTATTTTTCTAAGTAAAGGTAATATCCCCATAAAAGCAGTCCAATTTACCTCTGCACGCGTGTGTGAAAATTTCATCTCAGGTCTTTTCTTTACATCTTCTCGTAGTTCTTGATGGTCTGGTTGTCTCGTTTTAACCGCGAGATATTCATCCAAATCATAATCTACATAATTATCTTCAAAATATGGTAACCACATTCTTCTATGAAATGAGTACTGAATTATAACTATATCATCGTCTCTCCAATCACTTGCAGTTCTAATTATGTTCTCTCTGAGAAATGTAAACCCCTTACCTGGTGTAGAATAGCTTACAAAATCCATATTCTTAGATTCTGCTAACCTATGAGTCCAACCATATAGGTCATGTTCTGAAAAAGAACATCCATATATTTTTAATTTACCCATTTGATATTTTTATCCATCCAACCACTACATTTTCATCTTGGAATGGTGGATATTCTATTTTATAATTTTTACCATATATTGCTTCAATGTCATCTTTGATAAAATCCCAATCGAGTTTCCATCCATTTGGGACAGGGTCAAAATCAAATCTATACTCGTAAACTTTATCTAATGCTTCGTGATGCCAGTAATTACCTTCCTCTGGTTTCTTATCAGTTTCAATTCCAAAATCATGAATAAAAATTGTTGGTTTTACTCCTGCATCTCTGATTATGTGTAATTCGTGTGTAAGTGGGTTATCATTAAACATATCATACCCACCCCCATGAGCATCTAAAAAGAATACATCGGAATCTTTGAGTTGAATGGATTCTAAAAATGATTTGCTATCTTGATGATATCCTTTTATAGATGGAATATCTTGATGTCTATATTGTGCACAAAGATAAGAATATTTATCAATCTCACAAGTTAATATTTCTTTTGCAGTATCTGTAAAGTTAAGAGTAAAAGAACCTGCTTCAGTTCCTGTCTCTATAAATCTATCTGTTATAGAATCTTTGATACTTTGTACCAAGTGAATATCTTTACCTGTTGCTTCATTTGGTTCACAAGGTTGAATGGATTTACTCCACTCATCTATCTCACTCAAATCATTCGGATGATATTGACTAATCCAATCTTTAAATTTACTCAGTTGAAACATATTTTTCGTATATTTTTTGTTTTCTCAAATCACCATATACTTTAGATGAACCACAATGTTCATTCCAACTTTGGATTCTTGGTGAATGAAATATTCTCAATCCTCTCATGGCATCCTCAGGTGTCATATACATATGCCAACCGATACACTCAAACTCATCATCTTTATATAATTTATCCTTATGTCTACCATCATATATCATTGGTCTCGCCCATTCTACAAACTTTTCATCATTTGTTAGAATCATACCACCTTTTCCAATATTTAGTATTTTCTTTTTATGAAAAGATAAAATCATAAATTTATCTTGGTGGTCTTTACCCATATCCTCGTAGAAAGCAGTTGCAGCATCTATGATTGGAATATCACCACCAAATTGATAAAATCCTTTCCATTTGTAATCTTCAAATAGTGGGTGATTACCACTCAATATAATTTGATTTGGAACTGATACATAAGTTCTCGCTGGGATTACGATATGTTGGTCTTTAATTTTTAAGTATTCTAACATCAATCTTATTGCATTAGAGTTTGAATCAACTGCAACACCATATTTGTATCCGCAGTAATCCGATACTGTATTTTCAAAAACCTTTACCCAATCCCACGGGTCTTGAATGTTGTGATACCATTCAAGTTCTTCTCTATCCATTACTTCCATGGCAACATTGTTAATCCTATTTGATTTAGTATCCATTCCATTATTAGGAATATAATACCACATACTACTATTTGGTAGAACCACCACTTCCATCCTGTCAATGATAGTGCCCATTTACGAAGTGGAGATTTCATCGCCCACTTATATAATCTTTCTTTAATTTTTTCCATAACCAATAAGTTTTAATAATTCTTCCTTAACAAATTTTTTATTCATCACATTTGATGGATGTCCCCATTTATGTGGTTGTGTCTGAAAATAATCCTCCACTGTCACATTCTCTGTTTCTTGATATGGGTTTAAATCACCATAATTATCGAAACACCATTCTAATAATCCATTATAGTTTTTGTAGAACCAACAGTTAGAACCAAATATAGAAACTTCATCCATATATGGTCTGAACATATCTACATTTTCCAACCATGAATTTGTGCTCGTTGAATCTGAATCCATATTAGGTGCTCCAAAGTGACACTCGTATGCCTCCCTTGATAAATTATTACGCATCCAAAACCAGTATGTTTCGATATCCTCCTCTGCACAATAATTTTGAAAGAAGGATAATAATTCTAACCAATGTAAAGTTTCATTAAAATATGTATCTTGTAATATATTGATATCATACTCATGAATCATCTTAGTTAGACCAAGAGTTTCCATAGTTCCCTCCTTAGAATCAGGTGGACCAAAACCACCAGTCAAAAAGAATCCACTTTTATCACAAGTATATTTTAAACTATGTTCTTTCCATGAAAAATCATTATCATTTTCAAACTTTGTTGAGTAGATTGCCTTTCTATGTAAATCAGACCATTGTCCGATTACTATAATATCATCACCACTAACACCTGAATCTAATAATTCTTTGATTTCGTATATGAAAATTCTAAGGATACTAATATTATCATTAGTTGCACCACCAAGATTCCAAACCTCGTAATCATCTCCAACTTCTTGTTGTAAATAATATGGCCAAGATTTTAATTCTTCTGAACCCCAATTAGCCGATGCTTTCTTGTTATTCCTATCATATCTTACATTATTTGTAAACGAACAACCAGATGTTAAAATGTATTTCATTTACTTTGGTTTATATCCATAATCCTCACCACCTTTACCAACAAAGTGTCCATCCCAATTTTCTTCTTCGTGTAGTTTGTGATGTGAATATTCATTTGATTTGTATGTACTTCTATGTGGTGGATTATCCTTATCATATTCTGATGTAGAAATATAGTAGAAAAATCTTATCGCACATCTTGGTACATCTTCGGGTGCCTTTACTTCACTCACTCTATGATATGGTGCATGTTTTACATTTTCATTGATTACCAATCTATTAAATTTTGGTGCAACTGATTCAATCAGATTAGATTTTGGATTTACATCAATATTATCATCCCAATATTGAATATGTCCTCCCCACTCTTCTTTCCAATCTGGTGTTATGTAAAGTAAAGAGGTTAGTTTTCTATGTAATCTGATTCTATCATTCCAATTAAAATCATAGTGACACCCCAACTCTTTACCATTTCGAATAATTGAATATCCTGCTCCAACTAAATGTGGGTCTGGTAGTAATCCTACAATACCAGTCATTTGTTCTAATTCATATAGAAATTCACCACTATGCATGATATCATAAGTTACCTTATGTGCAGTGGGTAACGAAATCAAATCATTAAATTCTTCCATACGAGAACCAGCACGAGTAAATACAGTCCATCCACCTTTAGGTGCGTTCTTACACTCTTGGTATAGTTTATGGACAGTTTCTTCATCTAAGAAGTTATCTACTTTTACTCTACCGAATCCCCATTTTTCTCGTGAAGAATCCCACTCTGATTTTTTGTTTATCATAGAGAATTAATATAATCTTTCAATTTATCTTTTGGTTTCCAACCAAATTTTTCTAACATATCATCATTCTCTCTGAGAGTTTTTCTGTAATTACCTGGTTGGTCTGGTAAGTATACTGATTCTATATTTGGGAACTTTTCTTTAAAAAATCCATACACTTCGTTAATGGAATAGTTTAGACCAGTACCCAATTCCCATGCATCATCATGTTTAATCGTACCTTCAGCAACTAAAATTAGTGCAGATACAATATCATCTACATGAGTAAAATCTCTTCTTTGTTCACCATCCCCTACGATTGTAATTTTTTGACCATCTCTTACCTGTCTCCTCCATATACCAATTACTGCAGCCCAATCACCCTCAATAATTTCGTCTGGTCCATATACATTATAGAATCTACAAATCTCTGCATCCAAATCATAAACTTTTTTATAAAGTTTAAAAATCTCTTCTCCCATGTGTTTAAAACAAGCATATGGAGATTGATATGGGTCATGCCATCTTGAAGATGAACCAGCATAAACTACTTTGATTTTATTATGTCTTGCCCATTCTGCAACAGCACGAGTTCCTTCAACATTCACTCTAAATGTTTCTGTTGGGTCATCAAATGATGGTTGAATTCTTGAAAGTGCTGCAAGGTGATAACAAACATCGAAATCACCATTAATATACTCGATAGTTGCGATATCTCCTTCGAGATATTTACATCCATCAACATGGTTTTCTTTCAAACCACTATCGTAATTATCTAAGGAAACAACTTCGTTTCCTTCTTTAACTAATTTTTTTATTAAATTTGTACCGATGAATCCGGCACCACCCGTTACTAATATTTTCATAAACCTTTTATTTTTGTCTCTTATTATATATATTCATATTTTATAAAATTGTAGATTTTCTATCTCCAATTCTTTGTGCACTTATTGCAGTATATTTTCTGTTTAAATTAGTTTTAAATACTTTAAAATGTTCATCTTCTGTACCCTCTGAAAGATGTACCTCATCTATGTAAGTTTTATAACCAAGTGCATCAAATGTGTTAGTCCATTTATGGGTTGATTTTTCATCTAACACTGCCCAAAAACTAAACCAACCACCAACCTTCAAATTCTTGTGAAGGTTTTCAATCAAATATTTTTGTCCACCAGATTTCCATGTATCATAGTATATTCCATCAAACTTTATATTTTCTATTGGGAGTACATCTTTCCAATCACCCTCTACTATAACCACATTTTCTTTATCATACCAACCATCATTTTTCATTTTTTCTAAAACGATTGGGTGTGATTCTACAATCCAATGCTCTTCAACATTTTGTTCTTGAATAAATGTATCTATTATACCTAAACCAAATCCGATATTTAAAATTTTACCACCATTCCTACAAATAGTTTTTGCTGCGTGCTCCATGATGGGTGATTCCCATTGTGGCATTACTATCTGTCCTAACTCATCGAGTAAATAGTTTTCGGTATATTTCATTACCAACTAATTTCCCAATCCTTAAACTCTGATGCAATACAATCAACTTTGTAATCCTTTCTTCCTCCATCAACTTCTTGTATTTTATTTTTTGCTGTATTTCTGATTCCATTTAATCCATGAGTAAGAAGTAATTCATTCCCTTTATTATCACCACTTCTTGCATTATCCTCATTGTACCAAATGTGAGTATTCATCTGAGATAATACGATTACTGCTCTAATGAAATCTCCATCTACTTTGAGTTGTTTAACTGTTGTTAGTATTTCTGTGATGTCATGAATTATATCTTGAATTTCTTTTTGATACTCCTCTTTGTGTTCTGGTATTTTTACTTCTTTAAGTTGTACTATAGATAATCTGTCAATCAATTCACCTAATGTTGGTAAGTATTTTCTCATATTAGTTTATTTATTTTTGGTTTTATGATTTTTTCATAAAATATTTTGTGTGCTGCAGTAGATGGGTGTAAATCCCCTTTTATATCTGCCTTAATCCCTATTTTTTCTTGTGCCCATTCTTTGAATCCGATATGATTTTTTGGTGTCCACCACTCACCAACTTTAGTGGTTTTATATAATTCTTTAAATTTATAACTAAGTGGGTTTTTTTCAGTTATTTGTTCCCAACCCCAAAAAAACAAATATGGAATTTTTTTTCTCTCTAAATAATTTTGTAATAATGTTATATGAGTAAACGCCGTAACATATGTCTCATGAGCTAAATCATCAAATCCATTTGATGCATGTCCTACTTTAACAGTATCAGACCAATATTCAGTATCATAATGAGAAAATAAAACTTCTCTGTTTTTAACTATCGCCTCTACTACATCTGTTTGATTAGATGTATATCCTCTTTGAACCGCAGACCATTGAACAATTACAAAATTTGGGTTGAATTTTTGGAGTTCAATTTTTTCTATAATTGACCTAACTATCATTCCCTGTCCATAGGAAGAGGTTGCACAATTTTCCTTTTCTTCTTGAATTAAATCTGACCATGGTAGCCAAGGTGCGTTGCCAGGGTCATCAATCTGAGATTGTGAAAAAGAACATCCTCCAATTATTATCATATCGTGGTAACCCCTCTTTTTTGAACCACTATTGTTGCCTTTTCATTTGCAAACTCTATTGATTCATATGGGTCTTTAGTTTCTAAATATTTTACTACAAATCCTGCCATCCAACTATCACCTGCTCCACTTAAATCTCTAACCTCAACTGTTCTATCGACTGGAAAGGTTTGGTCAAAGTATTTACATCCTCTTTCAGACATAGTTACAATCAATCTATCCATCCACTCCATGTAATTTGCTCCTTTATCTACACATCTATCCCATTCTACTTCATTCATTTTAACGAATGTAAAATCTTCAAAGTAATTATGGTCAACTACTTTTTTAGTATCAATAAATGAAAGTTTAGATTTTTTACCGATTAAATCAATATCCTTATAGGTAAGGAATCCTTTATCATAATCAGCAACTACTACTGCATCGTAAGATTCGAAATCAATTTTAGAAGGATTGAAACTATTAGAAACCCTATCATTGCTATCCACTCTGAGGAGCATTTGATTTGATTTATCTTCAACATAACGAGTTTTAGTAATTTGTTCACGATTTGTGATAATATCAACATCACTAACTCCTAACGCTTTTAGGTTACGAACTACATTACCTGCCATTCCATCATTGGTTACAGTTTTTGATGGTTCAAAAACAGGTATTGGTGCCTCAGGACACATCCTCTGACACCCACCATAGATAAAAATATCTGTACAACTATCTCCAATAACTAATATTTTCAAAACTTATTTTAAATTTAAATAATATTTAGAATTTTTTAACTCTAAATAATAATCTTTTTCATCCTTTAAATAAATATCGAAGAACTTAAAATCCTCTCTGTTTACTACATTTTCAAATTTCTGTAACAAGGATTTATAATCTGACTCGTTTGTTTCTCTTCTCTGCTCTACAAACTCATAATGTTCTAATATATTTTTCTCTTCTCCAATCGAAAGAAAAAATTCTTTTGCTTTCTCAGTTCTTAACTCCTCTAAATCTAATACTACTATTTTTGATTTATCTTTTATATTTTCAATCCAAAATTTAAAATGATGTAGATAGTTTTCCGAATGGACATCTGACATTATTCTTGACCAATGATTCTTTAGTAGTTCTTCCATTGTACCCTCATCACCATATTTTACTATTTCAGATAGACCAGAGAATAATCTTTTGATTGGATTCCTAATAATAAAAACAAGAGGTTTACCATTTTCAAGAAAAAACTCATTATAATTAGATACTTTGTTCCACTTCAAAAAAGCATCATCAAATTTTAAATCTGAATCAAATGTGTCTACAGTATTAGCTTGTCCACCATCATGCCATGGCATACAGATGTACTTATCAGTTAGACCCCACTTTAACCATCGATGAGGAGGTATTTTAGATTCTGCCCTTTCATTTTTAAAATGGTTTGTTGATAAAATAGTTCGAGTTGGTTTTAAAACTATATCGATTTGTTTATTATTAGTATTTTGGAAATATTGATTCCCTACTGATAATAATCTAAGAAATCTTGTTCCTACTTTTTTATAACTGACGGTTATTGCCTCTGAAAAAAGAGTTATCGTTGGTTCAAACATTAAAATTGATTTTGTTCGTGTAGTTTATCTTCAAGTTTTTTAACTCTTGCACATATTTCATATTCTTCCTTTTCAAGAGCCCATTCCATAATTCTAACAAGAGTATCCCCTATCTCTTTTAACCTAACCAACATTTCAAATGTTTGGTGAGTTCTTCTCACAATGGATTCAATTCTTACTGCAGATTTTTCTACTAATTCTTTATTTATTACTTCTTCACAAGTTTCTAACAAAATTGGCATGACAGTACCTTTACCATCATCATTTGATAACCACTCGTATATATCTTGATTACCAATATAGCATGTTTTTATTCTCTTAACTTTTTTTTGATTCTTCACTTGTTAATTTGTAATAGTTATCAATCTCTTTATGACTATAAATATCTAACCAATCTGAATACAGTCTTTCTATATCATCATTTATCTTATTAAAGTATCGAGTATAATAATTCTTTCGAACATTTGAGTATTTAGTTAACCCACCTTCAAGTGCATCATTAAGTTCTGATATATCTATTACCTTATGGTGAGGTTTTTGGATTTGCAAATAGATATCATTTATTGGATAAAGATGAGGATTATGTAAAAGTGATTGACCTTTACATATTTCTTTTATGTAATTTATTCCCTCATCAGTAATAATCCAGTCATTTATTACATCATATTTCAATCCCTTTTTCATTACCTCCTCAAATATTGATTGTGCGAGACCAGAGTTGAATCTATCTCTTGGTTCTCGTGTAACTATAACACAATCTTTTTCTAAAATCTCATTAAAACTTTTAGTATTTGTGAGTTTCAAAAAATCTTTGAATGAAGTGTCCATCTCATCAAAGGTATAAAACCAAAAATCACCTTCTTGCCACCCTCTACTTTTATCTGCAGCTAATATTGGATAATGAACTTCTATTTGGAAAGCATTTCCACAAAAATATCTGATATGTAAATTAGCAGATTTTAGTGTTGTTATATATATTTTATCTTGTGATTTGTTGTAAGATAAAATAAGGTTTGATTTAATCAAGATGATTTACTTTTTTGTCCACTCAACATGCAACATAACAGATTCTAAATCATGTGAAAGTTTTACAGGTTCTATTTCAGTTATTATCCATTCTGAATGTTGAAATCTAATTTTTCCTCCAATATTAAAACAAGGACCTCCCTCGAAATCAAACATAGTTATCACTCCGTCATCGTTTTCTGATGCCCTTGTAAATTTGGATTTTCCCGTCACTCTGATTCTATTTGAATCTACCTTTTCATAAGACCGGTCATGACCAAGTCTATTCTTCTTTATCTCCATGAGAATTTAATTTTGAATGTAAATGATTTAATAATTTTTCGTACTCTGTATCGTTATTTGGAAAAGATATTTTAAAGTTTTCTAACATCCTAATTGCTCCATCTAAATGAGTTTGATTTTTACAAGATTTTATAACTCTCAGAACCTTTGAACAAGATGCATATAAACTATCTTCCATAAGCTTAAATATTAGGTTGTAACCCTTTTGTTGTTTTTCTACCCAATGAAATCGCCATCTCTGATGGTGTTTGTCCCATCTTAACTTGTTTTTTGTACCACCAATACAAATCTTCAGTAGTTCCTTTTCCTCTTTGTTTTTCCAAAGATTTTTCCCAAAGGTCTTTACCAAATTCTGCAGTTAATTCTTTTCTAAGATGATTTAATCGAGTAAGTTCTTCCTCTAATCCCTTCTCCATTAACTTCTGTGCTTTGATTCTTTTCATCTTTGCATGTTGATGAGATTCGTGATGTTTACTCATTTCATCTGAAGAGTACATAGAATCATATTTTTCTTTGTACATTTTATCATACAACTTTTCATTATCTTTAGCTTCTCTAAAAAAGGGTGAGTATTCAAAATCACCATTTTGTATCTTCAGTAACAAAGGTGCGTTTGATTTAAGTGGTCTCTTTCGGTACTTTCCTTGTGTGTACCATCTGAATGGATTATATCCCATCGTTGAAATCGTTTAGAATTTCGTAAAAATGTTGTCTAAATAGTTTCTGATAAACATCAACTCCAATTTCTTCCATTGGAAGTTTAATACAATCAAATGCATATTTTATTGCGTTATCAACTTCTGCATCAGAATATTTTGCCTTGTGTAATGCAAACTCTCTATTAGCATCATCAATGTACTGTTTTGATTTTTTATATTCATCATAATCAAAATCAATATCGGTTGCTCTTTGATATAGTTGGTTTTCTAACTCCTCTTGAGTGAAATCCTCTATTAGTTTTTTAGTCTTTCCCATTTTCTTTGATGATTTTAATTTGTTGTTCAGTTAAAATTCTCTTAGGTTTTTCAACTCTCTCAGTTGGGATGGTGTATTTTTCAACTAACCTTTCCATCCAATCACTCATTTTTTGTTTACTCATTTTACTATTTATTTAAAATTTAAGTTTATAATTTTCCTGCATCTAATTTATCGGTATTTTCAATCTCATCAATCAACATCTCTATTCTCATTTTTGCCATGTATGGAGAATCTTCTTCCAATAGTTGGAGAATCTGATTTAGATTTTTACTAACCAATCTTTTTGAACAAAGAGGACTTTTTGCTTTAATCTCTTTACCCTCTCTTAACCAATCTTTTACTGTATCTCTTAATCCCATAATTGTAATTTTTTACTAATATACTAAATTATTTTGAATTATCCAAATTATTTTCACAATTTTTTTTGTGAAAAAATAAACCACCACATTTACACTTTATATAATAAACTGTAGATGCTATTAATGGTGAACCTGCAAGTGCAGTCCAAATGTTTGGATGCCAGTGTTCACCACAAATTCCTAAAATATGTTTTATAAATTCTATCATATTAAAATCCTAAATCTTTTCTAATATCGTTTTTTACTGTTGTCAAGTATTTTGTTCTTGTCTCATGAGACACAAATGGGACAGACCAGAATTGTTTTGTTTTTAACCACCTACTAAGTTTCCATCCAAATACAAAAGTATATACACCCATAACCAATCTTAACTTAACTGA
>CEUO01063224.1_pt1 | contig 13735 bp, 14 predicted proteins | sample 531391 | NCBI WGS metagenome assembly CEUO01 (sample SAMEA2622799, study PRJEB7988) | marine metagenome | isolation source: saline water (ENVO:00002010), including
TCAAAACAAACCTATGGTATTAATAAAAGAATACTTTCTAAATATGGATATGAAGATTGGCAAACAGATTATGTTCCACACGGTATTACAGATAAAAGATGTTTTAAGATAGAAGACAAAGGTGATACAAAATTTAAAGAGTTTGAGATGAAACATGGTTTAGATAAATACAAATATAAAATTCTTTATTTAAATCGTAACATCAGAAGAAAATCACCTGGTGATGTGGCATTAGCATATAAACATATGATGGATAAATTAACACCCGAACAGAGAAAAGATTGTGTGTTTGTATGGCATTCAGCTCCGGTTGATGAAAATGGAACTGATATGAAAGCAGTTTGTAGCACACTTTTACCAGAATATCCTGTTATTTTTACTCACGACAGTGGTGGACCAATGAATGATGAAGAAATGAATTATCTATATAACTCTTGTGATGTTTACATTAATATGGCTTCAAATGAAGGATTTGGTTTAGGTTCTTGTGAGATGTTACATACAGGTGGAGTTATTGTTGTTAATGTAACAGGTGGATTACAAGACCAATGTGGATTCAAAAAACAAGTTGTTTTTGATGGGGTTGGCAGTACTATGGAATATCTTACAGCTGATGATTATGTTGAATTACAATCTAATCACAAAGGTGAATACAAAGAACATGGTGAATGGGTAAAACCTGTATTTCCAACTAATAGAAGTTTACAAGGTTCACCTCAAACACCATATATCTTTGATGATAGATGTCAATATGAAGACGCGGGTGAAGCACTTTATGAGTGGTATAAAGCAGGACCTGAAGAAAGAGAACGATGTGGTGAATTAGGAAGACAGTTTGTATTAGGTGATGGTAAAATGACTGGAAAACATATGTCAGAATCATTTATTAAAAATATAGATACTACTTTAGAAAAATGGAAACCAAGAGAAAAATATACATTGGAGGTTGTGTAATGAAAAAATTAATGTTAATATGTGCACCAGTAACATCGAGGAGTGGTTATGGATCTCATGCTAGAGATTTAGTTTGGTCTTTTTTAGATCACAATAAGTACGATATAAAAATTCATGATGTGCCTTGGGGAGATTGCCCAAGAAATGCATTAAATTTAAATGATAAAAATGATAAAAGAATTTTAGACTGTATATTACCACAACCACAAATGGATAAACAACCTGATATATATGTTGATATCAGAATACCAAATGAATTTCAAACTTGGGGTAAATTTAATATTGGCATAACTGCTGGTGTTGAAACAACTGCCGTTTCTAATGTTTGGTTAGAAGGTTGTAATAAAATGGATTTGATTATAGTTCCATCAGAACATTCTAAAACAGGATTTTTAAATTCCGTATACGATAAGGTTCAAAAGATGCCTGATGGTCAACAACAAAAAGTTGGTGAATTTAAAATTACTAAACCAATGGAAGTTTTATTTGAAGGTTCTGATGAAGATATTTATAAACCATTAAAAAAGGATGAAATAGATTCAGAATTTTTTGATATGTTGAATGAAAAAGTTCCTGAAAAATTTGCATATTTATTTGTAGGACAATGGTGTAAAGGTGGATATGGTGAAGACAGAAAAGATATTTCAAAGTTAGTAAAAATATTTTATGAATCATTTGCTAACAAAAAGAAACAACCAGCTTTAGTACTAAAAACAAATGGTGCGACTTATTCTATATTAGATAAAGAAGAATGTTTATCTAAAATTAGACAAATAAAAAATAGTTTTCCGTCTGATTGGAAATTACCAAATGTTTATTTATTACACGGATCATTTTCAGATGAAGAAATGAATTATCTTTATAATCATCCTAAAATGAAAATTATGATATCTTTAACTCACGGTGAAGGATTTGGAAGACCTTTATTGGAATCGACAATGACAGGATTACCAGTTATTGTAACAAATTGGAGTGGTCATACTGATTTTTTAAATGAAGAGCATTCAATGTTAATTGGTGGTGAATTGAAAAAAATTCCAAAATCACAAGTTTGGAAAGACATTTTAATACCAGAATCACAATGGTTTAATGTAAATGAAAGTCAAGCTTATAAATGTTTAAATTATTCATTTAACAATTATGATGAGGTAAAATTAAGAGGTAAGAAACAAATGAAAGAAAATAGACAAAAATTTACTCTCAATAAAATGACTCAACAACTTGACGAGATAATGGAAAAACATCTCAAAGATATTCCACAGCAAGTTGGACTTCAACTTCCAAAATTAAAAAAAGTCAACAAAGCAACAGAAGCTCCAAAAATAAAATTACCTAAATTAAAAAAAGTAACAGAAGGAGCTCCAGCATGAAAGACATAGTAAGTAATTGTTTTTTGTGTGAAGAACATTCTCTTCATGTAATGGGAACGGAAGAAGCTCAAATGATGCAGTGTATCAGTTGTGGTTATGTAACTTCAACTAAATATTTGGGTCCAAAAGAAGACAACGAAGAATATAAAAAATTACCTGATGATATGAAAAAATGGTCTAAGTGGGAAAATAATCGAACTTGGATTCCGACAATTATGACTTTACCAATTGGTATGTTATATCCATTTGACAATGAGGATGGTGAAATGAAATGGGCTTTTGCTCCAATGGTTGAAATACCTGAAGACGAAAAAGAAAATTATAAAAATCCTGAAGGTGGATTTTATGAGAAGAGGATAGATACAGATAGTGCTAAAATTTATGATAAATTTATTGATGGAATGTTATTTGTTAATGAAAAAATGAAAAAAAATTTAACTCCTGAACCTTCTTCATTAAAATTACCAAAACTTAAGAAATTATAATGGCACAAAGAAAAGTAAGTCATCATAAAAGAATTAAAGGTAAAAACTCAATTTCTTACACCGAAGTCAAAAAAGGATTTATAATTGAATTTCAATACAGAAATAATAATTCAGATAACTATGATAAAAAACCATTGGTTTTTGTTTTATTCAAAAAAGGTAAAATTGTAAGTGGGTTTAATATAAGCTATTTGAAAGAATATAAAATTCAGCTTCTTTTAGATGATTTTCAGCGTATGAGAGGAGAGCGTAAAGGGAATCTCACTCCTGAATTGAAAAGATGGCCTTTATTTAAAAAGGCGTATAGAACATATAGTGAGAAACAGATGAAATTGATTAAAAAAATAGATTGGGAAACTGATGAAGATAGAGCAAGAAATAATAAAATTAAAGTAGAAGAAAAATTAAATGATCTCAATCTTGAAGAACCAGAAAATCAACAAATTAGGAATGAATTGGATGAAGATTAGTTATTCAATGTTAACTCATAATGAAACAGATTCTCTGCTAAAATTAATAGAATTTATTGTTGAACACAAAGACGAAGAAGATGAAATAGTAATTCTTGATGACTATTCAGATAATGAAAAGACAAAAGAGATACTCGATACAATGTGTTCAATCCACGAAATCAAATTTGAACAAAGACATCTATTAAAAGATTACGCTGGACAAAAAAATCATTTAAAGAATATGTGTAGTGGTGATTATATTTTTAACCTTGACGCTGATGAAATGCCACATAGACAATTAATGAAAAACATTAAACCAATATTAGAATCAAATCCAACAATAGATTTATATTGGATACCACGAGTTAATACTGTAGAAGGATTAACAAAAGAACATATTGATAAGTGGAGATGGAATGTGAATGAACAAGGTTGGGTAAACTTTCCAGATTATCAAGGTAGAATTTGGAGAAACAGGCCAAACATTATGTGGAAAAATAAAGTACACGAAGTTTTAAAAGGTTATAAAGAACATACATTTCTTCCAGCTGAAGAAGAGTTTTGTTTTTATCATCCTAAAGATATAGATAGACAAGAAAAACAAAACGAGTTTTATGAAACAATATAGGAGATTAATAATATGAAAATAATTGGATACCAATCTGGACACGATGTCGCTTATTGTATATTGGATAATGGTGTGGCAGTTATACACGAAGAGTTAGAAAGATTTACTAGAGAAAAAGAACCTCTTGGTGATGGAATCGAAATGTTTTTTGATAGAGTTCCTGATGAATATTTAGATAAAATTGAACATGTAACATTTGCTAATCACGGAGTATATGAGGGTAAACATGCAGATGTATGTATATCAGAGGAAAGTAAAAATAAATTAGAAAAATTATTAGAAAAAAATAAAGCTAAATATCATATTATAGGACATCATAAATCTCATGCTGCCAATGCATTTTTCTCTAGTAATTATGATGATGCACTAGTTTTTACATTAGATGGTGGAGGAACTGAAGAAGATGGTACTAGAACTGCGTTTACTGTTTGGGAAGGGAAAGGTAACAAGATAGAACCAATATTAATTACACATAGTTTTGATTTTAATTTGGGAGCTCCCTGGAGAAAATATGTTGGTAAAATATTTGAATTATCTGATGGATGGCCATATGGAAATTCAGCTGGAACTGTTATGGCTATGGCTTCTCCTGGAGAACCTAAATATTGGGAAGATTTTTATCCAGGGTTTTTAACGGGAGATTTAGATTATATTGTTAACAAGTACAAACCTATAGCTGATAGAAGTGAAGAAGATAAATTTGATGTGGCTGCATCTGTACAAAAAGCAACTGAGGTAATTACAAAAGAATATATGATATCTCATATAGAAAAATATAAACCAAAAAACATATGTTTATCAGGTGGAGTTGCACTTAATTCTGTTATGGTTGGAAAAATGTATGACTGGTTTGATGGAATCGTTGAAAATATATTTGTAGATCCAGTTCCTTATGATGGTGGACTAGCTTTAGGATCTGCTAGATATCTCTGGCATCACATATTAGATAATCCTAGAATAAAATGGAAAGATAATGCGAGTTCATATTTGGGTGCATCTTATGAAAAAGATGAAATAGATGAAGCGATAGATAAAAATAAAGATAAAATAGTTTTTAAAAAACAAACTGATGATGAGGTTGTAGATTTGTTAATGGATAACAAAATTATATCAGTATTTGGTGGTGGTTCTGAATCAGGTAGAAGAGCTCTTGGAAATAGAAGTATATTATGTGATCCAAGAAGTCCTGATATGAAGGATATAATTAATGAAAAAGTTAAACACAGACAATGGTTTAGACCTTTTGCACCATCTATTTTAAGAGAAGATGTAAAGGATTGGTTTACAAGAGATGTTGATAGTCCTTATATGGCAACAGTACTAAAATTCAAAAAAAGCGTTAGGAATAAAGTTCCAGCTGTCGTACATTTAGATGGTACAGGTCGTTTACAGACTGTAACGGAAAATGATAATAAATGGTATTATAACTTTATTAAAAAGTTTAAAGAAAAAACAGGTGTTCCTATCGTATTAAATACAAGTTTTAATGATAGAGAACCTATCGTAGAAACACCTGAACATGCTATTAATTGTTTTCTTGGAACTGACATAGATTATTTATATTTCCGAGATGTTAATCTTTTAGTAGAGAAAAAATAAGAGGGGAATTTTTGAAAAATTTTGACATAATTAGTTTGGATACTATTGATGTATCTGAATTTACGGTTATAAAATCAAGAGAAAAATGGTATGGAAACCAAGATCATTCTAGGTGGATATTTAAGGATGAAAAAAATAAGTTATATTATAAAATTTGGAATGAAACCTATATCAGAAAAGATACCATACCTAATGCAATAAATTCTGAATTTTATGATAAAGAATTTTTACCTGCATTAGTTGGACTAATATGGTGGGAAGGAACTTGTCGTGGTTATGTGACAAAAGAATGTGATTCTTATGGTGAAATTGAGGATGATTTTTTTAATGATTTAAAAAATAGGACAAAAAATACAAATTTATTCGCTTATGATTTTTGTCCAAATCACATCGTAAAATTTAATGGAAAAACAACCATCATAGATTTGGAAGGAGTTTATTCATTAAATGAATATCACTCGAAAAAAGAAGAACATCATTCTTTAGGAATTCCTGGTAGATTTGTTGAATATGAATTGTATGAAAATTATATAAATGAACTTTCTTATAAACCTTTAAGTGAAAAACAATTTTTAGAAATGCCCTTACAGAAAGGTAGAGGTGGAAAGGAAATAATATTAAATGACTATAAATTAAAAACAGTAAAAGATGTTATTGATTTTTATTCTGATAAAAAAAATATAGATTATATAAAGTCAAAATTAAATCCAAGTAATTGGCAATATTTTAATTGTATGATGGCTGAGTTTAGACACGATGTCGGAGACCATCATCAGTTAGGTTGGGAGAATATGACAAAAGAATATTATGAATCTCTTCCAATGATGTCAGATGAAGAAATACAGAAGTTCTTAAAGGAAAATCCAATACCATTTGATGTTGCATTCATAAAACATGGATTTCATAGAGCAGTTTCTATGATGGGTAGAATGATAAAAGGTAAATCTTACATACCATTTTATGTTAGGAATAATATAATAAATCCATCAGTTAATATAAAATTTTTAGATAGAATAAAAGATTGGCCAAAAGAAGAATATACCATAGTTCAAAGTGGAATTTTAGCATTGATGGGAATACGACAAAATGGTGATTTAGATGTGGTTGTATCATCAAAGTTAAAAGACCAACTAACTGATATACCTGATGGAGTAGAAGTGATGGTTGATAGAGGAAAATTTAAGGTATTTGGGTGTTCAGATGATGATGATTTGGTTTATAACTACAGTGTAACTATCGATGGATATAACTTTGCTGAACCAAGATTTTATTTTAGTAGACTTTGGCCAGACAAAGAAAGTAAGATTGAAGATCAAAAAAGAATATTGAATTTTAAAGAAAGAGGTTCATATAATTCTGAACCATTTTATGAAATAAGTGATGAGAAATGGGGTATTGAACTACTACCCCAATCAAATGGAGTTCTTAATGGTTAAATTAATTATATTTGATTTGGATGGTGTTTTAGTTGATGCTAGAGAATTACATTATAACGCATTGAATAAGGCTCTTGGTTCTATTAGTAAAGAATATGTAATAAATAGAGATGAACATTTGTCTACATATGATGGATTATCTACGACAAAAAAATTAAGTATGTTAACTAAAAATAAAGGATTACCTATAGAATTACACGATAGTGTTTGGAAATTAAAACAAGAGATGACTTCCAAAATTATAGATGGTTTTTCAGTTGATGAAAGAATACAATCTATATTAAGAAGTTTGAAGTCAGATGGGTATAAAATAGCTTGTGCAACTAATTCTATTAGAGAAACAGCAAAACTACAATTAATTAGAAAAGGTTTTTTTGAATATATTGATTTTATGTATTCCAATCAAGATGTTGTAAATCCAAAACCAAGTTCAGAAATGTATTTGAAGTGTATGATTAAAGCTGAAGTAAATCCTAATGAAACAGTTATTGTTGAAGATTCACATATTGGGAGGAAAGGTGCATTAAGTAGTGGTGCTTATCTATGTGCGGTTGAAGATTGTGATGATGTTTCATATGATAAAGTAAAAAGATCTATACATTTGGCTAATGAAAAAGAAGAAGTTAAACCAAAATGGCAAGGAGGAAATATGAATGTATTAATACCAATGGCTGGTGCTGGTTCAAGGTTTGAACAAGCTGGATATACATTTCCAAAACCACTTATAGAGGTTAATGGAAAACCAATGATACAAGTAGTTACAGAGAATTTAAATATAGAAGCAAAACACATATTTATAGTTCAGAAAGAACATTATGAAAAATATAATTTAAAATATTTACTGAATTTAATCACAAATAATAATTGTGAAATAGTTCAGGTAGAGGGAATTACAGAGGGAGCTGCTTGTACTACATTACTTGCTAAACAATATATTGACAACGATGAACCATTAGTCATAGCTAATTCAGACCAATTTGTAGAATGGGATTCAAATGAATTTATGTATTCTATGACCGCTGATGATGTTGATGGTGGTATATTATCATTTGAAGCGACACATCCTAAATGGTCATTTGCAAAATTAAATGAAGATGGGTTTGTTTCAGAAGTAGCAGAAAAGAAACCTATATCTAATATAGCAACTGTTGGAATTTATTATTGGAAGAAAGGTTCAGATTATGTTAAATATACTGAAGAGATGATTGATAAAGATATAAGAACAAACAATGAGTTCTATGTTTGTCCTGTATTTAATCAAGCTATCGATGATGACAAAAAAATTAAGGTATTTCCGATAGAGAGAATGTGGGGATTGGGAACACCAGAAGATTTGGAGAGATACATCAATGATTTTGATATCTCATAGAGGAAATATAGATGGTGTTTATCCTGATTTTGAAAACAATCCAATTTATATAAATAAGGCATTAAAAAATGGATTTGATGTTGAGATAGATGTTTGGTGTATAGATAACAGATGGTATCTTGGACACGATTCACCAGAACATGAAATAACTATAAGTTATTTAAAGGATGATAGATTTTGGTGTCATGCAAAAAATATAGATGCTCTTCACGGAATGTTAAAAGAAGGTGATATTCATTGTTTCTGGCATCAAGAAGATGATGTAACATTAACATCTAAAGGGTATATGTGGACTTATCCAGGAAAACCATTGACTGACACATCAATTTGTGTCAAACCCAAAAAAAACTTTAAAATTTCAAAAAAAGTGCTTGGAATTTGTAGTGATTTTGTTGTATATTATAAGAAGGATAAATAAATGAAAGAATATCTTGGAATAGTACAAAATTTTATATTAACTGATGATAAAAAGTTAAAACATATGCAATCCGATTTGGGTTTAAAATCTACAGCTAAAATATTGGATGAATGTGAATGGCAGATTAATTATAAAACAGACTTATATTTAGATGATATACAATCTTTATATAAAAAATATTTAAATGATTATACAATATATAATAATGTTCAAGATGAAAATTTTAGATGGGCTGAAACAACATTAGCTCTTGTAAATGAAATAAAAGCTCCATATGTATTTTATTTAACTGAAGATAGAATGTTTCATAATACAACAAAAGAAGAATTTTCTGAAATAGTGGATGAAATGGTAAAAAATGATATAGGTTGGATGTGTATAAGTAAGATGTGGAAATATAGTAAAACCATACATCCAGAAATATCTAAACAACAGAATTTACCCCCATATATGGATAATGATAAACATATTTATACTTATTTATCTAAAAATTCACCATACTATGTGGAAAGTGTAGATTCTATATGGAGAAAGGATGTATTAGTAGACTCACTAACAGATTTATTAGGTAAAAATCATCCACAATATCAGAAGCCACATATGTTAGAACATTATCATCCTAATTGGTTACCAAAACGATATCCAAATATGTTATGTGCTGTTACTAAAAAAGAAATAATTGTTTCTGATGATGATCCAGGATATGAAAAAATTGGAGAGTCAGGACAATTTAAATAATGGAGAAAATTTAATATGAAAAATGTAGTTTTTTGGACGGGAATTAAAAACAATTCTCCTGATATGGTAGAAAAATATGGTGGTTATGAGTGGATGGATATTTCTAAAAAATCTTGGGAGTATTGGTGTAAGAAAAATGATTGTATTTTTTATCACTATGACACACCACATCAAAGTGATTTAAAGGAATTTAGAGTTACCTGGCAGAGATGGTTTGATGTTTTTGATGAATTGGAAAAGAATAATATAGATTATGATAAAATACTTTTAATAGATGCGTGTTCTATTGTAAAATGGAATTGTCCAAACTTTTTTGAATTGACGGATGACAGATTAACTGCTTGGTTAGATAAAGATAATTGGGGTTGGATTCATCAAAGTGTTGTCGGTTATAAAGATTTTTTTAAATCTCATAATCATAATTTATCTTCGAGAGAAATAGTTAATGATTATATAAATGCTGGAGCCGTAATCATAAATAAAAAACATAAAGAATTTTTTAAATCATTAAAAGAATTTTATTATGATAATAAAGATAAGTTAATAAGTTTACAAGATAAAGAGGTAAAAAAAGGAACAGATCAGACACCATTTAATTACTGGTTAAAGATTAATAATGTTGAGGTAAACACCTCATTACCTTTTATGTATAATTTAACTCATATGCATAGAAAAAGTATGTTACAATACAATTGGCAATTAGGAGATGACAAAATTCCTTACTTTATAAAATGGGGTTATGTGTGGAAATATAATGGAATACCAAAAAATGAAAGAACGAGTTTAATGAAACAGACTTGGGATTTAGTTGGACATTTTTATCGTGACAATAGCACTATAGATGAAATGTTAGATGGGATTCCTGATAAGAAAGATTTTAACAAAACAACATCTATACAATTTAAAAAAGATTTATTTAATTATTTTTTAAATAATGTTGATACAAAAGATAAAAAACTAAAAGTTTTAGAGTTGGGAACTAATCACGGATATACAACTCGTATTTTAGCTTTTTTATTTGATAAGGTGATAACTTTTGATAAATTTGATGTTAATGTACATCAGGCTAAAATGATAAATTATGACTTTTCAAATATAGATTATCATAAAGTTGATGTTTATGGAGAAAAATGGCCAGATGTAGATTTTGATGTAGTTTTTATTGATTGTATGCACACATATGAAGCTGTAGTAAGTGATATAAATAATGTTTTGAACCGTACAATTGGAAAACAAGTTTATTTTATATTTGATGATTATGGTTTAAATTGGGGACCTAATTCTGGACAAGTAAAACAGGCTATAGACGAATTCATAAATAAAGATTATATTAAAATAGTAAAAGAAATAGGTCATCCGAAAGGAACATCTATTGGAAGTAAAGAAATTTTAGGTGATGTTGAAGGTTTAATTTGTATAAAGACGAGGATTTAGTTTTATGAAAAAAAATATAGTTTTTGTTCCCTGGATAAAAGATGAAAGTAGATCAACTCGCTCTCTACCTTATAAGTATTCTGTGGCAAGTTGGAAACGATGGTGTAATAAGAATAATTGTGATTTAGTTATAATGGATGAACCAATTTGTCCAGTTAGTCAAATGAAGATAACTTGGCAAAGATGGTATGTTTTAGATATATTAGAAAATAGTGGTATAGATTATGATCAAGTTCTTATGGTTGATGCTGATACAATAGTTCATCCAGATACACCAAACTTTTTTGAAATGACTGAACACAAGTTTACAGCTGTACATAATGAAGGGTGTTATGATTGGATATGTAGAAGTATAGAAAATTATAATAAATATTTGTTTCCAGGAGATGTTCCATTTGAATTGAGTGAATATATTAATGCTGGTTTTTTAATTTTTAATAAATCACACAAACAATTTTTAAATGATTTTTTAGAATTTTACCATAAAAATAAAGAAAGTATAGAAGAATTACAAAAAACTTTCCAAGTAGGAACAGATCAATCTGTTATTCAATATTTTTTAAAGATTAAAAATGTTGATTTAAAATTATTACCATATGAATTTAATATGTGTGATTTAGTTAGAAAAGAAATATTAGATGATCAACTTACTATGACTAAAGTTGGGTGGGTATACCATTATAATGCTATTCCAAACAATCATGAAGCTGACTTAACTTTACATTTTATGAAAAAAACTTACGAACATTTATATGGAGATTTAAATGATACTGAATAAAAAATATATAATAGGGACTCATGTTATGTTTTATGAAGTTGATATGATTTCAGAATTTATTGACAGTGTTTATGATGCAATTAATCAAGTTGACAATAGAGATAATATAACTATTGATTTTTTATTTAATTTTTCAGAATATTTTGAAAAAATAGATACAAATCAAATTTCAGTAAATGAAATAAAAACAAAATTTATTAATCAAGTTGAGAAATTGAGGTCAACTGGAGCAAATGTTAGATATAAATTTTATGAAGATAATAATAAAATACATACAATTGGTAGTTATCGTAGAGATTTAAATTATAACAATTGTGATGATTATGATTTTATAATTTGGGGTGAAAGTGATTGTTTAGTTCCTAAAGAGTTTTTTAGTACTTTAGAAATTCTATCAGACCATGCTACAGAAAATAATATCCACAGATATATTACTACTTTTGCTACAAGAAAAATGTGGGATTCTAGTTGGTCTATATTGGAACATACTGATTTTGAAAATTCAAGATTTTATGATATGGATGGAGAAGATGGATGGAAAACTGATAAGTCTAGTATATGGTATACAATGTCAAAGGACGAGATGAATGAAATAAATGAAAAATCGGAAGAACTTGATGTTAGAATATCAAATCAACCTAAATTTGATGGTTCTTTGTTGATAATATCCTCAGATTTAATAAGAGCGGGAGTAAATATACCACATTCTTGTTATGCTTGTGGTGAAGATGCATCTTTTGAGAGAATGTGTAAAATCATAATGGGTAACTCTTATGTTCAATTTATTATAAAAAATATATTGAAAGTTCATAATAGAGTTCATCCTAAAAAAAGAGAATATGTAATGGGAGAACAACATTTTGAGAATGTTAAACAAAAAAGAAAATCAAATAACAAATGGCAACAATTTCATAAAATATGTGAGCATAATTTGTATTCTTTAGGTGAATCTCAAACTAAATTTAAAAGTACGAAGGATTTAGATTAGTGGAAAAATATAAAATATTAGTTATTGGTGACAGTTGTACAGATATATTTGTTTATGGTAACATAGAAAGAATATGTCCAGAAGCTCCTGTTCCTGTATTTAATCCAACACATCAAACAGAAAATGGTGGTATGGCTAAAAATGTTGTAGCAAATTTAGAAGCTTTGGGTTGTGATGTTGATTTAATTACCAATCCAAATGATATCAAAAAAATTAGATATGTTGATAATCGTTCTAACCAAATGGTTTTAAGAGTTGATGAACACGACTATTGTGAACCAGTTGAAAGAAAATATGTAAATACTTTTGTTTGTAATAAAAAGTATGATGCTGTAATTATTTCTGATTATAATAAAGGTTTCTTATCTGAAGAAAATATAAGATTTTTCACTTGTATAGAAGAAATATGGGATGTTCCTACTTTTTTAGATACTAAAAAGTTTTTAGGAGATTGGTGTGAATATTTTGACTTCATAAAAATAAATGAATTTGAACACAAAAAGAATTTTGAAAAAATACCAAACTATCCTGATTTACAGAATAAGTTGATTATAACAAAAGGAAAAAATGGATGTGAATATTTAGATAAAACATTTGATGTAGAAGAAGTATCTGTAAAAGATGTATCTGGTGCAGGTGATACTTTTTTAGCAGGGTTAGTTTATGAACATATTAAAACAAATGATATTGAAAAATCAATAAAATTCGCACAAAAATGCACGACAGAAGTTGTCCAAAAACATGGAGTAGCTACTATATGATAATATATGTAGACATAGATAATACAATTTGTCATACTGAAAATTCAGATTATTATAATTCAGAACCAAGACAAGAGCAAATAGATAAGATAAATAAACTACATGATGAAGGTAATGAAATAATTTATTGGACTGCTCGTGGTGGTCACAGTGGACTTGATTGGTCTCTTTGGACTAAAACACAATTGGATTCTTGGGGATGTAAATATACAAGAATTGAAAAACAAAAGAAACCATCTTGGGATTTATTCATAGATGATAAAACAAAAAGGATAGAGGAAATATAATGGGTCACAAGATTAAACCAAAAGTATGTCAAGGATGT
>CEUO01025920.1_pt1 | contig 13734 bp, 15 predicted proteins | sample 531391 | NCBI WGS metagenome assembly CEUO01 (sample SAMEA2622799, study PRJEB7988) | marine metagenome | isolation source: saline water (ENVO:00002010), including
CCGGGGACAAAAAACAAATCAGAAAGATTTTGTATAGGCTCAGCTTCATACAAAACTTTATTCTGCTTGACATCAGACATTATTGTCTCTTCGCCTGCCGGATCAAATCTAGGCTCTTCCGGAAAAGCCAACATAATTGTTATTTCGCCTCCGGGTTCTTCTAAAACTTGATCTACTGTGTACTCAAATTGTGAATCTTTGTGTCGAACCTTGAGTCCTGGAGAAATAACAATATTTCCTCTTTTGTCTTTAACGCTAGTATCACTCATAATATTCCTGCAATTTTTTGCCACCTCTTTACAGATTTAGACTCATTGAGATGGTTTGTGTTTTTATAGACTTTGTTCATGTACAAAACAACAAATTTTCGAACGCTTTCCTCAGTCATGACATAAGAAGACTCATTTGTCTGCTTTAGCATGAATGCCGCCAGCTGCGGTACCAATGACTTGAGTGAGTCAAAATTTTTCTTTGCAAATCTTTTACTTTTAACAAGTGTCTCTTCGTTTTCTGCTACCCAGTCAGATATTGCAGATTCGACTGCACTTTCAACTGCACTGGCTGAATCGTCTAATTTCGTTCTTATGGCGTCTTTTAGGTTGCCTAAGCGTCCTGCGCCTTTTATAGTTTTTTGAGAGCTACTACTAAGGGAGTCTACCCAGCCATCAATTGCGTCAAGAGCTCCATCAAGAGGCGATTCAGAATTTTCCTTAGCATCTCTCACAGCGTCTTCTAAGTTGTCGTCGACGGTTTCTGGATCCTCGGGTGGACCTCCTTCTCCCCCTTCAGGTGTCTCTTCTCCGGTTTCTTGTTGCTGGTGCTCTGCTGCGTCTTGCATTTCGTCAGCTAAGTCTGTAATATTGTCAGCAGGCGGAGGCGGGGGAGGGGCATTTCCTAGCAAATTTTCAATTTTTGCGTTAACAAGCTCGGTCCCTATTTTTTCAGCCATGTCTGCCATGTCCACATCGAGTCCGGGTGTTGACTTCATAATATCATATTCTTTCCCGGTCAGCGCCTTTGTGAAAAAGCTTCCTACTTTTTTGAATAGAGTGCCACCCATCTCTTTTTTCAGAGTATCTTTTATTCCTCGTGAAATTTTTTCAACATCAAGATCCGGGTCGCTAGCCAATGCATCTGATAAAGTTGCTGTTTTGTCTGCGTCTTTTAGAAGCGGAACTAGTCCTGTTCTTATTGACTCCAGTGCTTCTTGAAAACCCCTTCCAAAGTCAACTGCTTTTGTTGCCAGTTTTACTGCTGCACTAGTTATTTGAGGTAGGCTAACGTTTTTACCAAAAAAACTTGACAAGACGCCGGATTCAAAACGAACTCCGGCGAGCTCTTTTTCTGTCTTTTCGAGGGCTGCAGAAAGTGCATCCAAGTAGTCATACATGGGCTTTAGTTCGTTCTGGAGCTGAAGCTTGTTTGCATAATTTGAAATTGCGTCAATAGATTTTTTTGTCTTTGACAAGCTTTTGGTAACAGCTGCGATGTCTTCTTTGTCTAGTTTTTCTACAATTAGACCTCTTATGCTACCGCTCTCAAGAATTACATTTGCATTTTCTGGTGAAGACTCACACTTCAAAAGTATTTTGTAGTACAAATCGTCTAAGTTTTTGCTCACTTGTCACCTCACATTTGATCTCTCACGTGTTAAATATCTTTGTGTGTGTAAACATCAATCATTTGAGAGAATCAGTAGAATCAGATGACAAAAACTGTCTAATTTTTTTATTTTTACTGACGAGCAGATCTAGCCCTGATGTGTCCCTATACTCTTCTTCATACACTATCTCATCTATGTTGGCATTCACTAGCGCCTTGGCACACATTTTGCACGGTGAGAGAGTCACATACATTTTCTTTTTTTTAGGGTTGTTATAATCCAACTTTATCAAAGCATTTATTTCGGCGTGAATGCAACCGCTCTGGCCCGGCTCTAAAGACTCAACAGAGTTAGGACCACCTGCATGATCTCCGTTATAACCTACTGACAGAACTTGTGTGTTGTCATCAGACACGATGACTGCGCCGACTTTGTGCCTCGGATCAATGCTTCGTTCAGCAATTAATTTTGCAACACGCATCCATATAAGATCCCAAGACGGTCGATTAGTCGCTATATTCGATTCCAACTGTCACCTCATTTGAAAAAACATCATCTATGTGTGTGTTTTTGCCCAAGCTGAAGCCTGCTGCCTTTTTATGACCTCCGCCGCCAAATTCCTTGGCAATTTCGCTTACGTCAACGTTGTCATAAAAAGACCGAAGGCTTACACAGTATTCTTGTCTGCTATGACTAAAGTACCAAACAGCTACAAAATCACACTTGGGTGAGAGTTTTGCGCCGACCTCACTTATCCAATGTGAACTATTGACAATATATACATTTTTACCTCTCCAGCGTCTCAAAACTGCTTTCTCAGACAGCTTTTTGACAGCAATCTCAGTGTAAGCAAGTATGTAAGATCCTGTCTTGCAGGTGTCGCGAAAAACACTTTCATCTTCAAGTTGAGAAAATTTAGAAAACTCAAAAGGTAACATGCCAAATGCCGCAGAAAACTCTTTTGAATAAGGTAGCTCCCATTTCCATAAGTCTCTGTCTTCAATGTATTTTATGAACTTGGGTGGGCTTTTTCTGGGGTGAAAGTACTTCCATGAGAGCATAGCACCGCTTTGATTCATGTCAAAAACACAATTTTCAATATCTTGCAACTCTATTAGTGCAGACTTATGATGATCAATGACAATTAATGACTCGGCCTTTTGAATCATTTCTTTTGTTGTCGAATTACTGTAAGAAAAATCCAGAATGGCTACATTTTTTCCTGTGACATCTGGCGGTGGATCACCATGTGTAGCAGGATAGTACTCTGCTTTGTCTCCTAAAAGTTTCCATGCAGACCATGCTGCTCCAAACCCATCGCTGCAATTTGCGTGATAGATTACAAAATCAATTGTAGAAGGGTCTAAGTTCATTTTAAAGCTCGTAATTTATAAAAGGTGTGTGTTCGTGACATCTCGGCTCATATGTCTCAGCACCACCTACTTCAATAGTTTTCAATCCGTCAACTTTTCCAACTGTATAATACGCATCCCGTCCAGTGACAGGACACACAGCAGGACAAACTTCAATTTTTGTTGCCCAAGGAAACATAGACTGAACTTCGGTGAACACTTTTCCTGTAGCAGAAAGCTGTATTGACGACACATAGATTGTCTTGCCTTTTTTGAAAAGTCGGATAAGTGTCTCTGCGGAGCCGTCTATCATAAAAGCTTCATCAACTGCGACGACGTCATACTCTTCTGACAGGTCGAATATTTCTTCCCCGTCAGTTACGCATACAGCATCCCACTCGTATCCCGCATGAGTCACAATTCTCTCATTAGAATATCGGTGGTCCATTCTGGGCTTGAAGGCGATAATTTTTTGTGACTTATACTTTGCTCTCTCTAGGGCAGCAAGCATTCTAGAAGTCTTACCTCCAAACATAGGGCCCGTAAAAATAACAAACTCAGGATTCATTATAGCTCCCACCACTTGATTGTCTCTTTCATTCCCTCACCAAAACTATATTTTGGCTCCCATGCAAGCTCTCTTTTGATTTTATCTATGGATGCAAGTGTGTGCTTGACGTCTCCAGGACGCTCTGGTGCTGAGACACACTCAAATTTTCCTACTGCGCTGTCCAGAAGGTCTAAAATTGCATTGTTAGAAATTGATTCACCCGATGCAACATTGTAACATTCATATCCGCCCGACTTGGAATTTGATGCTGCGATCATGGCGTCTGCAACATCCTCAACATACACCATGTCTCTTGTCTGTTTGCCGTCGCCATCAGACCTCAAAGGACTTTTAGACTTTAGTTTGTCACACCAAGCAGCAATCGCGGTAGCGTATGGATTGTCTCCTGTGCAACCTGGCCCGTACACATTGAAAAGTCGAAGTGCTGTGCAATCAATTCCGTATAAATCGCTAAACTGTTTCATAAAAAGCTCACATACATATTTTTGTAACCCGTACGGAGACTGTGGATTACTTGCGACGCTTTCCTTTGTAGGTAACCTTTCAACGTTTCCATATATGGCTGACGAAGATGCAAAAATAAACTTCTTGACCTTTGTTGATCTGCAGCAACTAAGCAGTTCCACAGTTTTCATGACATTGGTCTCTGTGGTGACAGCAGGATATTTTACGCTGTATTCTACTCTTGGATTTGCCGCAAGGTGAAACACATGTGTGTAGTCGCTAGAAGCAAAGTATTTCAAAAAATCAGAGTCAACAAAGTCCCCTGTAACGACCTTGACGTCGCCCTTCTTGAGAACAGCTTTTTCAGAAAATTTCTCAATAAGCGAAGGAATTACAGGCCTTACAGTCAGACCCTTATCAAACAAGTTCACTAAGTCACCTGACGACATGTCGTCAACGACAGTTACATCTGCGCCTTCTTCTACCAGTTTTTTTACTAAGTGTGACCCGATAAATCCGGCGCCACCTGTCACTAATGCTTTCATTCTTCTACCTCGTCTTTGTCCCACTTCGGCAAATCATGCCTAACATGAGCACAGTTTAATCGAACGACCACCTCGATGTCTTCTATAGGTAGGGCACATTTTAGTGCAATACAAGAAGACAGGTGACACAAAAATTTCAAGTCAATAGATGCATTTCTGTGTACATCTGTACTACGCAAAACAACTAAGACCTTTAGTAACCCATTTCTCACAAGAAAATGAACAGAAGATATACAGGAGCTGCTAGAATAATAAAATCTTCGACTATCGTTGCCTTGTGGTTTTCCATAAGGGTTGTGCCCGGCACGTTCTTTTGAAAAAATTTCAAAACAATCTCGAAGAATTTCATAATAATATACACCCTCTCTTGGGTGAATCATAACATCTGCAAATGCATCTGTTACTTTTTGTTCCCAAAAAATGTCGACTGTCGCGTTGCCCCCAGCGGCAACAGTTGCATCTCGTGCGATGTGACCAACATCAACAGGTCCAACAGATTCTAGAGATGACAGCCAATTTGCGCATAGGTTTGCAAGATCGTCTTCATTCATTTCTTCTTCGACGACAAAGACATTAGAAAAACCTCTGATGTGTGAGACCTCTTCAGCAAAAATAGCGTGCAAATCGATGATACTTTCCCTGTTTTGAAAATCATCACCTCGGGCATCTAATCGATGTAAGACTGTTTCCTTGCTGGGCAACAAAACAACAACTCTGTTGTTTATGTCTAGCAATTCTTGCATCAGCCTCTTTCTATGTGCACTAGGGTCTCTTCCGTACTGACGTGCGTAGCACACCATAGACAAATAAGACCGGTCTTGTATGTTCCACAAAAATCCAGTCTTTTTATGAATGTTCTGGTACAGAGTTGTCTTGCCCGAACAGTCCGGGCCTTCAATTATCACTGACTTTGTCGTAAACTTTATAGACATTATGCAACCCTCCTAAGTTTGTAGGCTGAAGTTGACATACCCCAGTTAGGATCGTTTGATACATGTGCCATCCAAAGTGTGTATTTTTCAATTTCATTTTCGAGCCTTCCCCACACCCTAAGCCATGCTGTTTTGTGATTATTGTCTGTTACTCTAAGACGATAAAAATCTTTTCCGTTTTTTGTCTTCTTTTTGATGACATCAACAATGATAAACCACCCAATGCCCTTGCCTCCTTGAGGAACTTCGTGCACTGATTGCACATCTTTTTCTTTTAGGCGAGACATCAAGTTTGTGGGAAACAAAAGATCGCTGTCAACTGTAGATGTTAGATCATAAGAGAGCTCAACCTTTTCAACCCGACTCCAGTCTTCAACATCAGAAAAGTCTTCTAAGATTTTGTGCAAATAAATCTCAGGTTCTTCCCCTTGCTTTTCAAGCTTTTTGAGCTGTGTCTTAGTGAGGCCGTACCGTCCTTTTCGAAGCTTGTCATAATTCTTTTCAAACACTAGCGATTCTAAAAGCTGTCTGTGACTATGCACCATTCCGCTTTCAAACTCTTCAAGAGACTTAAGTGCCTCGATCTTGCACAGAGAAGCCAGGCATGTCTTGTTCATTTTACTGTGCTTCCACGCACCCTCGTCATTATAAAACATGTCCATCAAAGACTTGTAAGGACGCATTTCCAAAATTTCCTGCATCGCGGTTGCACCAATACCCTTTACAGCGGATAGCGGCGGAACAAACGCATTAATCTCAGAAGAAAATTCCCACTCCTCACCCGAATAATTTACATCGATTTGTGCAAAGTCAAACCCATAAGACTTTATTTCAGCAATTGCTTTTGCCAAATTTGTCGGACTATTGTTTTCAGACTGCAGAATTGTTGCCAACCACTCTTTTTCATAGTGTGTGTGAAGCCACGCTGCGTAGTAAGAGTCAATTGCATACGATACAGCATGAGACTTATTGAAACCATACACAGAAAATGCTTCAATAGTTTTCCAAAGAGCTTCTGTTACACCTCTGTCAATTCCGTGAAGATTGTATGCACCTTCAACAAATTTCTTTCTTGCTTCTTCACGTTCACCACCTTTTTTACCCATTGTATCTAGAGACTTCTTGACAAGAGTCTTTCGAAGTTTGTCAGATTCACCAGGGGAGAAGCCAGCCAGCTCAACAGCAAGTGTCATGAACTGCTCTTGAAAAACTACAAAATTAAATGTGGGGCCCAAAACCTTCTCAATCACTGGGTGATCGTACTTGATGTCTGCGGCGTTCTTTTTTGCCTTTACATACTTTCTATGAACATTTGCCTTTAGTGGGCCCGGGCGATAAATTGCTGTTAGGGCAGCTAATTCTGTAATTGTAGTCGGTTGTGCTGCAAGGCAGAAATTTCTAGCCCCTGCTGCTGTGAACTGAAACACTCCTGTGAATTTACCTTGATGATATACATGTTCCCAAACCTTATCATCATCTTGTTGATTAAAACGACAATTTAGATGGGCATCAAAGAAGTCTTTAATATCAGCAAAGGATGGGTCCGGATTACCCTGCTTTTTAAGAATACGCCCAATACAGTTTTCAACGTCTTTGAGCAGAGTCAAGCCAAGGAAATCAAACTTTAGAAAGCCATTATCTTCTAGATTTCGAAAGTTCATACCCTCTGTCCAGGGTGTTTGTAGCTCTCCACGCACGCTGATAATTGGCATTGTTGAAGCTAGCTCGTCAGGAGGTGCAATAATAACGCCTCCCGCATGGCGACCGATAGATCTGTTCTCCATGAATAGAGTTTCAACATGCTTGCCTACTTCAGGGTACTTTTCCATAAACTCTCGGTATCCCTTGGAGTACTTGAGACAGTCCTCATGTTTGAGCACGAAAACAGACTTTTCCTGGTTCTCATCCTTGGCATGTTTCATAACCTCTTCTTGTAGCGGGCCGGTCATCTTGTTGACTTCACCGAAGTCAATGCCGTAAAACTTTGCAATATCTTTAATGAGTGATTTGAGCTTCAGAGTATTGAAGTTGGAAACTGGAATTACTGCATCGTCGCCAAATAGCTCACGTGAAGCGTCAATTAGGGCATCTCGGTCTCCGGCGTCGGTATCAATATCCGGCCAAGACGTTCTGTGACGACCCAGAAAACGAGACCAAAGCAGTCCGTGCGGAAGCGGGTCGATTTGAGTAATGCCTAGCAAGTAGTTGACTAAAGAACCTGCGCCGGAACCACGTCCAGGACCAAATAATGTCCGCTTCTCGGCAAGATGAAAAATTTTGTACATGGCTAAAAAGTATGCCTCATAGCCAAGATACTTGATGTCAGACATCTCCTCTTTCATTCTTTCTATGTATTCAGGTTTGTCTGCCAGGCCTTCTCTGATCATTGCCGCTTTGACAAGATCGGCCAACATTGTAAAAGCAGGCTTTTCAGTTGTGCCAAACTTAGGAAGCTTTACTGAAGTGTCAATCCATGTATCTTCACACTTTTGCCATGCGATATCATGTGTTCTGTTAATCGCGTCGCGGACGTTTTCCTCATGACCTTTGTAAAAATCGTACTCGTCGTATCCTGTCTTAAACTCATCCCACATTTGAGCTGCATTTTTAGGATATAACTTGCACTTAAGATCCTCTTCCTTGGGCAACATGCTCTGGTCAAGCTTTGCACCCATCCAACCGAGCTTTTTATACAGCTCACGGGCTTGCCACTTTTGCGGATCTGGGAAGTGAGAATCTGCAGTTGCAATTAGAGGAATACCCGTCTTGCCAGAGAGGTCAAGTAGGCATCGGTTAGTCAGATGCTGTGCAGGAAGATCATTAAACTGCATTTCTAAGAAGAAGTTGTCTTGGCCGACGCAGTCAACAAATCGATCGGTCATGTTTTCCAGCCGTGACATGATCGGATTGTAATCACTGAGATTGTTCATCAGGTCTGGGTGTAGTTCATCAAACCTCATGCCGCTAAACTGCCGATAAATAAGTCCTGAGGCGAGACCTCCGACACACGCTGTGGACACTACCAGACCTTCCCCATGCTCTTTTAGCATCTTGTAGTCAATTCTAGGAAATCTGTAGAAGCCGTACTTATAAGATTTTTTTACTAGGGTGAAAAGATTGCCTAGGCCAACCCTGTTTTTTGCAACTACAACAAGATGATAGTACCTTTTCCACTCGGGCTTGTTGCCTCTAGAGCGCTTAGTTTCCTCTTCGTCTTCAATAACATGACCACCCTGCTCAACTTCCTGGTCTGCTATGATAACTGTCTTTTCTTTAGAAAGACTTTCTTTCTGCTTAGAAGACTTAGCATCTTTAATTGCCTGCCTGTGATTGTCATACGATGTCTGCCAGTCTTCGAGTGAGGGAACAAAGTAAAACTCCACACCGTAAAGCTGTCGATATTTTCTACCCGCCTTCTGCATCTTAACGGCATGAGATCTCGCGTGTGCCAGCCCTGATCCGTTTCCGTGATCTGTAAGTGCCCAAGAATCCATGCCTTGTGCCTCTGAAAGAACAAAGTCAATGTGTTCCTTTGGATACCCTAGCCCGTCAAATGTGCTAAATGAAGAATGTGCGTGAAGACCTGTAAATCTATCTGGCTTGTTAAATTTGCTAAATTCCGTCAAAGTTCTCTCCTACAAAAATGCCCACATGTATTATAACACGCAGGCACTTTCTTTACACGATTACGGTAAATGTAATCTAGTAAAATTCCGTCAAGTCGATATTCTCTTCTTTTGCCCGCTCCAAATATTTTAGAGGATTATAAGAGTCGCTTCCAGCACAAATAGATCGCCATGCATCCTCTATGCCGGCTCTCAAATTATAGCTGGGCTTCCAATCAAATGCAGAACGAAACTTACTGCTTGACAACCTGTGATTGCCGAGATAGTCAGTGTGTGAGTGCCAGTTGACACACCCAGCAAGATTTCCTCCTGCAATATCAGACATTAGTTCTACTATTGCGCCTGTCTCCAGTGGAGTTTCTGCTGAGACGTTGTAGTCGTCGTTCCAGTTCTTTCCATGACATGCCACTGCAACAGCATCACAAAAATCTTCTACATGCATGTAGTCTTTGTGCTTGGTTGGATCTAAAAACATGTCAATTTTCTTGTGCCTGTTCTTTCGGTAAGAGTAGAAAGTTTTTGCCACAAGAGAATTCATGTCGCCAACACCACCATATGCAAAAAGAGGGCGAACTATGAGCCATCTATCACAGTGGGTAGTGACAATATTTTCAGAAGCTAACTTCTGAATGCCGTAAAGTGTCCTTGGAAGCTTATCTGACTCTTCTGTTATCCATTCGTTCTGGTACTTTGGAGTATCATAAATGACTGTCGTTCCAATGTAGCACACAGGAATTCCTGCTTTTTGAGCAGCTCGACAAATTGTGTGTGTCCCGGTTACATTTGATAAAGTTGATTCGCACGGATCTAAAGCGACGACGTCGGTCCCCACAACTGCTGCATTGTGAACAACAAGGTCGACGCCTTCTTTGTGAAAGGCGTCGACCCATTCATCAACAGAGTTCCTGTAAACACAGACCTCATCACCGCGCATATTCATACCTGTCATTCTGACAACTTTACTGCCAAATTTTGACAATGAATTTGGCAAATTTTTTGCTATGAATCCATTTTCGCCTGTAATGAAAATTCTCATCAGTAATTACTCAATAGCATCAGAATAAGGCTCATTCAAGAGCGTGCCAGCCTCAAGGCATCGATCCAAGTAATCTGACAGCTCGTCAAAAGACGTACAGACCTTTACACCGCTTCTGGCTAACATTAGGTTAAATTTGGCTCCCTTCGGAAGTCCTGCACAGAAGTATACAATTGGAACATCGTTAGCATATGCATACCCTGCCTCCCAAATTGTTCCAATGTCCTTGTCTCGAGTATTTACAATTAGAAAGTCTGCTGTTTTGATGTGGTGTAAGTTTCCATCAAAAGTTGCATCTTGGACCTCCTTGGGAGCATTTGGTGGGCACACAAAAATTCTTCGAGGTGAAGCAAGGTCGACCCACTCTCTGCTATCACAAATTTCTTCCAATCGAGTCAGTTCTTCTGCTTGCACCGGATTGAACCAACCAGATGCCAAGTAAATCTTTTTCTTATTAGACATTTTTCTCTTCCTTTTAGTAATTGTTCTTGTAGTTGTCTTTTAGATCTTGAAATTCTCCCATGAGATTTCGCCACATTGAAGTAAAAATCTTTTCACCGGCCCCATGAGTACCGTTCAGCTCTTCTCGACGACATTGATAAATTGTGTCATCTACATGGTAATCAAATGAGTCATTCTTAGGTTCAGGCTGGTACAAATTTGTGCCGCGGCTAATCCACTTGTCTCCTTCTTTCACACGAAATGTATTGATGTAATGAAAGTCCGGCTTGTCAAAATTGAAAACTTGAGTCAGTTCAGGAATAGCCTTACATGCTTCGATTGCCATTCGTGCTGCCAAAATATTGTCGGCTGCTGGCTGAATTTGTACGTCTTGTCGCTGCCGAACGAACCCAATAAGATCCTTTAGGTTGAGGCGCATGTAATAAAACGATGTCATACACTTCGGAAGAATCATTCGTGCGTCCATCATTGACACTGCTTTAGAGTCAGTCATGTCTGCATATAGCTGCTTTGACATGTGAACAAGCTCTTTGTATCTTTCAAGAAATTCAGGAGAATTCTCAACAGACTCTGGGATAACAGCTGGGTCGTCACGCAAATCACGATCTCCAGTGCACTGTGCGGCAAAAGATCCTGCACGATGCCTAATGATGTGGGTCACCTCCTGAAAAGAAAGGCCTGATAGACGAAAAGTAAAGCCCAAACACTCCATGGGAGTCGGCAGCGCTCTAAACTGTAGCACATCTAAGAGATTTTTACTCTTGACGACATCCGATGCGTTAGCTGGGTCGATCTCTTCGGGTGAGTCAGCCCAAGTAGCTTTTACATAGTGCCAAGCAACGCTTCTCGCCTGTTCAGAAGTAGGCGCATCCACAAGCTCAACCTTCAAAGCTTTTAAGTTGTTTTCAAAAACTGTATTGACTGATCTTCCAAACTTTAGGTCCATTGGAAGCTCAATTGGTTCTAAATCATTATTGATAGGCACGTGCCCCTCCTTTGTTATTTGTCATGATGAATAATATTATTTTTTGCCCAAATAATCAATCAAAATATCTGTCGCATTTCTTAGACCGCTTCTATTGAATTCTTTATCCCCCACCTGAATCCACACATCGTGCAAAAAATTGTCAATTTCTTTTTCACAGGATTTTATGTCTTCTTCGCCCACACTGCTGAGGTCGAAATGAGGATCTTTCATCAACTCAAGAACTACTCTGGATATCGTCGACGAGTGTTGTAATGTCACCATCTTCCCAGTCAAACGAGTATATTCCTTCAATGTTGTGTACTCCCATGTTATATGATCTAACAGGCACAATGCACGGTATTCCGTGCATCACATATTCTGATGCGTGCTTAGGAGAGTCATCGATTGCACAGACAACCTTTCCGTGCTTGTATGGCTCTAGGCCAGCAACAGCGATATATTTCTCGGAGCTTAGCTGTACAGAGTCAAATTCTCCAACGCACTTTTCAAGCCACTCATATGTCTCATTGAGACACTTGAGTTCAAATTCTGGGCGGGCAGTCAAAATGTGAATCCAGTATCCGTCGCGACGGAGTCGTCGGAGGCCGTTTACTACATTCTCACAAACATCCAGCTTTTTTAGATTACCTGCGTCAATAAACTCTATCAAAAGCTCGTCGCCTGATTTTCCACATATAGACTTGCTGATGAAATACTCGGGTGATTTGTATTCTACATTACTGCCCGGGTAGGTTTTGTTGACCCATTCATAAAAATTTTGTCGGAACCTTGCAATTACATCGTCGACGTCTACTACTACGACTTTTTGCCCACTCCATTTTGATATATTTTTTTCTGTTCTAATTCTTAGGTTTGCGTCTCTTGACTCAAATGCACTTTTAGCGTCGTGAGCGTCATAACCCCACAAGTTTAGAATTGACAGGCAATAACGATACACATCCATTGTTTCAAACAAAATATTTTGTTTGTGTGTGGGTGCCACATTAGTTCTGTGTTCTCTGTAGTGAACAGAGTTCGCCAGCTGAGAAAGCTCACTTTGCATTGCAAGACACAGCACTTTGTGCTTTTCAATCTTTTCCGCTTCAGACATTTCGTCTGAGTTGTAAAAATTTTCTGCAAACTCTTTTTGTCTCGCGAGCATTTCTGATAAGTTCATACTATTTTCCTTTCCTAAAAGGGATTGTTGACAAGGTGACTAATATATTCAATAATTTCTTTTTCATCGCTGTCATCACAATCTTTATATGACTTACCCATTTTTTTCTTAATGCATCGCCATACGTGCGCATATGGATTTCTAGCTGCGTGCTTCGAGTTTTCAGGAAGCTCACCCTCTAGTGCTTTTCCTGCCAACGACACAGCATCTCTTATTCTCTGTGCGACATCAGGTGACAATTAATAACCACCGTTGATTCTATCTAGATTGATTTGTCCCTTTTTCATGTACATGTCGTACATTTCTTCAAAAGAAATTCCGGAATAAATCAAAATTCCAACAAGGTAGTGAAGAACATCACTCAACTCCTCCATATAAGCATCTCTATCAAAGTCATTAAACTCTGTGCTTCTATGGCTTTTGGTGTTCTTCAAAAGCATGTTAGATTCAAAAAGCTCGTGCATACACTCATGTGCAAGCGTCTTCAAGAACTGTTGATTCTTTTTTACTGAAAGATCCAACGGAAAATTTGGGTATTCTCGTTTGCTGCAAAGAAGCTCAAGAAACTCTCTTTGCTGATCAAACATTGATTCAAACTTATCCATTTTCACTTACTCGCTCGCTTCAGCTTCTTCTTGGAGTTTTTCCAAGTTTTTTTCAAAATTGTCTAAATAGTCTTCTTCTAAGTCTAGAACATCGCCTTCAGCTACGAACCGCATTGTTCGAATGTTGTCTGTAATGTCTGTCCCTGTAAGAATTGCCAACTGCAAAACACGAACCAGTTGCGCAATGCTGTTATCAGAAAGTCTCATAATTTTCTCCTTGTTACATGAATTATTCTATTAGAATATTACTAGCTTTTCAATCATTTTTGAACATTTGGCACCCAGTGTGTTGTTCTTCCATCTTGCGTAGTCTCTTTGATGACTTCGTTACCTGCTGGGTCTCTTTTTTTTCCGTAAACTAAGAATTGGCTGGCGGCGTCTCCTTTCTTTCCATCCAGATTGGTGTAGTCTCTG
>CEUO01013426.1_pt1 | contig 13698 bp, 11 predicted proteins | sample 531391 | NCBI WGS metagenome assembly CEUO01 (sample SAMEA2622799, study PRJEB7988) | marine metagenome | isolation source: saline water (ENVO:00002010), including
TTTCGAACCTCGTCTGAACTTTCTTGAAACATCTCTTTCTGCCACTTACTGAAAGATTCAGGGTCATCTTCCTTTAAAGAGTCAGACGCAATATTTTGCAATATAGGGGCAATAGAATTAGAATAAAGAGTAGACTCCATCTCTTTAAGTTTATTTGTAAAATCTTCAGCCGTGTCTGCATCAAAATCTTTTGAAAGTTCTTTTATATTTTCAGACGCAGAAAAAACATCCCTCACATCATCTTCGCTTGGGATTATAGTCTTAGCATCCTCGCTAATAGTAGCTCTCTTTGTTTTAGAAAGCATAGGCATCCACTCATTTACAAGATTATCAACCTCTTTATCTATTAGAGACATTCCTATATCGGATTCTGGTGAGACCCTGCGTGCGACCTGTTCGTCAGTTATATCGTCTGCTGGAATCGGACCCTCTGTATCTAAGTCTATTTGGGTCTCTGGTACAGTCGCATCAACTGTGGTCGCATCTGGCTGTGCGACTTCTATCTCCGGTGCGACAATAGGCTCTTCATCTAACTGCTCTAAGGTTTTTAACCTTAAACTTTCATCAGTGCCTTTTAATACCTTCTTGGCATTTCTTTTTTTCTCTTCCGTCTCATTTAGCAAGTAATCTGTCATTTCGCCTATTCGCTTATAGTTTCTACATCTATCTCATCGAAAGAAGAGTTTAGGTTTGGATACCTCTTTCTAAGTCTTTTTCTTATAGCCTCTAAAGAGTCTATCTTTTCTATTATATCCTCACCGAGAGAAGCTCTCCTACTTTCTCTTAATTCCTGAACTGCTGGAGATTCTATATTGTAATCTATAGTGGTACGAGGTTTTGTTTTCATAACAGCACCATCCCCTTCAAATTCAGTAGATGGTATATCTCTTTTTGTAAAATCTTCTCCGCTTTTTAATCCCATTTCTTCTAACTGACGAACTTCGCTCCTACCCTGAACATCTCTCCAAGTATACCCCGTTCCCTGCAACTCTTGAGAGCGGTTAAACTGAGCAACTAAAGAGTTATACTCTTTCTGGTCTTTGTCTGTCCAAATAGGTATAACATTAGCATCTCCTGTTAAAAGTTGAGATAACTTACCTAAACCCGTACCTGTTTGAATACTCTGCTTAGTCATTTTAAGCCCTGCTTGAACTTCCTCTTCTGTCATATCTTGTATCTGCAAATATCTCTCAGCAAAACCTTTGCGCTTTTCCAACGAGTTTAGTTTTGCCTTTAAGTCAGCCTCAAAACCTTTACCTAAATCCTCCGCTTTCCCTTTCTGCTCTTCAATTTTATCTGTCACAGAAGTATATTGTAGTTGTGCGCGACCTTGCTCTTTATGAGATGAGTCTGGGCCAAATAGAGACTCTATTTCACTGGTAGACGACTTAAAATTGTTCCACGTGGAATATTCCTCTGGAGGGTAAGCCTCCATCATAAATTGGTCTTTATATTCCTCTGGAGACAAAGGCTTCATCGTAGGGTCTTCGTGTAAGATAGAACGGGTATTATGAATTTGATAAGAATGATAAAACTTGTCAGGATGATTATCTGGCAATGTTTGACTTGCTTCCTTGTGAAACGTTATCTTGTTTTTCAAGGTTTGCTCTCTTGTTGTTTTCTCGTCCTTAGCAAGTTGTCTCTCTCTCTTATCTAAAGCAAGACGTTTTTTTTCTTCTTCCCTTGCCTTCTTTTGCCTCGACTGAGCAACACTAACAGCAAACTTTGCAAGTATTGGAGCTAAAAAACTCATATTATCATCCCTTATATTGTATCAAGCTATTATTATCCTAAATCCATGTTACCTAAGAAATTCCCAGCGGCGCCGGCAACATTGCCCCACATTTGATATTTAGCCGCATCTGTTTGAGCTTGAGCCTGCCTTAATGCCGCCTGATAGTCTAATCCCATACCATACCTCTGAGTATCAGATTGAAGTTGAGCTATATTAAATTGGTTTTCTAAACCTGCCAAAGCAGTCTGTCTTTGACTTGCAATACTTTGAAGTTTAGTTGCAAGTTCATCAGCACTAAGACCCGCCGTTGTTCCAAATTTAGTTAAATCAGCCAAAGACTTCATTTTAAGCAAATTGGATTGCTGAGCAACATCTGACTGCATCCTTGCGATGCCTTCTGCGCCACCAGCAAGCATTTGAGAAGTTTCCTCTGGACTCATTCCTGTTTGTGATGCAAGCTGGGCTTGAAGCGCGCGTTGAGTCGCACCGGATTGCCTTGCGACCGCCTGCTGCGCCCTTAACGTTTCTTGCTCACTTATATCTGTAGCCTCTTGCTTCCCCTGAGCTATCTCTCTTTGAACTTTTAGCCTAATATCATCGGCCTCTTTATCTTCTGGGGTTTGCGGAGGTGGAGGAGGCTCTAAATCAGTATCTTTTATCCAATCAGCATAAATGTTCTCTATTTCGGTCATATTTTTCCCGCCCCATTCAGGTCGACCTTTACTTTTAGTATATTCGTTGAATTTTGCTGAAAAATGAGGGTCTAATTGTGCAGAGTATCCATCAACGACAGACAACCTTCTATATCTCACGGTTCCATCAGGAAACTTATATTGAATTAAAGAACCGGAATTTGTATATTGCTCAAAGACGCTACCCCTTGTTTGAATTTGCGCACCTCTTGTAGCTATGCCCGTTAGAGGGTCTGTAACAAATTGAGTCCAATTACCGCGCGCAACATTGCCACCATGGTCATTTGGATGCCATTTATGCGCCCAAGCCCCTTCATCGTATTTATTCGTAGTCATTCCATAAAGAGAATATGCACTTGTATCACCCTTATAGTGCGATGTTAGAGTATCGTGACTCATGTGACTACCATCAACCATATAATCTTGATACCTCTCTGACGGTTTTGTGCTGTTTTCGCTAAACCAATTATCTAACCATGTCTCTGCCATATTTAACTCCTATCTTTCTTAGAATTTTTCTCTAAATTTAATACTTTCTTCTCTAACATTCTATACTTACTATCTAAATCTTTTAACTCTCTGCTTGAATATGTAACGCAATACTTCCACTCTATACCGTTGTGTATAGCTAAAACATCCTTACCTTTAGAGTTTTTTCCAAATACAATATCACCTTTATTTCCATTTTTTTCAGAATCCATAGAGTTAGCATCATCTGTCTTCACTGCAGACAAAGGGTCTGCGTGAGAATACAGCTCTTCTACTGACTCTTTTATATCAAAGGAAAATGGCTCAGGTCTTGAAAATGTATTTGAATTATTTTTTGTCATTATACCAACCTTCTATAGTCATATCCTCTATCTTAAAGGCATCATCTGTGCCTCCAGCATTATCGCTCTCAATTTTAAACGATATACTTTGACACTCTCTATTTATATTTATCTTTCTATTTTTCAAAATACTGTTAACAGGAAGCTCTTTTTTACCATCTAAAACACCGTCGATATAAATATATATGGTCATACCCACGTTAGACAGGTAAGTAATCATTAAACTTTTAACATACTTTGACATGTTTGGCTCATTAAATATGAACTCCTTTGTGTGCATAACTAACTTGGTATTATCTCGTATATTATCCCCTGCGGTGGAATAAGAATAAAGAGCCTGATTATAGTCGAGCTTTTTACATGAGACCTCGGTTATAGTACCGTCATAGTCAGAATCGGGTAAAAGATAGAGACCATATGTCGAAGTTAACCCAGATACAAGGGTGAACTCATAAGTCATAGCAACCCCCGCATAAATATAACCCCTCTGAGCCTCTGTTGTTGGCGTACCACCAACAAATACTGTACACCTCTTGCCAGCGGTTCCAGCTGCCGACGTTGTGACTGAAACCCTGTAATAAGCACCCGTATCAGTAGCTATAGCAGGAGTATCATCTCTTGTGTATACCGTAGAGCCAGCAGAGTGAGATAAATCCCCACCAGAAAGAGTCCAGTTTGTACCTACACCCCAACCAGCAAACGTCGTTGGATTAGAAGCGCTCTCAGAATCAGACAGAGTAGCTGTTTCTTTAATATAAAATAAATCATTGTCACCGCCATATAAAAGATTTGTTATAGAGGAGCCAGAGGTGTAGTTAACTTTTACCCATCCACCGTTGCCTATATTAAATACCCACATGTGGTCCCCAAAAGCAGTTGTGTCTGGAATGAATACAATTTCATTGTTTTTAGCCGAGAATCCCATAGTAGGGTTCCTGAAAGACGTATTTCTGTATGTTTCTTTGATAGGTAAAGTTATTTCTTCCTTAGATGGCAATACAAATATACCATTTCTATTAGCAACAACAACACCTACAGATGTTCTCACAACACACGAAGCCCAATCGGCGCCAGCTCCTAATATTCTTGCTTGCTCAGCGAATCCAGCCGCCGGATTTAAGATGTAAGAACTATTGTTTTTAATGCAATAAATAGAACCATTGAAAGATTTAATAGACACGATTCCGCCCGGCTCAGAAACTCCTATCATCTTGCTCCTAAAAAACCCAAACTCATCAACAGCCATAGGCGTTGACCACATTATTCTATTTCTCTCTCTAAACGTTTGACCTTTATCGTCTAATGTATCTATATTTCCTATAACCGCAACACCGTTTATTATATCGGAAGCCTTATAGCGTATATCCCTAACCCTGTGTCCCGCAGTTCTTCCTGTTTTTGACTGATAGGTAGGCCCTCTCGTTCCATCGAAAGGCATATACATTGTTGTAATCGCATCAGTTCTTTTGAAACAAGATTTAATTCTATAACTATGATGCGTTTTGGGATTACTATTCCACTCAGTTGCACCGCCTCCAACATCAGGCTCATAAGAAGGCTCCATTCCGGGAAACGGAGTTGATATAGAATTATATCCTGCATGATTCATTAGCCAACTATCACCTATAACTATACAGTCTTTGACAACAGATACATTTCCGGGTATAGCCTTGTAAGATGAATCTATGACGAGGCTTTTACCTGAGTCTGCAGTATATTTTATCCTATAAACGCCATAATAGTCATCAGGGTAAGAGTCTTTACTCGTAGATAAGGTCTTAACTATATTTATATAACTACCATACCCATTGTGATGGCCTAACTCTTGCCAATTCCCAAATAAGTTACTCTGAGCTGTTGTCATTGTTATTTTATTATTAGCAGGGTCAAATGTCAGGTTATCGAGGTCTGCATGTTGAAATTTTGTAAACGCACCAAAACCAATCTCCGTATTTGTTCCGGGTTCCGTGCCATCCATGATAGCAGGATGTCCACATGTTATCAATGCTCTTAGCGCACTAAAACTTGAAATATTAAGAAATTGGTCTTTTTGATTGTAAGTCGCACCGGGAGTAGCACCGGGAGCTATTATAGTAATAGTGTCAGAGCAAAAATAATTATCAACATCAGACCTGCTTGTTGGAAGCGGTATAATAGACCAAGGCATTAAAGAGTCAGCATCGTCGTGAATCTCGAGCCAAGGATATGTCTCTGTACCAGTTAAGGCTACATTATATGTATTAGAGCGATGAAAAGGACATGACATCCAAGCGCCTAAATCTGTAGTATAAGGACTTTCAGGAGAGCCGGGATTTACCCCTAACTCATCGCTGTCCGGATGAGTGACAATACCAAGTCCTGTTAATATCTGTTTGTCAGAAAAACTCACTATATATTAGACCAGCCTTTCTCAATATCAAAGTAGTTCACTAAATAATAATCAACCTCGTTTTTAGGCTTCCAGTATAGGTTGAAACCAGTAATTCTTTTATTTAAGCCATCAACATTTACGCCATCAACACTTGAACCCACAGTGGTGTCTCCAAAATATTTTGCACCCATACTTGTTGTAGCCTCATCTCCTGCGGTAACACCGCTGGCTATATAAGCAGTACAATAGTCGTTTATTGGGTTCTGTTGGCTAATAGCAACATTACTACTAACTACAGGCTCATTATTGATTGCGGCAACAATATCTTCAAAAGCAATAGCGTTAGAACTCTTCTTCGTGCATACGACATTTAATCGTAGATAATGAGCCTCACTACTATTCACAACCTGTTTGCTCACAACGATTGTCGATGTACCTGAGCCTGTGGCAGAATAAGTTATATTCAACACTAACCTCATATTAGCAAGAGAGCCTAAAGATTTGGCCGCTTCTACGTAAAATTTGGTACCGCTCTGCACGTAATCTATTCTCGAGCTTGTGTTGTTACCAGTGCATAAAACTACATTTATTGCCCTTGCACTTTGGTTTTGGTCTACGTGATATATTTCTAAACCATCATCACCGCTACCACTTCCAGTTGGAAGTAAATCTATAGGAGTAGTGCCGTCAACACCTCTGTGAACTCCATAAACACAATACGCATTAGAACTTGAATGGTCTGCGATACTTGTTATACACATTACTTCCGACCCTGCTTTTATATAATCTCCAACAGAAAGAGTTTGATGCGCTCCAGCGGAGCCATCAGTTAAAGAAGATATATGTATTAAAGTGTTCTCCCTTGAATCAACAGGGCTATTCGTACTCGCATATCCAACAACTTTCGCAACAAGTTCATCTTGGCTTGCATCTAAGTATGTTACAGGAGCCTCTAATACCTCTGGAGGTGTTATAGTAGTAAATCCTGAAACGCCTATAATTCCATTATCATTTCTTGATAACTCACTTTCAGAAGAACCATCATAAACAAAGGTGGCAGCCCAAACATCATTCATATCAAATGTGTCTTTCATCATAGCATCAGGATATAAAACATGTTCTTGGAAAGTTCCGGCTCCCAAATCTTGACTTGTTGAAAACTCTTTAGGGTCATACACATATAAACCTATCTCTCCAGCATTTTTTACTTTATATGTAGGGTCACCCCATCCGTCCATCTTAATTAATGTGGGAGCAGGGATAGACTGATTCATCATTTCCCAAGAATTTTTAGTATAGGCGCTTATCGGTCGAGAAGCAATACTGTTTGGCGCCCTTCCATAACTAAGAGAGTCGCCATATCTCGAACCTTTTATAAAACCAAACCATTGATTTTTATTTTCTAAATTATTAAAATTACCATCCGCTATCCTTATTGCTCCTGCTATATTGTAAGTATTTATATATGGAGTACTATTTATATCCCAATTTGCAATCTTTACGTCCGATACAGGTGCAGTAGTTTTTGTTAATACACCCCCAAACCTGCCTCCAAACCCTGTGCTTTTTACAACATCAGAGGTGTTTAAAAGAATCATATCAGTCAATACGTGTTGAACAATAGCGCTGTAGTTATTATTTAAAGTTGCGGGAGACGAAGCACTTCCAACAGTATATGTTATCGTATCTCCTGCTGTGAGGCCAAAGCCAACAAAATCTCCACCAAACCATAAAATCATATCATTAGTGTCCGCGAGACCTAATGTCGCCTTAACATCAGTTGCAGAGAGAAAAGAAAACCCACTTGAAGGTGAGGGAGAATTTATGGATATAGACTCAGACTGTGCGCTCCCAAGGCCAACCATCATTAAGGCCTTTTCTCCAGAAACTTTAGAGGTTGTGGTATTTGTATAATTAGAAGTTATATCAGAAGCTATATCACACGGCATAACCCCGTAAACGTTCGGGGAGTAAGATTGAGCATTTCTTATTTCATATCTATTACTTGTTAAGGAAAATGCAGCAGTTTTTGGAGTACCAGCATTTTCGAAATGAGGTAAATATATAACAATAGAAGTAGTAGATATAACCTCTAAAACCTTATAGAAACCAACTATAGTTTCTTCCTCTGCGACAGTCGCACCAGTCGCATTAAATATCTCACAATAATCCCCAACAGAAAAAGATATAGCAGAAGCCATAACAAGTGTCGCATCTCTTCCTAAAGAGCAATTTTTATTTCTTTGACCAGAGTCAGAGGCTGAATAACTTGCAATAGACGTTATAACAGCGCTTATACTTAACGACTCTCCAAAACCATATTCTGTATGAATTACGCTTAAACCATTGCCAGTAAATGTACCTATCGAATATAAACTATCACCAGTTGATGCAGATATTTGTTTATCCGACTGAGGCCTCTTTACTACTCCGGGTAGACGTAGTTCTGCGTTAGATATTTCTTGATATTGAGTATCACTTAAGTCTCTTGTTGAAAAATAGTCAACCTGACCTCCTGAAAAATTAGATATTGACTTTTTAAAAGGAGTTGCCATTAATAATCCTTATGTGGAGTTTGGAAAACTTCATCAGAAACATAATGAGAGGTTACGGCCTCCTCTTTTGCAGCCAACCATTCGGATAAATGTAATTGATATGCATCTGGATTTAACCTCTTAATTATATTTGCTGTAGCATACTTGACCATAGCATCGTGAAAATCGCTCCTAATTAAAGGAGTATCATTATCTTCAGATAAAGTTGTTGGAGTATAAACATAATGCACCCGTATCCCTGCGCTTAATGCGGTCTCAGGTGTAGGGTATACTCCTATTACTTTACCAAAAGTATAGTAATATTTAGTTGGTGGTGTCTCAAAAGGGTATAATGTAGGCATTATGTTGTATCCAATTCTAATATATCATCGTAATCAATATACTTCATCTTCTTACCATCATAATCAACTCTTAAAAGTTGAACTAAATCAGAAGGCATATCATATCTTTCTTGATTAGCGACAATGTTTGCGGTTGCTGTTTTCCTAAGCAAAAGTCCACTTCTATTTAACTTTGCTTGAGCTTCATTAAGATAGTGATTTATTTCAGAATCCGGCACTTGCTCTCTATTTGGATTCCCTAAAGCCATCCTAACTAAACTCCTCATTTCTTTTAAAGTCATGTATATCTCCTACTTTGGAAGCTCGAAAGTAGCTTCGTCCTTTAGTCCATACATTTGATTTATAGACTGTAATCCTTGTTCATATTCTTGCATATATACTATAGCCTCTTGGTCTTTACCTAACTGCCTAAGTGCGTTAAAAACTGCATAAAGAACTACATATTTATGCAACGAATCTGGTAGTGTACATGCGCTGGTTATAGTTGTTTGAGGCTTTCTTATATATATCAACCTCATTCCGTCAGTCGCGTGTTGATACACCGTTTGAGATATTTCTATCTTACCAGCATATATTGAGTAAAATTTATCCAAAACAGGCGCTGTTGTGCCGGCCTTATAAAAACCATGAACGCCGTTCCTTATATCTTCCAGCAAATCATAAGGCACTTTTTCTGCTCTTGATATAGTGTCATCAGCAACAGTTGAGTCAAAAGTAAGTTCTAAAGGCCTTAAAAACTCAGAAGGTAGGTTAACTTGAGTTGTCGCACTTGAAGTGTTTAATTCATCCCTTTTTATCATTGTGCTGGAGCTATCTGAAGTAAAAACCTCATTAACAACCTTATTTGCAATATCTAACTGGCCTTCCTTGACCCACTCAAGCATATCAGAGAAATAAGGGGGTTCATCTGTAGTGTTGGATGAAGATATAGTATATTGCCCCGATGTGTTCTCCGTCACAACTTCAACTCTTCTTGCACCAGTTATAGTTATAGTCGCACCATCAGCAGTCGCACTGATATTTGAATCGTCGGAAAACACAGCGTTAATCAAATTAGTTATGTTGGTCGCAACGGTCGCAGCAGTTCCACTTTGCTGATAGTCTGCCTCATTATAGGCCGCAGAACTATTACATGTTAGCACTACGTCATTCACAGACAGGCTGTCAGCGATATTTGCATTAGTGCTACATACTATCGTATGCTCACCCATCTCTAAACCTAATTTTCTTCTGGCTTGAGTTGCCAGTTCTACTAATGTAGCCATAATTCCCCTTGAATAAGGAGCGGCGTTACACCGCTCCTTATAGTTATACCGTTAAGATTATGTTAACGATGTAGTATAGTTGATAACTTCTTGTACTGCGAAGTCAGTAGAATTAAACGCAGTTTTAGCCATCTCATAAATGATAGAGGCTGAAATGCTTAGTTTATTTCCACGGTCAACTGTTTCTTCGTGCCATTGATGGTCGCCACCAAAAGCAACAACACCAGCTTGAGCGCCTAACAATAAGTTTCTGTTAGCATTAACGCTGTTAACAGTAACTTTTTGTATTAAGTCATGCTCGTGAATAACAACGCCATCCCACATACCTAACATTCCTGTGAATAAAGGATTGTCGATACCTCTTGGCATAGCATATTGTTGAGCTGACTGCCATTCAGAGTTATTCTTCAACTCATGCGCAGTCTCAGGGTGAACAAGTAAAAGATAATAATCTTTACCGCTCACTCTGATAGGTCTAAACTTAGGGTTAACTAATTTAGCCCTTGCCACAGCTCTACTAATTAAAGCAGGTGTGATAACGTCAGCAGACGCTAAAGCACTCGCTGGAGTAGTAGTTTTAATAGTGCCATTGTCGTTCCAGATTGTATAATCTAAATCTGAAAACGCATAAGTAGCGCTATTTACACCGTTAGTTAAAGTACCAGTAGCACCTGATAGAGTATCAATTAAATCTTTTTCCATAGTTTCTGCAAACCATACTTTTAAAGATTCAAGAGCTTCAACTCTAAAGTCAATAAGTACTTTTTTGTCAGCCATTTTACCTTTACTCAAAACACCTTGACGTAATTGGTCAAGAGTAACTGTTTGAGTATAAGTGTCAATAGCTACTTCGTTACCGGCTAACGTGTTATCACCAGTAACTCCGCTACCATCGATTTTCATTTTCAAACCAAAAGTAACGTCTTTTCCTCGCGCACCGGCGAGGTCGGTTAATACGTGAATTGCTGCATTACTACCACCAAAGAAACGAGACATATATGTATCGGCTTTAGCCTGAGTAAACAACTCTTTACGCCATCTGGAGACTTCCAGACTCGAGTTCCATAATACTTCACTCATTTTTTATTCTCCTTTTCTTATTATAGTGGAGCTACATACTCAACAAAAACCTTCATCGCACCTTGCGTCATATTGTTTGTTGCTGAGATTACTATGTAACTATCAGTTGTACAGTTATGTCCTGTGAAATTATTGCTTGCATGTAATGTTCTACCACCGGTATAAACACCAGCAGTATGATTATTTACAGCAGCGTCAGCTGCGAGGCCATCTAAATCACCATCTGTTCCTGCTGTACCACTTACGTCTGATATTCCTAAATCGAAACCATCATTAAAAGCAGATGTTACAACGCAAGTAACATTAGTGACTATAGAACCCACAGGTATTTTTCCAAGGACGTATGTGTTTGCAGCTGTCGGGAAATCTGAATAATCCAAGTCCACAGCGAATACGTTGACCTTACCAACTTCATCGTTAGTAGTGTTCATCTTAATCGCAGAACCCGGATTCACATTATCGGCAGCCATTAAACTTACATTTGCCATTTTTTATTCTCCTTGTTAAAGTCCAAGTAGTTCATTTCGTTTTTCTTCAGGTAACTTAGCCCAGTCATCATTACTAAGATTGTCGTAGTCAACTTCTTGTTGTGTGGAATTTACATTCCCAAGATTAGGCTTAACTTTCTTTGCCTCTTCGACAGCTTCAATCGTTTTAGTTTTGCTTTCCAAGGTTGGTTCTTTTTTTCCTGAAGAACTATTTTCAGTGAAAAAACTATAATCTCCTGACTTGAGTCCGTGTACGTTCTCAAGGTAGTTGGTTATAGAATTATGATTTGTTGCGTCACCTAAGGCAATACCCTTTGACGCTCCAAATTGGACTAACTCCACAATAGCCTGCTCAGAATACTCTGGATGACGTTTGATGAAATTCTCTTTAGCAGTTTCAGCGGCGTTTGTTTGACGCTCTTCTTCTGCTATAGCTTTCGTCTCACTTTTATATCTCTCGATTTCTTTTTGAGCTATGTCTTGCGCCATAGTCATCATTCCTTCTTGAGTATATATGTCATAGTCCTTGCTTTCGGTCGGAGCAGAAGCCGTCTCTTTTTCCGCAGTTTTCGCTTCTGTAGTATTACCTGTCTGTATTTTCGCTTCAAGCTCTGTAATCCTCTGCTTGTATCCGCCTATTTGCTCGGCCTGCTTACCAGAGAAAGATGATAGATTCTCATAGTCTTTAACCATTCTTGTCTCCATATCTTCCTTACTGTATGTAGTGCCATTGATGTCCCACTGTTGAGAACTGTCCTCTGATGTTTTAACTTCCTCTGAAGCCTCCTCGTTTGTAGTAGAACTTGCAACTTCTTCTACATCTTCGGTGCTAACTTCTTCAGAAGCCTCTACAGCATCGGCCTCTTCCTGTGGTTTGTAATCCGCATTAAGGTCTTCTTCTGTAAGGTGAGAATAAATACTTTCACTCTCATTAGTTGTAGGTTGTTCATAACCTTCAACGACCTTCTGTTCTTCCTTAATTTCTTTTATTTCATTAGTTCCAGCCATTATAGCCTCCTATACTTTACCTTTCGGTCCTGAGTATTATTGTCCATGGCTATCCTTGTGCCTCTTCACCTTCACCGGCAATGGCTTGCATTGCAGAAAGTTGTTCTTGTTCTACAAGAGTAGATAAGATTTCTTCCTTACCGGGAAAGTCAGACATGTCTATAATAGCCTTCACTATTGTCATCACAGCCATCGGAGGTAGAGCTTGTGCGTACTGCAATAACTCTTTCGCCGACTGCGTTGATGCAATTCTTGCTGTTGGTGATGACTCACCATCATCTATGATTATATCATAGTTAATATCATAAAATTTTGTTACAAGCTCCATAGTCGCTTGGTCTAAATATTCTGGCTTAGCTCTATGGACTATACCTATAGCTCTTTTAATTTTTTGAGGGTCATAATATTGTTGCACATTAGAAAGAACTTGACTTAAAACCATTTGCTTAGCAGTATTTAAATTATCAAAAAGTTCTTGCAAAGATGTCAAACCTTGTTGTATACGTGTTTGAGCCGCAACTCCACTTTCCCTTGAGTTTGTCGGAATACCTATCAGGCTATCATTAATACCACTAATTTCTTTAGCATCATTCATAGATGATTGCTCTAACCACTGGTAATGCCCTAAAATACCGATATAATTGGCCGCTGAAGGCTGTATCTTATCTTTTAGCTGTCCACGTACGCCAACCCAAGAACCCGGCGTAGAAAGGCCTTTTACCATCTCAGGGTCAACTGCACCCATTTGAAAGAATCCGCCACCTTTAGGTGCGCGATTCAAAATATCGGTAAACTGACTATGCCTTTTATTCTTTTCATCTTGTGGGTCCATAAGGTTTCTAATAATACCAAAGTTCTCAACCTGCTCACCAGTATCCTCTAAATAGGCATATACAGGTACTAATGGAAACTGACCATGCTTGTGTGGCATTAGTTCTTCTTTTTGTATCATAAAGTCACCAGAAAATGTATCCATATATATCTTAGATACAGGCATCTTAAATGCGGTAAACCTATCCAGCATCTCAGTTTTTTTGGCAATCTTATTTAGTTTTTTAGCCTGAAGCATTGCATCTTTTTTATTCTTAGCTGGGAATGAAATTCCCTCTGTGTTCACTACAAACCACTCATCTTCTGTCCTTCTTGTATACAGCTCTACAATCTTAGCTCTTCTTTTTTCAGTATCAACAAAAGATGTGAAGTCATATACATTGTTTGTCGTAGGATAGTCGTTTTCGTACTCATTATGCATAGCAGGTCTTCTGCTGTCAGCCGAAAAGTTTAAAGCGTTAGCTATTTCTTTGTAGCTCATTTTCCCAAATATATCAGGATA
>CEUO01025788.1_pt1 | contig 13632 bp, 12 predicted proteins | sample 531391 | NCBI WGS metagenome assembly CEUO01 (sample SAMEA2622799, study PRJEB7988) | marine metagenome | isolation source: saline water (ENVO:00002010), including
GAACAGGCACAGAAGGCATTTATTGATGCTTTAGAGAATGGTGATGGCAATTTAGCCAAGCAACATCTTACTGAAGTACAGAAGTTAAGTGACTTCCTTGCAGACGATTTGCAAAATGAAATCACCAAGAGTGATGTCGTAACACCACAGGGGCCAAGAGATATTTTCGCTGGCGGGGCACCTGTTCTAAAGTTTGAAAATGTAACTAAGTCTATGGCTGATAACAGCAACAGATTAGGTTTTACATCATCTTCTAAGTTCAATAGGAATCATACTCGTGGTGCTGGTTCCTACGGTAGAAGAGTTTGAGGTGGTACTTTGACAGAATCTTCAGAAAATAATGCGGAAAAATTGATGGGTGTACTCATCAACAAGATGGAGATTATGGATAGTAACTTGAATATCATTAAGGCTGAAAACGATGCTTTGAGAAGATTAATCAACAATCCTCAAGCACTACTTCGTAAAATGGGTCTTGTATCTGTAAGCACACCGTTTACAGATGATTTACAAGTAGACCCATTTAGAGGTGATATGGACTTTTCAAGTGAAATCATGAAATCTAATCAGCAAAATATATCATCAATTTCCAATGAAGAATTACATGAAATGTCTTGGGAAGATATACATGAAATGGCAAACGATGCAAGGGGTGTCGCACAATGAAACCACGATACGATGAATCACCATTATTAGCAAAAGCAGTAGAATTAGAGCAAAGACTTGACCGAGTAATTAAAGCACAACCTGACTGTCCTAAGTGTAAAGACGGTAAATTGAATAAACAAGGTTCTTGCATGAAAGCAGATTGCAATGCAGGTCACAAAATGGCTAAGGCTGACATGGCTACCAAAGATAAATACTGCATGAAGAACTTTGGTAAGAAATACTCCGAATGTTCAGCAAAGGAAAAAGCACAATGCGATAAAAAGCATGGTAAAATGGAAAAAGCCCAACCGGGATATGAGGCTGAAAAAATTACTGATGTAAACCCACACTTTGTAGCAGAATCCGGTGGTCAAACCAAGAGTGGTTACTTTACAACTAATGGTAAGACTATTCAAACCGAAGATGGTAAGCCTAAGAAGAAAAAGGCAGACAAGAAAACAGATTTGGCAAGACTCGGTGACAGAATGAATCCTCACTCCGGCTCAGGTGTAGAAAGAGAGGATTCTGCTGGTGAAGGTTCATCGCAATAGGCGGTGAGTTAATGTCTTTAGAGCATTTCAATATCTGTACTAACGAGTTATTGAAATCGCTTGAGGATGGAATTGACCTTCCTAATTCTGCGGCAGAATATATCATTGCATTTGAAAATACAGATGTCCCATCGGATAATCTGTATAAATCTTTGAAGGTAACAGCAGAAGAAATAATCCTAAAAGAAGATGAAAAGACAAAATTAAGCGAAGATGAACTTACCCGTTTTCGTCAAGGTCAAGGATATTTGCTTGCACAACACCATACTCACGGAGAGCCTACTCAACATGTATGGCAGGATGGTCTACAGACTCCTGAAGAAGCAAACAATAGGTTTGCTGTTTGGCCTTACTATAATCCAAAAAGCCCAAGACATCCATATCAAAAACACCATTTCCCATTTCATGAATTGAATCACCCATTAAGAAGGCAAACTGCTAACGGTGTGCCTCACTTTGTTGAGTTGCTACGCTCTCATGTTTTTAATGGACACATAGAGCAAGAGAGAGATTTTGAGAAAGCCCTTCTAAAACATCTTCCCTCTAACCACCCATTAAAAGCGGGTTATCAAAAGCCCTTTGCAGAAACAAATACAAAATTAATTGGTGATTTGAATACAGCCATGACTATCAATCGTCACCAAGAAGATTTCTACAATCGTGATTATCACCGTTGGAAAAGAGAGAACTCAGACTTACAAGATGAGTTTATCAAAAATGGTCTGAATGCCTTTGAAGCAGAAGAGGCGATGCGACATGCTCACTTTAACGATAGAGCAGCAGATTGGGTTTCTAATGAGCATTTCAAAACAGGTAGCGAATATATGGATGATGTAGAATATCATCCTAAAAATCTTGGTCACAGGTCTTACATGTATGGTCTTGAGTGGTTTTCTCCCGAAGAAAGAACCGCTATTCAAAAACATATAGAAGAAAAAGGCTTAGATGAGCATGATGAAATTAAGTTACCTAATGGTGAAAAAATCCCATCTGCTCGTTTAATCTATAACAAATTAATGAGAATGACTCCTGAAAAGAATTGGGCAATTAGGAAAATGAAAATGCCGGGAAGAAATGCTCATTTTAGACAAGAGAGTAACGATGTAGACTATCACAATCCCGGTGAAGATAGATTTTTCCAGCAATCATTAGGAAAAATAGCCCACACTCCTTTAGATGAATTAGGTGAAAGGTCACTTGCTGATTACATTCTTGATGAAATAAACAACCAACATGAGGCTAACCGTGAAGCAGCAGGGCACCACGCTTTGAAGTTTTTACCAAGATTAAGGATTGGTAAAGAGCCGATGAAAGAAATGGATTGGCCTGATTTAAGAGAGGCTTCTTACAACCACTTTAGAACGGTAAAAAAAGATGGCAACTATGGTGCGTTAAGAAAGAAAAGAGATATTGCTAATGTCAGGATGACTAAAGACGACTTAATGTATTTAGCAGGTTATGACCCAATAAGTGGTAATCTGTTAGAAAACCATCCAATACATGGAGAAATGGATGGCCCTATCATTGATTCAAGCATGATAAATATGGTTGTAGAAATGGCAAAAAGAAGTGGTTCACTTCATTCACAAATCAAAGATTTACGCAATCATCGTGCATTTTTTACTGCTGCACATGGCCCTCATCCTGAAGAAGAAAAGCCGGAGTATTGGAAGGTATCAAAAGATGGTACGCACACATACGGCCCCGGTAAGTTTTGGTCACAACCGTTTCAAAATACAGGAGGCGGTAATATGACTCTTGCTACCTATATTGAAATGATTCATGCAGCAGCCGCAGATGAAGATGGCATGTCTGATTTGTTTGACATTCAAGATACAGGCACAGAATATATTCATGCTAATCCAAATAATACTTCTTTGGCATATCATTTCATGCCTGAAAAACAACGGTTACACGGTGTTTATGATACTACTACGAAAAAATATGTTTATCCACCCGACACATTAAGTGTACAAAACTTGCTTTCACCAATGAATGTAAGCATACCTTACAAAAGTAATAGTGGTCTTTTGAAAGAGCCAATGACTGATAAAAATAATTTCACTGAACACAAATCTTCACTTTCTCCACAGTATGAATATGTAATGAGATTTACAAGTAAAAAGGACAGAGAAAAATATGGAAGCCATCTTGCCCCTAACCATGATATTATTACTCAGATTCCTAATAATATATTACATCCCCAAACTTCGTTTGGTGCTAATCCATCTGATACCCATATCCATAAAAACGCAAGACATGCTTTTTGGTTAAACAAACTTACAGGGAGAAACAACCACCCAAACAACCCTGCAAAAAAATCAATTGTAAAGTTTAATGATTACATGAGAGGCGATAGCGGGCTTGGAGATGAAGATGCTGACCAATTCGCTGAACTTATGGGATGGGGGAATATAACTCAACCAAATTACGATAATATGAAAAATATGTTTATTGATAACCCTAAGCACTTTATGCCCGTTAGGATTGTTAATACCGTTGCTAAGATTCTAAACACCACTAATCCAAAACAGATTTTAGATTATTTAGAAGGTGATGACCACCATGAATTAAAGTCAGCAATATTTGACTCACAACAATCTAAAATCAATTTTGATGATTTAGGTAACACATTTGATGATATTATCTTTAACTTAAATAAAGAAAATGAACAGAGAAGAAGAAATCAAAAAACCAAAACTACAGTCAAAGCCGGTGTACATGATGCTATTAATCGAATGATTAGATTAGGTGGTATGTTACCTTCGTTTGAGAAAGAAACTGAACTAACTAATTATTTAGATAATTTATCTCAAGAGTTTACAGGTTTAACAGACCCCGAAGAAAAAGAGGCTATTGCAATCAGAATAAGTGAAACTGAAAAAGAGTTAGCCGAATTGCAGAGAAAAGGTATGCAAAAGGTATTGGGTTCAAAAGCAAATAATTTTTGGAAAATAGAAGCAAATACTCTTCACGATTTAGCCAAGTCGCATAGAAACTTAGTGGCCGAAGTAGCAAGAGATAAAATCATTCCAGCCATGATAGAAGCAAGACCTGATGCGTTTGATACTTCTAATCCCCAACAATATATTGACAACACTATGAGAGCATTCCGTGATGCTCAAAGATACATTATGACTGTACCACATGATGTACACGGCCTACAGGCTTTGGGTTACGGTATATCTAAGGAACTAAAAGCAAATCCAAAACAAGACAAGTTTCATTTAGATATGGCAAATCATTTGAAAACTCATGGTACAATGATAGACCCTAACATGAGTGATAAAGAAATATTTGATGCTCTAAACATTAGTGAAAGGTCACCTATGGCTAAACAAATGATTGCTAATTTACGACAAAAAAGTAGTGATTTGAATACACCTTTGGCTGTAGCGACAATAAAAGACATCATTACTCATGGTAACATAAAAGATATTCGTGGTGTGAATATAGAAGATTTACACCATAATGAAGAGTTAGCAAATAAAGATGAAGGTGAAGTATCTGACGAAGAGTTATTCTATCATAAACTTCACAATTCAGATTATCATACAGCATTGATGGATTCTCAAACAGCATTCAAAGAAAGTGATTGGAAGGGGCACTTTGCACACGCTGTACCACGCAGAATGATGGGAATGTTAAATCCTCAACAATTCGATTTTAGTATGCAAGCCGCAGGTATTGGAATGCTTACAGGTGATGTACACAATATGCAAGGCTTACAAAGAAAAGGTAAAGATAAAGTTTCAAGGCAAACAAGAAACTATCTTGATACTATTGTACATTATAATCCAACTGCCGAAGAAGATGAGTTTGGGCTTTTCACTCCACCTAATGAATTAGTTGAGTCAGCAGGTTTGAGAATGGGTGCAGTAGGCGCACCAAGTCCAAACAACTTTTCTATTATGGACACCTTTGACAGTGGTGCTTGGCATGGAGGACATGAATGTAATCCTAATGTCGGTTGTGATTTTGATTCACAAGGTAATATCGTGGCTGGTACTAATCCCGGCCCCGGTTTATTCTATGGTGTACCTGAAGAATTACTTGATGTAGCACACGGTAAAGGTAATTGGAATCAAGTTTGGGAAAATGCACCACCTCCGCAATACACACTTCCTCCATTCCTAAGTATGAATTATGATACATTTGAAACCCCAAGCGAAGTGCCTACTCGTATTGCTATGAGTGAAATGACTGAAATTATTACTTCACTACTTGACCCTGACATCTTACTCACTAAGAGTGATGAGGCCGCTTGGTCACCAGCAGTAAGACCGATGCACCGTATATTCGATATGAAAGACCTTGAACACTTGAAAGGATTTAGCGGCTCTTGGGTTGTAAGTAAATGGTATGATGGTCAAAGAGTTATCATTGTGAAGAACGGTGACGAAGTTACTGCATACAATGAAAGTGGTAAAAAGAAGGGACTTCGTAAGGCTACAAAAGAAGCGTTGGGTAAAATTAACGATAATAATTTCACCATAGATGGTATTCTTGGTGAAGAGGATTTGAACATCATTGACATATTGAACTATGATGATAACAATATATCTGACATGCAATTGTATGAAAGGCTGAAGATATTACGCTCTCAATTTGAAAGCCACGAAAATGTCATTGTACCCGGCCCTCACGATACAAGAATGACAGATGATGAAGGGCTTGAAGATTCAGTAAATAACCTGAAAGAAGAGCATGATAACATATTACTTAGAGATAATAAGTCCACTTACATGAAGGGTGAAAGACGACATCCTAAGTGGGTGCTGTATCGTAGTAGTAGAGATTACAATTTCATTATTCTTGATAGAAGGGGTAAGGGACCATATACCTACCAACTTGGTGCTGGCCCTATCAATCATGGTGAAGAGTTAGGTAATAGGGCGATTGAGCATGATGGTAATTACTACATGGATGTAGGTACTGCACATAACCAACAAAAGGTATTCAAGGTTGGTGACATAGTTAGAGCATCCATTACAGGTGTTACTAAGAAGAATAGAAAAGAGCGAGCAGTTTACAATGTACAATTCAAAGAAATAGAAAGTGAGGGTGAAGGAGAGGGGGCTGCAAGTGTAGAATCTCTTGATTTACTCACTAAATCGTTTGCACCAATTCTTATTCCTCACGATATTGAAGTTGATGATAACCATATTCAAATTATCATGAAAGATATTGATGTAGTAAATTATTCTTATGAGCAATTAAATGACGCATGGTATATTCATTCACCTACAAGTGCTATCGGTTCGCTAAAGAAAACAGATTATCCTGTGGTGTTAGCAGAAAGTTTGCTACCGTTTTGGTCACCTGTAGCACCTTTGATGATTACAGGTAATCTAAGAAAAGAGAAAACTATGGATATGCCTAAAAAGCCGTCTGACGAAAAAGTAGAAGAGCAAAGTGTTGGTATCATAGATGCTGACGATGAAGATATGATTATCAAACCTGAAGATAAAAAGAAGGCTTTAGAAATAATAGTTCGTGCTTTGGATGCAATTGCGAAGGAAAAAATGACTTGGACAGGGCCAAAAGGACTTGGAATTGATGTCGGTACACCCCAAGAATCACCTCGTGGCCCCACCCAACTAAGAAATGAATCTACTCTACCTGATTTCGATGGCGAAAAGAAAAATAATGGTGAAAAGAAAGAGGGTGAAAAAAAGCGACTGAATCACATTCAAGTCAGTACGGATGAAGGAGAGAATCTTTCTATAGACTATGACAATGACCAGCCAATAATGTCCCAAACTCAAAGTTAGGTATAAATACCATTACAAGCACTTCTTGTGGCAATGTTGGCGATTCAGCGACCCACTGAAGGTATTGCTCTTCTCAAGAGTGGTTCCGATTTGGTAGTTGCTGGATATGCTTCTGTGGAATTAGTAGACAAGCAAGGTGACTTGATTACTCAAGGTGCTTTGAATGATGCTTTTGGTAACTTTATGAAGAGCGATAGATTCCGCAATGTGCAATTAGCACACTCCAATATACAAGTAGGAGAAGTAATTGACTCCTATGTAGATAACAACGGCAGAATGTGGAAGTCTGAAGTAGACGACACAGGAATGTTTGTTGTAGTTAAACTCCGTAATGACATCGAGAAGGCTCGTGAAGTAGCCGCAGAAATCCGCAAGGGCAACCTTCGTGGATTTTCAATTGGGGGCCAAGCATTCAAAAGAGTGCGAAGGTCTGATTTTGAAAAGGGCGACTATCAAGAGATTTCAAAAATGGAGTTGCATGAGATTACTATATGTGAAAAAGGGATTAACCCTGAAGCACAATTTAGGATTTTGAAGGAGGATAAAACAATGACTGACGCAGATATGAGTAGCATTATGGAAAGGCTTGAAAAGAGGCTTGACGAGTTGGAGAAGGGTGAAATGCCACCCGGACTCAAGGAACACATGGCGGATAAGAAAGAATCCAAAGGTGACGACGAGCCTAAAGAAGAAAAGAAAGATGAAGAAAAAGAGGATGATGACAAAATGAATTACATGAAAGGCGATGAATATAGCGATGTAATTACATCTGAATACCTAAGTTGGATGGAAGGAACACTGAAGTCTGCTGGTATTGATACAGATGCAGCAAGATTGCACTTTGACAACTTGGAAAAGGCACAACTTGGTGGTTTTGACAACCCTGACGCAGTAGACGGTGCTGACTACTTCGGTGGTCAAGTCCGTGGCCGTGGACAGGAAGGCGGTTCACCTTCAACCGGTGCAATCAACGCAATCACTTCAAGCGGCGGTAAGACACCATCCGGTGCGCTTGGCCCTGCTAAATTATCTAAGGGTTACCTAAACCACGGAAATGTTTCTGACGCTGACATTGAGGCTGCATACGAAGTCTACAAGGCAGCAGCACAAGAGCAACACTTCCGCAACGACCTTGAGGGACACTTTGCAAACAGATTCAATCAAGAACTTGAAATCGCAAAGGCTGCTCAAGAAAAGGCTGCATTCGATGCAAGAGAGCCACTATCACAGATTATGAAGACTCTTGAAACTCTTAACGAGCGAATAGACAACATCGGCACAGGCGGAGTAGCAATACAGAAGTCTGCCGGTTCAAACATTGAGGTTCCTTCCACACAGGATTTGGCAAACATGGGTTGGGATGAAGTCCACGCCCTTGCTTCAAGAACTATGAGGGGAGAATAAATAGAATAAGGAGATGAGAAAATGGCAAGAGATTATATCAGGAACATTCACGACATGGAACGCTACTACTACGGTGCTGGCAATGCTATGGGTTATTCCTACTCAGGTAGTGAATTGCTCAAGGCAGATGCGCCAATGCTGAGTACAACTGCGGGTACATACCAAGCGATTTATGGTCGCAAAGTATGGTCACAGTTGAACCAAGAGTTTAACGCATTCTCTATCTTACCAAAGCGACCTTGGGAACGCAGTGGTTGGAGAGTAATTACAGGTCGCCCATCGTTTGGTGTTGGTGGCGGTGTAGCAGAAAACGCTACTCTACCGGACACAACCAAGCCTACTTTTGAACACATTGCTGCAAAGCCAAAGACAATCGTACACACATTCGATATGTCTGAAACTGCAATGTTCCTTGCTGACAAGGATGACGGACTTGGTGACATTCGTGCTATCATGAAAGAAGAAATGGGTAAGCACCACGCTGAACACATTAACAAGATGCTAACCACTGACAAGGCAACTGTCGCTGGAAATGACTTTGAATCACTTGACAGAATCACCACCGGTGCTTCTTCAGGAAGTGCAGAAGATATTTACTCCATTGACAGAAGTGCTTCTTCTTGGTCATTGGCAGAACACAATGAAAACAGTGGTACTGACCGTGTACTTTCACTTGACCACCTTGACGACCTATTCCAAAAGATTTGGACTCGTGGTGGTAATCCAAAGGTTATCCTAACAGGATATGATACTTTGATGAGACTACAGCAACTTCTACAGAGCCAACAGAGGTTCATGGAAGAGAAGAGAGTCACACCTACTTACAACGGTGTTAAGGGTGTACCGGGTATTGAGGCTGGATTTATCGTAGCAACATACAACGGTGTACCAATTATTCCTTCTAAGGATGTACAGGCTGACACAATCAGTAGAATGTACTTCCTTGATACTGACTATGTTTACTTCAGTACAGCAATTCCAACACAATACTTTGAGTCCGGTATTGAAACAGGCGACCCATTCGCTATCAACCGTCTTGGACAAGAAGGTATGTACCGCACTATGGGAGAGTTATGGACTACTTTCTTTGGAGGTCATGGTTCCATCCGTGACCTAAAGTGAGGTTGTTTGGAGATAATTAAGGAGATGAAAAATTATGGCAACAGAGACAAAGACACAAAAGGGATTGACAATATCTTTCGATGATGGAGATTTTACTTCAGGCACAGTTTCGGTTCTTTTAGACCTTGACTTGCGAACAGGTACTCCTGTAGATGAAACAGGTTGGCTTGATGGAAACGCTGGTGGCTCTTATCCGGGTACACTTGCTGGATTCAATGCAGCAAACACTGATGGTAATGCAGTAGGTTCAATGAGATTAGTGCAAATTGCATTCACATTGGCTGACGCTGCCGAGCAAGTATTGGTTCTAAGTGCAGGGGCTTCAAAGATTATTGGTGTACTTGGTACTACTTTCGCAGTAGCCGACAAGACTCTATCTGCTACCTTCACTAACACAGGACTTGCACCTGCTGCTAAGACAGGTGGCTCAGACCCATCAATCGTCCTTCACGGAGAAGCGGCTGGTGCTGGAACTGTAACATGCGTCTTGCTTAACTGAAGGTGATTAAGTGCCTACAGTAACCTTTCTTGGGCCTTTTTATGAAAGGCGCAGAGCAGACACTATTGGCCCTTGGTTAAGGGGCGAAGAAGTGGAAGTTAGCCAAGATTGGTTAAACGAGTGGCGACACACCCTACCCTTGTCACGCTTTTTAATAGAAGGTGATGAGGGGGGTGAGTCCCTTGATGATGGTGATGGTATTCCCGACCCCGGTTGGAGTCGAAGAGATATTTTAGAATGGCTCGCAGACAACAATGTAGATATAGGCAATGGATATGTCACTAAAACAAGGGCACTTGAACTCGTAGAAGCGCACTTAAATCCAATAGAAGAAGGAGTAGAATAATATGGCAAATACAACGACAACATTTGATGCAAGACCAACATTTTTCGGTGACAGAATGATAGTAACAGGTAGTTACAGTGCTGGTGACGGTGCAGGTGCAGTAACTATTTCTGTATCTGACTTATTAGCAAGTATAGATGCAGTGATAGTTAATCCTAACTCTTTACAAAATCAAGGAATAGAAGATGGTGCTGCGGCTGATGAATCAGATGCAGTAATTATGAAAACTATTGACTTGGCTACCTTCAGTGATACTACTATTACAATTACTCCGGGTCAAGCCGGAGGAACAGTAGTCGCTGGTACATTCTTAGTAATTGGTCGCCGTTCTTGAGGTGACGACCAATGGCAAGTTTGAGTAAAGTAGCCTCTAAGGTAGTAGGCCCACTATCTCCAAAGGAGTTTAGTGACGCTTCCGCTTTGCAAACAACAATCAATACCGCTATTCAAGCAGTAACAGGTGCAAGTGCAACTAACGCTATCTTAGGCACTGAATGTATTACAGTTCTTGGTAACACATTCATTGTAGTTCTATACCAACTCGCTTGAGGTGAGTGGTGTGGGATTCGATGTTAGAAGTATTGACTTATCGGACATAATGCGTGGCTCAAAGCAGGGCACTAAGTCCGATTTGAGTTACAATAGTAGTGCGGTTACCAATTCTGATAAACCATTAGCCGGTGTTACAAGCGCACAGCGTAAGCGTAATCGTGATATAGGCGATGTGTTAAACATCGGTGCAGGTACAAGATGCACCCACTGCGGATTTCTACATTTTCTGTGGAGAGAAACATGTGCAACTTGCGGTAAACCTATGGAATACAACTTAGGACACAGAGATGAAAAGAAAAGGATGTGAAGTCTATGAGTAAAATACTGATAAAAGCAATTAGACCTCATAGACAGAAAGTTCTAACTGCACAGGGTGAAGAAAAGCGATTGCAACAGTGGGCTAATCAGTTAGCCGCACAGCAATTAAGAGGGGATGGTCAAGGTGCTTCGGGAGAACAGTTTGAGCAAGCAAGGGATGCACTCATGCGAGAAGCAGTAATGAGTCCTGAAAAACACGGACTAAAGTTCATGGGTGAAAGAGTACCGTTTGAAGGCCAAAGACTTTCAGAAGAGTTGAGTGAGGCTGACCCTGAAGGTGAGATGGCGGCAATTGACAGTCAGTTTGCACCCGAAGAAGATGAAGAGTTTTTTGAGGCTAATAATACTGTAAGGGATAACAGTGATTATCACAGTAAATTATTCGATGAGCAAGGCAATCTTCGTAGCACTCTAAAGCCCGATGAAGAAGAAGAGGCTGAGAATACTAAAACAGAAAGGCAACATGTACCTATGGATGCTGACCATCCTGATTATTTCAAAACATCAAGACAAGTCGCATTTAGAGATGCTTGGAGTTTATTAAAGCAAACATGGTGAGGGGGTGTAAAGTGTGCCAATGGTATTCAGCCCCGGTGAGCCTGAAACAAGGCCACTTTATCCTGATGAAGTAGCGTACACTACAGCCCAAAAAGTAGCAGACCTCCTTGAGATTAGCGCACAAGACGCTATACTAATGAGTGCTGATGCTGACACAGATGCTATCTACATTACAGGAAATGAATACCGAGATGTAGGATTTAGCGTAGGTGACAAGATTCGTATATACAGTGATGCTGACCCATTCGGCCACGATGATTTAGAAATTACCGCTATAGGGCGAGGGGCTGGCGGTAAAAGCGGCCATGTTAAAATCACAATTAGCGGTGCTACATTAACTACTGCTGATTTTCAAGTAGCAGACAACGGGTATGTACAAAACAAAGCATCATTCACCAATGGAAGAACTCGTGGATTGACTAAGGCTAAGGTAGACCATGTGATTCTAAAGATGCAAGACCGTATAGACAACATGACTCGCAATGCTTGGCGACCTTATCTTGTCAGTGCTGAATACATTAACTTCGATACATACAAGCCATACAGAAGGCGATACTATACTGACTATGTAGGTACAAGCCCACTTCTATTCCGTAATGTACAGCAGATGCTTCGCATAGAACTATGGCAGGGTGACGATTATCGTGAGATATGTGGTGCTGAGGTCAGAATTAAGTTTGATGATGTATCTAACTTAGCCTCTTCAGCATTATATTTGTCAGCCGGTAACGGTAGTGTTGCTACATTAGCACAGGGTACAGGTACTAATCAATGGAGAGATGATTTTGATGCTACCACTGTCGCTCAAAACTTTGCAGACCTAATTAACAAAGAGGATAGAGTAGGAAAAACAGCAGCCGAGTTTGCACCTGCATTTACATTGGAAGGCTCAACTTCTAATGTAGCAGTAAACAATGAGTTCTTAGCATCAGCAAATGCAGACTATGGCACAGGTATTGTAAAACTGACATCTATGAGAGCAGTAAAAGCCGGTGAAGTTTGCAGTATTGTAAGTACATCTTCTGATATTGCCATAAGTCAAGGGCAAGATAACAGTACCACATTTACAAGTCTTGATTCTACAACTATCAATGTAGCATCTACTACAGGGTTTGCAAACGCTGGTGTGGCTATAGATACAAGTGGTGATGTTTTCCGTTATACAGGCAAAACCGCTACATCATTTACCGGATGTGTAGCAGTAACAGGTAGTTTAGGTGCTATTACAGGAACTATCACGCAAACTACTTTCTTAGTAGATTTGCAGGGGGGTTCAGCAAGTGGTGACAACGCAAGACTTCGTGATTGGTGGCTCGACCACGAAATGGGTATTGTGTACTTCAATAACTCGTACCCATTCTTTGAGTGGAATGCAATCAAAGTAGCGTACATTTATGGTGAAAGATATGTCGAAAAAGCAATTGAAGATATATGCACCAAGATGGTTGCAATCGAATTGTTAATGTCGGATGATAGAAGTGTGCTAATTCCTGAAGGTACACAGAATATTGACCTTGCAAGCAAGGTACAATTATATCAGGCTGAAATAGATAGAACGCTGCCAAAGTATGTTGAATTGGTGGTGTTTGAATAATGGATGAGCGTGACTTCAAGAAGCAAGGTGAGGCAGTTCATATTAGGATTCAAGAAGAATTATACAAAAAAGACAAGCAGATGCAAAAGCAATTTTATGAGCATTTTACTACTCAACCGGAAAACTTTCGTGAGCAAATGTTGATGGTAGAAGCAACTGCTTTAGGATTCAAAGTGCAGGATGGTTACCCTGTAAATACTTCTACAGGAGAACCCGCTTCAGAATCCCAAATGAACACAATTAACAAAGCAACTGATAGGGCTATG
>CEUO01002376.1_pt1 | contig 13624 bp, 20 predicted proteins | sample 531391 | NCBI WGS metagenome assembly CEUO01 (sample SAMEA2622799, study PRJEB7988) | marine metagenome | isolation source: saline water (ENVO:00002010), including
ACACCCTTAACTCCAGCTAAGTCAGTTAGCTCAGAGTCCATTAGCGCACCAGCAGCAGCAACATTCGTAGCGTCAGTTACGTCTGCGCCGGATTCAATGCCATCTAGTTTGGAATGATCTGCATCGGTAAAAACATTTGAATCGGTAGCTGCCTCGACTGCTGTGCGAATTTCCGCATCGGTCTGGTCGGCAGTAGCTCCGGTTTCAATGCCGTCCAGTTTAGTCTCATCAGAAGCAGTAAAATGTTTGTTAGTGGTTCCCTCTGCTATTTCGTCCAAATTATCTTTGGTTAAGATTTGGGCATCAACGTAATCCTTAACCGCGGCAGAGGTGGGCAGCGTGGTGTCGTTATCGTTACTTGCGATCGTATCCGACTCAGTTACCACTGAAGCCGCAGCCAGTTGTGAAGTGGTAAGCCCAGTAAGGCCACCACTTAAATTTTCAACCGTAACCTTCTTTGTCACGCCTGCATCCGTGTCAACCATCGGGATGACATCATTAGTTGCTGGTGCTGCACCTAGTGAATCGAGTTCAGTAATTTTCTTATTAGCCATTTTAACCCCTTACCCTTAATATGTTTGAACATCCAATCTTCTTACCTGGCCCTGTTGTCTGAGTAGTTTATCTGACTCAACAACCATAAAGGCTTCTGCATCCGCATCTGCCTGTGCTGCCAATTCGTTGTTTCCTGTTGATCGCAAATAGTCTGCGTATGCCCCCCTTATCAAGTACCCTTGAAAGATGTAGGGTATCTCAACCAAATCCCATTTACTTGCAGTCGCAGTAGGTGATTCAGTTACCGCTACGCTGGTGTTGGCATCATAAAAGTTGCCACTAAAGTAAACTTGGTCGCCGCTGCTGTAAGTCGAAGTGGTCAGGTATGTGTCGCCCGTAAGCAATGGTCTTTGCTTTCTACCTTTTACCCAAACTTGGCTGACGTTCTGTAGAACGTGCGCCCCTGTGCTGCTTAATTGAAAACTGTAGCTTCTGTTTGCTGAAAGATTGCGAGGGTCTTTCTTGTGCATGGAAAGAAACTCACCAACTTTTGTTTCGTTGGTTTGCTCGTAAGCAATGTAACGATCAAACTGAACTAATTTCGTCCAATACGAACTTGATCCCGGTGTAATTGAAGAACTTGATGTATGAGCATTGATGCACCAGTAATGTTCGCCATCTGTTGTGTATTTAACTGTATCTCCAAGCACATAGGCTTTGCTGGACTCCCAATCGTTTCCACTTGGAGACTCACTTGAGTCAGCCCACTTGGACTTGTCTGTTGGTACGTTTCCGGTATTGGAACTGGTAAGGCTTTGGTAATACTTGTCCTCGACCGCATAATAAACCTCCGCATTTAAAGCATAAGTAGTGGTGCTATCCCAGAGTGGACGGAATCGCCGCCTCTCTACCAGCAGTGTGTCCGGCCACTCGCCCGACTCCCACCCTAATGCTAGACGCGCATCCGCTAGGTCACGGATACGTTTAAATTCACTGGTGGATATATTATCCCGATCAAGCCCTGCTAACTGGGCTACACCATGCAGGACATTGCTAAAGGTTAGTTTCCTCATTTATAGACCTTTACCTTTCGGCCATACCCGATAGGAATAAACCCATCCCCACGGTAGCCCACCTGTATCCTTTCAGACTTACTGTTCACCCTCACATTAGGGTTGTCCTCCAGATACTTCTTCATAAATTTCTTATCCTTCCACACCTCATACCCCTCACGCTGACCCCAGTAGTGATAGGCTGTTGCAGGAATGGATGCTTTCATTTCTCCCATGCCGTTAACATGGCGGAACTCACGCGAATTATTTTCAGAACCTATAGCTTTGGAATCGCTATAGGCTTGATCGCATTGCGAAAATACTCTCTGCCGGAGCTTGGAAGCTACTGCCTCCCTTAAATCCCCCGGCAGAGAGTTGATTGCGTGTTCTAACATACCCCTACGGAATAATTAGCTACCTAAGTCGAACTTACCGTGACTGAGTGGGTTGTGTACGACCAATGACGCAACAGCCTCAACCATGCGGATAGGGCCGCCACCACTGTCAGGGAGTTCCTTCACTTCTGGCAATTTGCCATAGCGAATTTCAATGCCGTCCATGTCCAACACATACCCGTCAGTTTGAGCAGGCATGAAGTTGTCAGGAACCAGAGCTACACTACCGAAGTCTCCTTCAAAGAAGTCAACAGCAAGTGACACTTTCTTGCCGGACTGCGGCGAGAAGGTGCGGATTTGTGTAGCAGCAATGTTGTTGCTGGCATCAGTTACACTGCGAGTACCTGTCAAACGGTCAGTGAAGGCGCGTTTGAGGGTGCGTCCCAGAGGCATCGTGAAGTTTTTAATACTTCCAGTCTTTTCGTAGATGCTGGATAGTACATCCTGAACAGTTGTGTCCGTGATGTTAGCAGTGGTAGCAGTAGTCTCAATGCTCGCAGATGGCGTGCGGAACGCAGCCGGAACTTGAAGCACAGAACCACCGCTGGTGCTGATCCATGTTGCCAATCCTTTAGTCAGGTAAGCAGCGGAAGAGCCATCATCAGCCTGCGCGTCATTCGCAGACAGATAAGTAGTTTCCATATCGCGCTTTAGCTCAACGAGCTTCTTAGCAATGCCGTTTGCCAACTCATCCTTAAGTCCAGCAACATTGCTGATCTCGATGGATAGAGGCGACACACGGATGCTGCGACGATGAATCTGAACATAGTTGCTCAAAATCGCACGGTTCTCACCTGGATTCTGGTAATCACTGGAGCCAACGTCTGTACCGTCTACAGTACCAGTGCTGACTGCGCTGGCATATGCATCTGCTTGCCATTGCATTAATGTGTTACCCGGTTTTGCTCCCTTTTTCGCGCCACTAACAACTGGACAGTCGTGTGCATCGACGAGAGCAATTAAATCGGCAAGGTCTTCCCTTTTACCGATTTGGTCTTTTTCTAATAATGAAGCCATTATAAGTTTCCTTGTTTCAATAAGTTTGCTAACTCATCGACCCCTCCTGTTTCCTGAAACGATTTCATTGCAGAGGCTGAACGAACAGCCGCTGGGTCTACTGGAGCAGGCTCTGCGGAAGGGGCAGTTGGTTGGGAAGGTGCTTTCTTCACTACCTTCGCAGCAGCCTGCTTCTTGGGAGGGTTCTCCCGCATTTCCCTTCCCGCCAGATAGTCTCCAACTACGAACTTGTAGTCAGGGAACTTAGCCAATTCAGGCATCTGGCGCAGTAGTTGCATTGCAGACTGGAACTCATTGCTCGCTTTATCTTTCCACCAAGGGAATGCTTCGAGCACTTTAGGCTCCAAGTGATCCCTTGTTTGAATAAAGCCCTGCTGTTCCGGTAACTGTCTCCGCAACGCACGACTGGCTTTCTTCTTGATCTCCCTGACTTCATCGGCGGTAAACTCACGCTCACCCTCCTTCGTTTCAATAACGGCTCCGTCAGGATTATCTTCGGCCCATTCCATTGTCTGCTCTGCTCGCATCATTTCCTGTTGCACTTCTTCCAGCGTATTCAGGTTGGCAAAGGGGTTAGCCTCAGTAGGTTGCGGAACAAACTCCGCAGCATCACCAGCTTCCTTGGCTCGCATCTCCGCTTCTTCCAGCTTTCGCTTGAGTTCTGCGGCTTCAGTCTCTGCGGCTTCTTTAGCCTCAAGAGCTTCTTTGCGCTTGCGAACCTCTTTACCTATACGTTTATCTACAGACGCTTGGACATCGGCAGTAAGCCTATCCTCGTCTCCATCGTCCTCCTCGGCAGCTTGTTCAGCCTCCGCATCAGTCGTTTCAGTTTGAGAAAGATCGGTGTCTGTCTCCTCTTCAGCACTCACTGAAGCCTCCTCAGACGGTTCACTTTCCTCACTTTGTTCTTCTTCCGCAGCAGGCGGTTGAGGTTCCGGCTGCTCATCCCTTTCCAAAGTGTCCTTCAGCAAATCTGCCAAGCCAGTTTGGTCTAGGTTGTCCTGCGGTTCCACGGTTTGGGTCAGGCTATCCGTTTGCCCTTCAGTTGTATCAGCCATGCGGTTTTGGGAGCAGCAAGAAGCTCCAGTTTTTCCAGCGTTTAAATTTTCTCAGAGCAAGCAGATACGCAGAAACTACTCGCCAGTAGCTATTAGAAGACAGTCAACGACAAAAAAATACCCCACGTTTACACGCAGGGCATTCTAATGACACCTAAAGACATCTATGGCTCTACTTTTTGTTTTGTTCTGCCATGTCTTTTAGGTGGATTAAGTGGCTTTGGAACTCTGAGAGTGCCGCAGCCTTACCAGCCAGGTAGTGCCTTTGCTGGTCTGTTAGGTCAGGGGAAAGAACAACGTCTATCTCAGAGGACTGGAAGTTGGCCAAGTGTTTCAGCACCTCCGTCCACAATTCGTTGTCGCCTTCCCACTGAAAGGCATTCCAATTTACTTCATCCATTTTCTTGTAGCTTCGTGTTCGGGAAATCTCTGAATATAAGAAATTTGACGATCACTTTTTACGTTTTTTGATTGGCAAATTAATTTGTCGATCATTTTAACCTGTCTAATTATCTTGAATTAATTAGCCTAATTCAACCCATCGCTACGGATTTAGTACCAGTACGCCCAATCTGCTTGTTCTGCTGTTGCATCACACCCATATTTAGATTTTGCAAATAGCGTTCCATTAAGTCCTTAAAGACTTCGTTGCCCTGCATTTCCTGCATTACCCTTTGGTTGCTTTGTGATAGCTGTTGCGCCATTTGTAACTTAGTGGAAGCAGCAGGGTCATTGCTCGCATCCGTATAGGTAGCTTCAAAGCCTAACAACATATTAGCTATGTCCTGCTTAACTCCCTCGTACATCTGCTGACTGGCTGCTGCCTCATCCACAAGTAACTCATCAGCCGCTTCTGGAGCCACAGCCCTTAGTGCTTTATCCACCAGCTTCACCTTGTCAATGCGCCCCGCAGAATCCAAGGTGGTCGCTATCGTACTGATCGCCTCCAGCTTGGACTTCACCAAGTCGCTATCCAGTTCTGCCACATTAAACTTCAACACAAAATCAAACTGTTGAGAGTCATGGCTGATTCCTTGAGCAGCGTTTGCGTTGGTAATACGCGCCAGTTCATCCAATGAATAATACTGGATACATAAACGGAACATCTGACGATATACCTCAGTCCAACTACGCAGCCACTGGTTAACCATGCGCTGTTGCTTCAACTGCGTCACCATCGGGGGGATTGCTCCATTAGGTCTGCCAAAATACTCGTCAGCCTGTAAGCGTACCGCATCAATAACTCCCGTTGCTGTCACTGGCGGTCTGGATGGCGGTTGCAGAAACTGATAGTCACCAGCTTTAGTCACAGGTAACTGCACCGCTGGGCCTATCTTATTAGCCAATCCCAACCTCTTACTCACCTGTAAAGGCGGTAATGTCTCAAAGCTCGTAGCATCAAAGACAGAATCACGTTGCGCCTTAATCTCATCCTGCCATGTCCTAGCCACTTCAGCTACTCCACGACTCTCTGTAACCCTACGCGCCAACTGTTCGCGCCTGAATAACACAAACGGATACTGGTTGTGCGCGTAGTCCAGCATTTCATGCTTCGCAAACTGTTCCCCTTCAGCACCCGGACAGAATATCGTGTAGAATATTCCCGGCACTCCATTGCTGTCCAGTTGACGCGAATACGCCCAGACAATCTCCACCAAGTTGTCACGCCGCTCGATGGTCGAGTCCGTCAATGAACTCAACGCACGACTCACATCATTGATCGCCAAGCTCTTGCCTGCCGTGTTTAACGCCGACTCAACAAAGGAACTACTCCAACCTTCATCAGTAACTTTACTACGCAGTTCTACCTCAGACATGAAGTGTCTACGGAAGATTACCCGCGCTGACTGCAAGTCAATCGTCTCAGGCGGGAACAACACATCATCGTAAGGCTTCAAAGCCACTAATGCAGGAGCGTTCCTACACAGATACGGCACAGGAAACTCTGCCTCACCTGTCTCGCGCAAGCTCTTGACTACCTTTCGCGCTGACCGCTTGTTCATCCCCGGAACATAATCCATAATGACCTGTGCCACTTCACCTTCACGTTCTGGTTCCTCAATCATTCCCGGCAGAGAAGCCAATAACGAATCGGGTGCAGCCTGTCCCGCCATCTGGATCACTTCATCCAAACTCAACTTCTGAGTCTTTAACGCACTCTTCTGCTCCCAACCCACAAAGGCAGCACTCCACCCGTAAGCTGTCATGTACTGCGCCAGTAACTCCGACTCTGCACCAAGCGTATTGTGCATCGAGTTCTTTACCCAGTTCATTAATGTCGTTGCCGCTCCAGCAGGCTCCATGTCAGATAACTCCGTACCCGTCACTGCCAACTGTGCGCGATGACTCGATGTAGTCAGCATATCCACACAGTCGTTGATGATAGAGTCCACCAACGGAATGCGCGTATCACTCGCTCCATCCCAAGGGAAAGCCTGAGAACCTTCAGGCAAGTTTTCATCATGCTTCTTACCGTCATCTGACTGACCAGTCCATCGCATATAACGAGTCTCATCAGCAGAACTGGTGCGCTCCAGCGTAAAGCCTTCATCCATAGATCGCCGGAACTCCTTCACCAATTCAGGTACATCCGGTTGCCCTGTGTGCTTCGCTAGTTGGTCTTTATTGTCCATTTTTATTTTCTCCTAATCCAAAGTGTTTCAACAAGTCATCCCGATAAAAACGATGCTCGTTACCTCCAAGCATCTTATAGACGCGCAAAGTGCCAGCTTTACGCAATTTATCCAGATAACGCTTATTCATTCCTGTTATCTCTGCCGCCTGACCACGGGTCAGTAATGGCGGGTATTCATCTACCATATCAATATGTTCCTCCTCCCTTAGCCGCAAAACTTGTGTCCGTCACATACTCAGGACGGAACAACATCAAGTAACGCAGGCAGTCTATAAAATCCTTGTAAGCATTCTTTTCACCACCAGCAGGCGTTGCCTCTTTCATGCACTCAATCAAATTGCCACACTCACTGCTCACATACAGCTTAGGCTCATTCACCACACTCAACGGCTCATCCGTGTCGTAATCCAATGCCTCATTAACCAACGCAATGCCCTGCTCAATATGAACACCACTGGCTTGCTCAAACTCCATGTCACAATCATCACGCAGTACATCAATCAACGATGCTCCATCCCTAATAGCAGCAGGACTGCCACCCGCTCTAGGGTCAATCAGTCGCCAGTAAATCTCTTCATCACCCTCCAGTCGCTTATACTCATTCACATAGCTTTCCGGCCCCATACCCTGAGACTCCTGCGCTGGGCCTTTTATTCCCTGTGGCTTATCTCCAGGTAATGCCCACTCTCCATACTCCGACTTGTTAGGGTACTCCCGATACACATACATCCTGCCAGCTTCATCCACCCTTAACCACAACGTAGCCCACATCCTCGACCCCGCAGGATCACACACCATGTAGTTCGTACCAGTCTCAGGTATCTTGTCCGGCTCAATGATGTGTAGCTTATTAAACTTCGGAAAGTAATTGCCCGTAGTCTTCTCACACCAACCATAAAATCTTACCTTCTTCTGAACACTACTCTCCTTCTCCAAAGCCTTCATCATGCTGTCCTGCGGCTGAAAAGGATTCTGGCTCGTATGAAACCAAATAATCGCTGAGTCATCCCTGACACACTCAGCAATATATGGCATCTGACCAGCACCACAACCCGCTACATGAACTCTGTCCTGCTCCAAGAACTCAGCAGGCAACGTCTCCTTAAACGAACAACCCGACTGGAAGTTCGCCAAGGTGTTCGTCCATCCGGTAATCGGGGTAGCACTCACCAACATCTTACCCTTCCTCGTCACCAAACGAAACGCAGCCGTTTCCACCCAACTATAAGGAACCAACTCATCAAACCAGATCAAGTCAGCCTCCATACCTTCCAAGATGTCCGGTTGCTGCGAGTAATGGTTAAACCAACACTGACTGCCGTTAGGTAAAATAAAGGTCGCCTCACTAAAGCCGTTCTTGACCGAATAACTCACATTAGTCGTCTTGTTCTTCTTAGGCTTCTTCCACTCACCCGGTAAATAGTTGTACACCGCAGGCTGTTGGTCACGAATGCTGCTCTGACTCGTCATGCTAAAAGCCACCACTCTAGCTCCAGCCTTCTCCACCATCGTTCTCACCAGATACTTCGCACTAAATTGAGTCTTACCAGACCTGTTACCCCCACTAATCAATAACCTGTCGTAATTCTCCAATAACTTCTCAGCCTCTGCCCAGTGATTCAGTTCCCGAAAACAGGGGCGTATCCCAAAGCCATGCGCGTAAGGTTCTTTCTGCGACAACTCAATGATGTACTCACGCTGCCCCAAGTCTTTCAACACCCTGTCCACCCCATACTTCTCCCCAGTCTCAGGGTCAATCGTCTCAGCCTGCGCTAAACACTCCTCCCTCGTCGGAGCTATCAATACAGGATGGGGAGTAGGTTCCTTCATAACATCCGCTTGATCTTCTCCACCACTTCCTTGGGCTTCTCCCCAGAAGCACAGAGGTTCTTCACCTCCTCAATCTGCTCCTCCAATGTCACCACATAAACCGCCAAGTCCAATGTCTCCTCAACAATGTTAGGCAACATCTTCTTGCGCCACAGATAGCCTCCATGCTCTTGCTGCCCTGCACGGTACTTAGCATCAATAAGATGGCTTAGACGCTCTGTGACGCGCTTTAAATGCGCTTCCTGTGACGGTTGCATCTCAGTCATTCCTAGCCTCCATCATCGCATCAGCAATCTCATAAGACCTGTCAGCCAACAGTTCAGGCTCTAAAGGGAAGTCTCCATTGAAGCCTGTGAGGATGCCTTGCATCGCCAAGCCTGCGTACCAGTCGCGTAAGTCGCGTTCGCGTTCTGGGTCTTCTTCAAAGGTCATCCGTCTTAACATATCCTTTGCGCCTTGGTCTTCGTCCCTCTGCCCATCCGGGGCCATCTCTTCGCATCACCACTGGCATCCCAGTAACATACAGGCTTTGCTCCTTTACCCTCACAAGTACACGATCACCTCGGTAGTTCACTTCAATAAGTCTAGGGTTCCTAATGTTCGCCTTGGTCACTTCAGCAATCACCAACGGCTTTTTAGGTATCTCAACATCAATTACCCCAACCAAGGCATGAATCTTCTCCACACCAACATCAGTGTAACCTATTGCTCTGCCTTGTTTGCCCCAGTCCACTCCTTCAAACAGGGAAGTTCTGTGGTGTGCCAGTTCTTTTCTGGGGAGTCCTAGCGTGACTGCTAAGTCGCGTTCGAGTGTTAGTGTCTCTGCCATTTTTCAGAAAATTTTGTTTGTGCCTAAACCCATATATATCCAGGAGGAGGGGAAAAAACCGACCCCCCCCGCCCCCTAGTCAGCCTTTTTAGAATCGTCGCGGTTATCTAAACCGTGGTTTATGTCGATTATTTGGGCGTTTGCGGGCTTTTGTTCTGTTTGTTCTGATGATTTGCCAAGCCAGCCAGCCATACCTTGCCCGATTTCGTGCCGATGCTCTACGATTTGTGACGGCTGGTCAGTTAATTGGCTGGCTTTGTCAATTAGTATGCCAAATGAAATGCATTCATCTTTTAGGCTGGCATCTTTTGACTCAATACCTTGATTGATTCTATCAACTAATTTCCCCGTAGCGTCCATTAGCCTTTTAGCCGTTCGCCGTTTCCACTCTGGCAACTCGTCACGATGTTTTTCCCTGAGAGTAAAAACTGTCTGCCTGCCCACGCCATGATTCACAGCGATTTCGTCACAACCCTTGCCAGCTTTCAAATCTGCTAAAATAGCTTTTTTTGTTTCATCTGGAATACGTTTACCCATGTGTTATTAGACGCCCATTAATGTCTTTATATGTCATCAGAGAGTAATTTTTTTAGTTCAAAAAAGCTCTGTAAAACAATGCACAAACCGCAAGCGGTAAAGTTTTTTTAAATAAAAATTTGACTTAACCTAAGTCATGTCTTAGGTTCTTTTTAAGCGGTAATAAAACCGCTAGGAAACAGCAAAAAATGAAGATAATCGAAAAACACCAAATCCAAGACCATATCGAAAGCTTAATCGATAAGCATTCTCTAAACTTTGTTTTAAACTGTGTTGCTCAAATCTGTTTTGAGAAAGCAGACCATATTCAATCAACATGGGGGGGAGCAGAACATTACCCTCAATACGAACCTTTATTAGATCAGTTTGAGGAGATCGCTGTTTTGATTGAGCAAATAGCAGACAAAAACGAAAACATTTAAAACAAAAAGGAAACAGCAAAATGAAAACTATCGAAACAAAAATCGGAATCAATCGCGGCAAGCACCGCGTATGGATCGAGGGTGACAACCTAGCCTTAAACGGCTGGCAGACTGGAGAGCATTACACACGCCAAGAAATCGAGGACGGTTTTGTCCTGACCAAAAATGCAGCCGCTAAATTAAAAGTAGCCAAAGGGAAACAGGGTAGACCTGTTTTAGACTTGTGCGGCGGTTATGTCGCAAAGGTTTTAGGCGATTACCAAAAAGCTGTCGTTACCATCACGCCGGAGACAATAACCATAAAGGGGGCAACTGTTGTTGTGACCTTAGCAACTTTAGCGGCTTAGAAAGGTGAAATTATGACTAACAAAGAAGCACTGGATATTGTGATGAAGATTGCAAACCGTCACGCAGATGATTACGAACAAGAAGAAGAAATTCTAGCTGCGTTATCCCAGATGGAAGATTATTACAACGATGTCATGGAGGACTAAAAAAACATTTTAACCCCAACCCCAAAAAATGATTAAGAACGGAATAATGCAAAACGTGGTAGCTACCACAGCAGAGCAAAACCTTGCAGCCGCAAAATGCTGCGAAAGTTTCCAAAAAGCTTGTTTGCTTTTTAGGATGCTAGAACACGCCAACAATAGAGGCACGGGGGAGCATAGTTACGACTTATTAGAAAAACATTTTAACCAAAACCAAAAACACCCGGCAGCCGGGTAAAACAGTAACAAACAACAAACAAAAATGCTCCACGCCTAGGAGGAAACAGCAAGTAACTACCTAGGCAACCCTGCGCGAACAGGGGGAGCGCAAAAAAGGAAACAGCAAAAATGGAAACAAGACAAGCAACAAACAAACTCCTTGAGTATGTAGAGGAGGGACTACTAGACAAAGACACCGTTATTATGGCCTGCATCAAGTATATGAGCGAGGACGATGTGGCCGACATGTGCCACGTTAACGAGTTCTTTTATGGTGATGAGGAGGGCGAAGAATGAACCAAGACAACCCGAAGCACACTGACGGGCCTTGGATTATCGGGGACGCTCGACAGCATCGAAAATGCTATGGCGGCACGGTTAAGGATGAGGACTGGCGGTTTGGTTTGTGCATACGCGCAAAAGATAATTGCCACCTTGCGACCGTTGGCCATGTAGACAAACGGTATTACGGAGACGCCAAAGCAAACGCGCAGCTAATGGGGGCAGCCCCTGAGCTGCTGGAGGCATTGGAAAAGCTCACAGCATTGGCCGCGAGCCAATTAGACCAAAGCGCAACGCATGACGGGCTTGAAAACTGCAAAGCCTTGGCGGATGCGCGGCAGGCCATAGCCAGAGCAAAGGGGGAAGCAGAATGAATTACCGAAATTCGCAATTCGGAGAAGGCTGGGAACTCAACTGGATGGTTTCAACCCCCTACGCTTATGCGGAGAGGGTAGACGGTGAGCGCGGTGTCAGATGGGAGATTGTAGAAAACGCACCTTACACGCTAGGCGGGATACGGCAGCTAGTCCAGCGGTGGGAGGATCGCGGGCGTATCGGGGCTGTTATTTATAGCGGCTACGGCGTTGGATTCCCTGTCCAATGGGTTGAGGAAGCCTTGACGGGTAAAGGTAAGCACCAGCCTGACAAAAATAAAGGGGCGAATTATGGAGTAGATCGCCTTGCTTTTGACCATAACCAAGAAAAGCCCTTTTTTGGTTTTGACCATGACGCGGGGAAAAAGGGGGTAACACTATGAACCGCCTTGTTACAATGCTAACCCTCATTTGCCTGAGTATTCAGGCAGATGAGGCAATAAAAAAGGCATTAACTCCGCCTCTCAATATGCACGAAAAAATCATTTGCCTTACAATCCTCCTGGAAGCCAGGGGAGAAGGTAACAAGGGGATGTACTTCGTCGCCGGAACTATTGCCCAGAGAATGATTAACAGGGGCTTGCACCCAACAACAATATGCCGACAGAGAAAGCAATTTAGTTGCTGGAACGATGGCAAAACTGTTAAAGATTGCGAGTACCTTTTAAAAACTAAACAGGCAACCTATGCTAGTCTGCTGGCTAGGGCTTTAAACATGAGCTATCGAAACAGGTTGCTAATTGACGTTAACTATACCCGAAAAGCAGATCATTATTACTCGAAGAAAATAATGAAGAAGCCACCATACTGGGCATTCGATCCGATAACTAAAGAACCTATCCAGCCCGTTGCTGTGGTGGGCAACCATGTGTTTTATAAACTCAAAAAATAATTATGAAAACCAAGACTAAAAACAAACTATACCAAGACGAAACCTTAAACCGGATTGCAGTTGAAAACAACTGGGGCCGTGTTTTCGGGGAAGAAACCATGTTGCGGATGCTGAAAAACGCGCCCGATGAGAAAACCTTCATTGAGGACATTAACTTTGAGTTAAACGATTATTGAACCATGAAAACCATACAAATTGAAGCCGACGAAGATACAAAAGCCTTGCTTAAATACGCGGGGGTGAAAAGGGTGCATTCTGGATGGTACACCGTAAAATATAACGGGGTGGCATTAGATTTAAGCACTGTTAAAAGTGCTAAACGCAACCCAAAAGGTGAGATCATTCAATGAAGTGTCCACACTGTAATAAGACTATAAACCCCAGCGAATATGCAAAACACTTTGCCTCTTTAGGGGGGAAGGCAGGCGGCAAGATCGGAGGAAAATCAAAGAGCGAGAAAAAGAAACAAGCCAGCCGACTCAATGGAAAATTAGGCGGCAGGCCAAAAAAGAAAACCAAGTAAAACAAAGAAAAGGAAACAGCAAAATGAATTTAGAGAAACCAATCACCAGCATTGAAGAGGCTAAAGCCTTTATTGAGTCCCTAGATAAAAGGGGTCTTTTATTTCATTTCGATGACGATCCTTATGATATTATTGATATGGATAACAAGAGAACTTTTAGTGATGAAGAAGCAAAGCTAATTGATGAAAGAGTGCCTGAATTATTCGATCAAGAATGGGGGGAATTTGAAGACCCTCATGGATATGCGTTGCACCTTATGAGGGACGACGATGACGAAAGAAGTAACGGGCCAAGTTATAACTAAAACAAAAGGAAACAGCAAAATGAAAATAGAGTTAATGGGTCATCAGATCGAGGAAGCCCTTTATGATTACGTTAAGAGAAGGCTAGGGATTCAGGCTGAGTTAGATCAGAGGGAGTTTGCTTGCCTAGAGTACGGGGACACAGAGATTGAGTATCAAAAGCACAAGAACGGAAAACTTAAAAAGAATAAGGATGGCTTTGCCATTGAGAAGTCTAGGAAGTATGTCACCAAGTATGCGAACATAGATGACTCTGCTTCAATTCACCTG
>CEUO01090905.1_pt1 | contig 13621 bp, 25 predicted proteins | sample 531391 | NCBI WGS metagenome assembly CEUO01 (sample SAMEA2622799, study PRJEB7988) | marine metagenome | isolation source: saline water (ENVO:00002010), including
ACTTGTAGGCATTCTCAAGATCATCACCGAACTGGCGAGACTTCTCCTGCACTTCAGCAAAGGAAGTACCGAGGGCATCGAGGTGAGCGTTGTATTCGCGCTCGTATTCGTCGCGCTCGTCGGGCGTCATCCCGTTCTCGTCAACTGGCGCGGGAGCCATGCTGGCGTAGAACTCGTCACAGGTGGGCATTAGGTCTCTTATGTCGTCGTTCATCATGAGAGTATTTAAACAGAAATTAGGCAAGAGGTCAAGCCCTCAAATTAAAAAAGTTATTCACAGCGATTTTTTGTGAAGCGAACGCCAGCCGTTGTTCAATACGTCAATTTCATTCCTTGGAATCCAACCCAACCAACCGTCTTCAGCCTGAAGTAACCACGAAGGGGGCCAAGCGTTGTCATTACGGCGCATCAAAGTAAAAGCCATAGGGCAACCGCGCCCGTCTTTAAAGTCTTTACCGCTTGGGGTTCCGTGCTGGCGGATGCGATCCTTGGTGTGATGGGTGGCGGTGGCTTTGGGTTGTAGAATTACTGTCGTGTCATTCATCGGGATAATTAAACCACGCTCGGCGCAAAAAGACAATAACAAACTTCAGAAAATATTCACAGGCTGTGAACAACTTTTGCTTGACATTGGGAATTTCATGGGGGGTTTGGGGGGGCAAGCTTTTTTAAGTTAATTTTTCTAAACGTCTTAAGTTTATGGCAAATGAAAGTCTTTTTTCTGTCTCTTTAGTTTCTTTTTTTAACTCAAGCAATTTAATTTCAGGAGAGACAGTTTTTACTTTGTGAATTAAATCAACGTCTTCAGAGTTTAAAATGTCAGCCATTACATTAATGAACTCGTTGGTGATTTTACTTATTGATTCACCTGTGGCGACATGATAGGCTTCGAGCTTTTCGTAATAATTTATCGGCACTCTAACACTTAAGGAAATTCTTGGCGCTTTATAATCTAACCGTGAAACCTTTTGGCCATATGCTTTAATAGTTTTTCCAGTAATTTGTGATTTGTATTTCATAATTTTTTGTTAATCATTTTAGCTTTGTTTTGATCGACAAAATGTTTTGTCGATCATCAGTGATCGGCTAATTTAATCCCAATTGATCGAAGTGTTTTGTTTCCATGTATAAGGCAAACGAGAATTGATAATAGTTTAACGGTGGTGGGCCGTCTTGTACTTGTTTGTAATCTTCGTAAGCGTCTTCTATTTGTGGCTCAAATTTCTTAAACCACTTATCAAATAAGAGTTTATCTTTCATAATTAGTATGCACGATGCCATGCCTTGTCTTCGTCCATCTCTTCCTCTATTAGAGCGGTCCAAAGTGGGCGTTGTTCTACTTTTACAACCTTGCCGAAAGCCTCGTGGTCTTTACGCGCTTCTTCTCCGTTGCGGTACTTACCGCCAAAGCGTGTCCCGCGTTCCATTGTTATAGTGTATTCTTTTAATTTCATAATGTTAAATAATCTCAAATTCTTTCAATGGCAACCATCCAAACCAACCTGAACCAGCCTTAAATAACCATTCTCCCCGCCTTGCCTCAACAGCCTTTTCTTCCCACCAAAATGTTGGACCATGCTGGGCAATGCGTTCCTTGGTTCGCTTACTTGCATCCTTTGTCGGCTTTATCTTAATTTTCATGAGTATAGTCTACCATAGGGGGTGAGACATCCGCTGTCCTACCTGTTAGATTCTTAAAATAAAAAGAAGGGGGCTTTCGCCCCACTTCTGTTAGGCGTAACGCTCTATGAACCATTCATGAATAGCGTCAGAGCACAGCTCGTTTACTTCGTCCAGCTCTTCGCTAGTCATATCCCTCAATTCGCCATTGTCATCAACAATAGCCTTGGAGATGACTGGATTACATCCAGCTCGCGGATCACATTCCAAATCTTCAAGTTCGGCCCAGTTGATACTGTCAAACAACTGGTCAGCACGAGCCTGACGCTCTAAGAACATAACCCGCTCAGGGTATTCCATGTATAACCATAACGCGAACTCGTTAAGAGCTGGATTTCCAAGGTGAGAACCTTTTGCGAACTCCTCTGCGATTAAGGAATGTTTTTTGTTATACCACTCTGCAAACAACAACAGTCCGTGTGCGGATAGGTGGTTGAAGTTTGCTTTTACCTCACTTGCCTGTGAGCGACCATTTTCTTTTACGTTCATTCTTCTTTTTTGTTTCTCCGCTGTTGCGGTGGTTAATGTGTTTGGCATCGTGCCTCCCACTTCCAAAATACTACTACGAAAAAACCTCTAAAGACGAGAAAAAAAGAGCCGACTTACTCACAAAAATAAATTGCCGATGTGAACATTTTAGGCTTGCCCCCCTGGACCCCCGTGAAATTCCCTTGAAAGCCACAGGAATTTCATGGGGGGTTTGGGGGGGTCAAGCATTTATTCGCTTTTATTTATTTGGTTGGCTTTCTTATATTCAGCCCATGTCTTATTTGACCACAACTTCCATTCTTGGCTAGTGAAGAATCTTTTCTTTTCTTCGTTAAACCTATTATAAAATTCCTTGCTGGTTTCAAATGCTGCTTTATATCTTCTACTCTTCAAGATTTACTTTCTCCGTCGTTACTGGATTCAACGCCCAAACGCTACCATCTTCAATGTGAACCATCACAGCGTTTACAACTTCCGTTTCATGGTCACTAGCTAAAACAAAATGATCATCGCGGTAAGGATTGTAAGTTACCTGTCTCCAACCTCTGGTATGGGGAAGAATTTCACCAAGGCCCGACATTCTCTTTCCTTGGATGTAAGCGTGGACGTTCTTCTTTCCTTCTCTGCGTACTTTCTTCTGTCCCGCCTTTTGAATGCGGAACTTAGGATTGATCAACGCAATTTCAGTGACATGATCCTCAACGTGGTTCTTGTCATTCTTTACGCTATAAACGTGTGTCCCATCTTCTTCTGTGCGATGGAGGTTTCTATATACTTGTACTTCGCCTTTCATAATTTATATCCTCATCTTTTTATTACCGATACGGTTCTGGTTCGTCCTTCCGAGGGCCATATGTTTTAATCATTATCAATTCCACGGCCCCAAACCATATAAAAGCCCCAATTACAAAAAAGAAATACATAGGAGGAATAACAAATATCCCGCCCCCTATATAAACAGTCCAAAATATAATACTTCTCCACCTATTGTAACTTTCTATCTCTTCTTTCTCGCGATAGTATCGATTGTATCGCGAAACAATGGCCTGTTGTTCTTCGGTCATAATTAATCCTCCACAATTTCTTCTACACTCCAACTATCAAAAGCGCGTTCACGCATTTCTTCGGTAATTTCATTATCTTCTGCCATAAACTTGGCAAACAAAGAAGCAGCAGGAATATTAGCAAGACAGTCTTTGTCTTCTCCAGTTGTTTCGTCGCTACCAGTAATAAGACCATTACCAGCGAATACATTATCCATAAAGGTGAACGCTTTCTTGGCGGTCATCCAACCGCAGTCATCTACCCAAAGCATGTCTCCTTCAGGCAAACGCATACCTTGTGAAAAGGTATCGCAGCCGATGTGTTTTTGAATATCTTCGAAACCACGTACCTCTACTTCGGTAATGGTGCGAGCTGTTGCGTCTATCTTGATTGCTTTCATAAAATTTTTAGTGTGTTGCGAGAAAAATGGCTAATTGCTCTTCTTCCCATTGCGTTAGTTTAATGCCCTTTGCGACGGCTTCCATCAGTAGTCTTGCTTGGTGTTCGTTTATCATTATGCGTATAGTATATCATACACGGTGGGACATCCGCTGTCCTACCAGTTTTTTTTCTGATGTTTTGCTCTCCTGCGGAAAGAGCCTTTTCCCTTCTTGACTTTATGCTCACGGGATGCGCTTCCCATGAAGCCCTCTTTGTTAACTCGTGCTTTTGTTTTCATGTTGTAATTAGACCATAAATTTCAGAAAAAGTCGAGAAAAACTTTCAAAAATAATTCACAGTTGTCAGTAAATTTTCCTTGACCCCCCTGGACCCCCATGAAATTCCCTAGGACGCAATAGGAATTTCATGGGGGGTTTGGGGGGGGAAATAAAACAACCAGCCCTTTATTTATTTACATTTATTTAAATGGGCAAATTTATTTGGCAGTTATTTTTGTATTCTCTTTAAGCCGTCTTGCTCTGCTGAATCTTCGATCACTCTCCAACCCGCTTCAACCATTGCATCCTGAAGGTAGCGTTGGTTATTGATTAAGAACTCCTCCGCCTCCTCTTCTGTTACGTCATAATCTTCCATTATGTCCAAAACACTCCAGCGGACTTGCGCGTATTTTTTATCTTCGTTTAGCATCGGTCTGGTAACTCCCAATCTTTTCTGATTCGTTTGGTGCGCTCGACTGACTCATCAATCACCTTGAGAACATCAGGCGCAGATTCTTCACCCATCTGTATTTGCCCGTAAGTAGTCATCCACTCCTCAACGTCGAGCTTGATTTTATTTATCATGTATTTATCGTGTTCCATTTAGTCCTCCATTACATCATTGTAATAATCTTCCATTTGATAAGTAGCCTCAAAGATTTTATCGCAATCCTCCCAGCTTCTTTGTCCGTAAAGCCTAGCTGCCTCCAATACTATTTCCATTGCTTCTTTGTTAGTCATTTAGTCCTCCTCAACTCCCCATTTTTCAAACCATGCTTTGGCCTCGTCACTCCAAAGGACTTCGCCAGTTACAGGATCGGTTGGTATATCAGATATGTTTTCGTTATCCATTTTATCTTCCGTATTTGAAGTTTTTGACGAGTAGCTTCTTGCCCTCTTTTATGTTATAGATATAGTACGCTTCAGCTTTCGCATCTTCGTGTGTTACGCCCTCTTTCTTGCGAGCGATGATGTGGTTGGTTACTTGTGCTGCCTTAACAGCGTTCTGGGCTTGATATGTATTGTACGTTTTCATTGTTCTTATAGATTACCTGAATTGTTGGAATAAGTAAAGAAAAAAAAGGGGCGAATTTAACTTTGTGTTTTGTTTCTTTAATGCGTTTAGCAACCCGATTTGTTTTTGTTATTAAATTAGTGGAATGACAGGACTGCTTGATTACCTGCAACTACTCTCGGGGCTAGATCAAGTTCATTAGACCCTACAACACTTCGTACCCTACTTACTTCATAACTTCGCCCTTACGAACTGTGTTACTCGGCTCCCAGAGATTGATGGTCTCCTGCCTCTTGTTTCGGTGTCCTATGGCTCTTGCAAACCATTATTAGACTACATTCCTATGGAATCTCCGTCGAGACTCCAAATTGTAACCACGTTGAGGATTCGAACCCCGCCCGATACCTAGCTTTCGCTCCTTGTTTGGATCGTCATCCCAGAGTTCCGCTCTCGGATACCAGACTGCCATTCCTAGAGGCGTTCGCGATGTTTCCCTCGTCATAGCACCAATTTCCGTGGCTTAAATTGTTGCATAGGCCGTTGCCTCTCACGGACGTTTAATGTTCTTCACCTATGCTTTCTCGCTTTTCACGGCTGTGACACTCACGAGAAATTGTTTCAAAGATCGTGTAAGGTTCCCCCTACTGTTTTTATATCATACTCTTGTTCTTGGAAAAAGTAAAGCACTTTTTTTAATCAATTTCGTATGTGTCAAAAGGTACAGAATTCGCGTGAATCTCTCCCCACTCGTTCGCTTTGTCCAAGTCTCTAATTCTATTAAGTAATGCCGTCCTCAACATCTCTGGTGTTACATCTTCTCCATACTCGTGATTAGACTCAAGAGAAAAACAAATATCATATGCGTGATTGTATTTCATCTTAATTATCTCCAAATATGTTAGGGCCTTTTGTTGCTTGGAACATTTCGATTATAGTGATTATATCCTCATGCGCTCCGCTCCAATCTACCTCGTCGGTGGCTGACTGTGCGATAGCTTCCCAATCGTCGTCGTCTTGTATAATACCTTCAAAGGCTTCTTTTTCCCATGTTGCTATAACTATACTCTCTTCAGGGTCTAGTTCGCTCAGTAGTTTGATTACGTGTTTAACTTTCATAATTAAGCCTCCTCCGCTTTATACCATTGGTAATCTTCAAGAGTATAGGCGTACTCTGTACCGTTCACATAATCACCCTCCCCATTCTTGGCAGCAGCAATCGCCTCGTCTTTACTCGTAGCTTCCACTATGATTTCTTGGTAGTGGACTTCGGGTATTCTTACTTTATATAGTTTTTTCATTTTCATTTAAGTTTATAAAATTTATGTCTTTTAATGATTTTAACAGGCTTCTGACCCTTTGTCCAATAATTATGTTCGTTAATATGACAAAAGTGATCTGCGTTTTTTACGAATGTTCTGTCTAAACGTTTTAAGTTACTCGCCAGCTTCCAAGCATACGCAGCTTGTGGAATCTTTAGAAGGTTGTAGTCCATCTTTTTCCAACAGTCGAATTGATCTTCTTCGAGGCACACCTGTTTTGGTGATAGGTTACGGTTGATTGATCGCTGGACTATGACACATGCGACTCCGTACATCCCAGCCTCCCCTTCGCCACGTGCCTCTCCAAGGATGGTAAGAGCCACTACTTGCGTTTCTGTGAGTCGCTGACAAAGGGCCAAATCAGCCATGCCAGTAATAAAGAGAGTAAGAAATAAAACATTTTTCATTTTCGTGTTTTCGACAATTTTTCCCTGGTGAGAAAGTATGGGTTTTTACGAAACTCTAATAAAGGAAAGCCCTCACTATTCCCTTAAAATGCCATAAAAACTTTACTTTATGGTCAGAACGGGCTTCTCTAATTAGGCAAGTTATATGCAGTTTAACTTGGTTAATTCGGCCTAATTGTTCGGGACTGTTGTCGTTCAATCTCATATAATATAAACTACACTAATTTTTGGAAAAAGTAAAGCAAAAAAGAGAGCAGGGGGCGGACATGGGAACCCCCCACTCTCTTACGCTACCGAACTATGCGAACCAATGAGGGGTCTTTTAGACTTGTGTCTTTATAGACCTCCACCTCCCTAGCAGAAGCGAGCCTTAAATCTGTCAGCTTCACAAAAAGTGGCTCATCGCCGTGATGTGTTGATAGAATTGATGATGAGTTTACCGCGCCACGCGCTCTTTCAACCCGTCCTCTTTTTAAGTTATAATACAACTGTCCGTTTACTATGTCGTTCATGTTCATTTTTAGATTGTATCAAGTTTCTAGAAATCAATCAAGTCCATTCGTCCTGAGTCTTTGACTTTTTTCTTCTTCATGTTTTCCCATACTACCTTACCATTACATCGGGTACATCTAAATAATTGCTCTCCCCGCAGCCATTTGTTATGTTTGATTGGGCCAATTTTATAGTCTTTACCGCAGCTTTCACAAGCGTAATTCTTTCTAGCTCCCCCTCTAGCAGAAGGTAGGTCGTAAGTATGGCAGCGATCAGGTGGTAGCTTATACATCCGCATAACATTAGCCCATTGATAACCGTGAGGCTTTATGTCGCTACCATGCTTTTGAAACGCGACAAGGTGGGCGACTTCATGGCCAACCGTTTGTTTGATAAAATGATCGCGGTAATTCTTAAGAGCTACTGAGTTTAAGCGTAGTTTATTCTCATAATAAAATGCCTGTCCCGCAGTTGTCCCTTTCAAATCATAAGTGATTTTTGGATAGCTCATGTTTAAGTTGAGCTTTTTATTAGAGAGGTCTACTAGCTTCTCAACTCGTTCTTGGATTTCGTTTTTGTCTTTGTTAAAGCTCATTCTTTTACCAGTTTTTTAATTCTTTTTTAATTCTCTTAATTAGGTTTGGAATTTCTTCGTCGGGCCATTTTTCTTGTTTTCTTATCTCTTTCTCTATTAATCGGCCCAGCGCGTAAACCGATGGATTGTTTGGCAGAACAGTCCATTTTGATTCGTTGTCACAACAAAGCGCGACCCGTTTACTCTTCGAGTCTACCATCCATAAAAGTCTATCCTCTTTCTTCATGTCCATAACCAAATACTACTCTGTTTTTTAGAATAAGTCGAGCATCAATTTCCATTTTTTTTAATCATTTTAGGCTTGCCCCCCTGGACCCCCATGAAATTCCCCAAGAGATGACAGGGAATTTCACGGGGGGTTTGGGGGGGGAATGGGAGGTGGCCGAGCAGGTCGGCTAAGTTTATTATTTATTTCGTGTTTATTTATCATACTATTTATTATTTGGTATTAAATACAAACGCGCTAGCTAGCCAAACGATTGCCAATGACATAATCAACCATAGCATTTTTTTCCTTTCTGTTTTTTTGTTATGCAATCTCAAGGACTGCGTTTTTGATTTCGGTATCGCGGACAAATCCATTCCATTCCTCCTCTTTTGCTTTTGTTTGTTTATACTTTAGACCAACGATTACGCCAGTCTCATCTAAAAAACGAAGATCATCTTCGTCTCCGTTAATTACTTCCCAACCTCCAAAGTCAAAAGGTGGCAATTCGTCTTTATAAACTACGGCAACATTGCCTCCCTTTCCTAGGATATCAATCACAGTATCTTCAGAAGTGTTTTCACTATGAGAAAAAGTTAAGTGATAATTTTCAGGAAGTAGACCGCTTAAAAAATTTGCCATACGATCACCACGCTTGGTATAGTCGTAAAATTGCAAATCGGGGAAAGAATCAAAAACATTCAAGCCAGTCTCTGGCAAGATATAATCCTCCCAAGCAATGTCGCTAGTACCATTCAAACGTGTGGTAGGTGTTAAGTCTTTACGCGCAGAGCTTTTGATATGTGAAGCCAGCTCTTTTGCTAGTTGGTTCAAAAATCCTTCTTGGTCATTAAATAGGAATTTTGTTTTGTTTATACGCGCCTCCATGATAGGAGACATGCGACCACGCCCCGAAGTAAAAAGACAAGCAGCCCGACACCCTTTGCTTGCTGCTGGACAAGTATTCATCACACCGCTTGCGTTGCTAGGCGCAAGGTATGTGATAGCTGTGCGATATCCTTTTTTCTGTCCTTTTTTGGTTTTCGCGTTTGTATCAATTCCGAGTAGCTTCATAAGTATATTCTCCTTTAATTGTTGGAATAAGTCAAGCTTCTAAGCATCATTGTCTAGCTTTTCTGCGTAGGGTGAACCCTCGGAGAAATAGTCTAAATTCAATACAGAAACTCTCTTGAATGGTTTAAAGTTTGACAGAATTTCCATCTGGTCAAATTCTAGTTGCGCTCGTTTCTTGGCTCTCTCTGTGTATTGCTTCGCCTCTGGCTCATCGCCTATCAAATCAGCTTTATTCCATAGAGAAAATAAATGCGCTTTTTGTAACGCCTTTAAAATCTTTTCAGGAGTAGACCAGAAGTGAGCGCAAGTCTCCGTCTCCCATTCTAACTCTGCTTTGGTCGCTCCATGATTGAAGAAAGACCAATGTTTGGTTTCTATGTTGTGAGCTTCTCCCTGAAGGATTACGCGCCAATTAGTTCCGCATTTTTGTACGCCTGTTTTTACCATGATATGTTTTCCTTTATTCTCTTTAGTGTTGTTTTTGTTTCGGCTAGTTCTGTAAAATCTAAATTAACGTTGGTGATGTAAGTTTTACCAGAATAGGGCTTACCGTACAAGGTAAAAGTATCATCAGTTAACTCGCCTGAAATCGCCGTGTCAAAATCGCTTGTAATGTTAAGGCGAATACTTTTGCTGTTAAACTTTTCAGAATGCAACGTTCTAAAAAATTCATTCATTGAGATTTTGTGGTTTGTATAGCAGACCTCTCTTCCAGCGGGATTTATGCAGATCATCTTTATCGTTTTCATTGGGTCTATTAGATCATAAAAGGCGTTCCTTGACGAGCTTTTTTTTCACTTTTTTTTCACTTTTTTAATACGAATATGCTTGCCCCCCTGGACCCCCATGAAATTCCCTAAGAGGTGGCAGGGAATTTCACGGGGGGTTTGGGGGGGGGAGAAAGTCAAGCACGAATTTTCATTTATTTAAAACAAAAAAAGACCCCCGCCGAAGCGGGGGGTGAACAGACAAAAAGAACACAATGAAGAATTTATTCTGTAACCTGAATCACCTCCTCTTGTTTTTCGGTTACAGCGATTTGCTCGCGGGGAGTCCAGAGCTTATTACGCTCAGTCTCATTGCGCGAAGCACTCACCAACAGTTCCAGCACGCCCTGACTTACATCCTCGGCCATTTCCCGACGATTTTCGTTCAGGTCATGGGTGAGGTACTGGGTCGTAGCGTTGTACAGGTTGTACAAGTTACGGCCAGAATCAGCCTCGTAGGTTGGAGCGTTCCAGATTTCGGAAACCCGCGAACGTGAACGCTCGCTGAATCCCACAACATCCTCAACAAAGTTTTGCAAAATATGCAGTCCTTGTTGCTGGTCGATTTCTACCTCGGCCAAGTTTTGGAAATCTTTGCCGACCTTTTCAGGTTGGAAGTTATCCAAAGCCTCACCTAAAGCACCGCTCATGCGGTCAAGGTTCAACCCTCCATTATGCTTGTTCGCCAAGTGAAAAGCATTGTTGAGAGCGGTCATTCCGTTGGAGCATACAAGGCGAAGCATTCCCAACGCCCAAGCAATTTTCTTGGAACGGTCAAAGGAATTAGAGACGCTCAAGCGTAAGCCCAACTCGTCACCGACTTGGGGAACCTTGATGGTCTCATCTTTCCAAGCCCACTCAAACCGCCAGCTTCTACCATTGTTGAAGCCATAGGCGTTGAACTCGGCGGTATCTGGATTTAAGCCAGCACCGCGCAAGGCATCTAAACCACGGCCAACAATCTCGCGATTGTTTGCTACGGCATAGCGTTTGGAGACGTAAGGCCCGACGATCTCGCCCGTGTCGGTTCTCATGTTAACATACCCGCCCGTGCGAGTCTCTTCACCCGTGATGGGGTTGGTTGCTTTTGCTGGGATGGTTTCAACATCGAAGTCCCAGTCGTTTCGGATTTTGTGTAGTATTGGCATAATAGTTTTTTTGTTTTTCTGTTTTTGTTTTTCTGTTTTAGTTTCCCTTTACTGTTTATAAGATTACAGGATTTCTGGAAATAGTACCAGCTTTTTTTGCATTAAGTTTAACTTTTTTTTTCGCAAGGTGAAGCAGGTTTCATACCCCCCCTGGACCCCCATGAAATTCCCCGCCATTTCCTAGGGAATTTCACGGGGGGTCTGGGGGGGAGAATGAGTCTCAATAAGAAATTAAAATATCAATCAAGAAAATCTTATATTTGGTTATATTTGTTATATTTGGCTTATTTGGGAATTTTTGATTTGTCTGACCGAAGATGAGATTCGTAGTGTTCAATGCGGGTAAAATAACGTAAACCCTGTTCGTAGCTCTCCTACGACTCTATTCTACTATCTCAGTCTTGAAATTCTGCCCCGTAAAGGTTTTCTAGATACACAACCCATTATACATCTAGACTAACTCTAAAGGGCAAGCTACTTGAGCAGATAATCTCCATGTAGCTACGGTGGCGTATTGCCGTCCCGAATTATTCGTATTCTTTATTCCTTTCTACAATTTTATTTAACTCATCAATATAATCTCTACCTTTTTTGGTAATTATACGTTGGCAATTATTCTCTCGCTCCATTAGACCGTTCTTCATGAGCATCCTTTCATAGTTCTGTACGGTTCCGAGGGTATCTCCCACGTTAGCACATACGAACGACACGCTTACCGGAGTTGGGTGGTTCTCGTTGAGAACATTAAGTACCCCGATCTCACGCTCGTAAAGACCTAGCGGATTGATGTTGTGGGCATACTTGAAATAATCCCAAATATCCTTGGTAAGAGTCTTGGTTCCGAGCATGTCAAGGTTGTCCTTGATGTCGTCGGCCAAGGTGGTGGCAGTTCGGGCATTACCACGGGACACCGCAGCAATATCTTCCAACACACCATCTTCAAAATCATACCCATTTAAATTAAGAATAGCTATACGTCCTAATTCATCTAATGTGTATTCTTGTAATGTGATCTCAGTGAATCGAGACTTTAACGGTTCGAACACTTTATCGTATTCGGTGGTTGCCATCATGAAAGACTGACGGCAAAAGTCGAACTCCATATCGAAATCCTCATAAGAGTACTCGGTACGCCGATCTTTATTGGGATTAAGTATAGTTAGAAGCGCATTGGCGATCCCTTTGGGCATCATGTGACACTCGTCAAAGAATACCGTGCATTCCTGATCTACAACTTTTGGAATAAGAAACTCATTAACAAATTTAGATAAACTCTTAAGCTCAGAGCAATTTATCGTCATGTACTTCTTGGCCTTACCCTCTTCTTCACGAGACGCGAGCAGACGGGCCATCGCATTAGCGAGGTGGGTCTTACCCGCACCCTTGGGCGCAGAGTAGAATAAGTGTGGGATTCGGTTGTTAGCCTTATAGTTTTGGGCATAAAATCCGAGTTTTCGTTTTACGTTCTCTTGACCAATAACATCAGGGAACATGCGGGTTGTGTTTACTGCTTTCATTGTTTATAGATTATATGATTTCTGGATTAAGTACAAGCTAAAAGTCAATTGCATCCATACTTTTTTCTTCTACGGGAGTAGGGCTAGCCATTTGATCGTGCGTATTTTGTTTTAACTTTAGGTCACGACCACCTGTGAGCCCGAGCGCTTCAGCCCATTTTCTTGATACCACAACTTCCGCGTTGGGGTTCATGAGCTCCTGTATGCGTGAGAGCTCTATAGCTACAAAGCTTGTTGCTCCCTTCTTCTTTCCTGAATTCTTGTTTCCAGCCATGCCCCTATTAGACACCATTTCTGGAACAAGGTCAAATAAATAAATGAAAATCTTTTATCGCCATTATAATTAATAAAAGTCATATATAAAAAATCGCCCCCTGACCAGAAAGAGAAATCAGAGGGCGAGTTCCCGAGGTAGGAACACGTAAGGGGTGAATGAACGACAATGAAGCCTTACGATATATAATATATAGATAAGTAGTTATTTAATGTCAATTATCTTTTGTTCTTTCTTTTTATCTATATTGATAACTAATAACCCGTCGTTGTAGGAAGCTGTAATAGAATCTGTATCTGTTCCGTTCGGAAGCCTTACTGACTTCCTATATTTGCGATCATCTTGTTCAGCCGTAACTTGTAATAAATTACCATTAACTGATATCTTGATGTTATTTTTTTTAATACCCGCGCAATTAAATTCATATTTAGATACGGGGTCCGCGCCATTAATTTCATAATCAAAATACGGAAAATCATTAAACATATGATCAATTCTGTTTGTAATATAGTTTGTCATACTGTTGATACAGCAGAAGGTATGCCAAGGATATATTTGGCCGAAATCCTACATTTGGCTAAATATTTGACCAAAATATGACATTTGGCAAAAATAATTGAGACACTTTACTCTTCATCGTTTAACTCGTTGTAGCGTTTTGACTCAGCTTGCTTTGCTACTTCGTGCGCGAATTCTTTTGCTCTACGACCAAGTGGTTCTTCTACTATGAGGTCTTGACTGGTCTTTGACATCTTATTCCAAAGCTCATCATAAACTTCTTTATATAGTATAGTCATGGCTTGGATTTCTTTTAAATCTTTCTTCGCTTTTTTTGGTTTAATGCCTGTGTTCATCGTTCCTCCTTTATATTTGATTTCTTAGAATAAGTCAACTAAAAAAATCGATTATAATTGTTTAAAATTAATATAAATTAAT